>Ga0180221_1000694_pt1 | contig 26403 bp, 20 predicted proteins | sample eDN5th37CKraftMG_FD_151339 | JGI IMG/M metagenome (GOLD analysis project Ga0180221, IMG submission 151339) | Enriched Miracle-Growth compost microbial communities from Emeryville, California, USA - eDNA 5th pass 37_C Kraft MG (version 2) (version 2) ...
CCGGAATCCTTACGGCGGACGCCACGATCGCGCGACGCTATCTTGACCTCGGCTGTGTCTTCGTCGGCGTCGGTAACGACGTAGGGCTGCTCGTGCGTGCCGCCGACAGCTTGGCGGCCGAATTCGGATTGGTTGGGCAAAAAATCGTCACCAGTTCCGGACCCTATTGACGCGAATATGGAGGACGTTGGTGCACGTTTCCGAAACTGAGAGCTTCCCTGAAATTCGCGCGGGCATACGCCGCCTGTGTGCTGGGTTTCCGGGCGAATATTGGCGCGAACTCGATCGCGATCGCGCCTATCCGACGGCATTTGTCGAAGCTTTGACGCGTGAAGGCTATCTCGCCGCCCTTATACCGGAAGAGTTTGGCGGCTTGGGACTTGGTCTCGGTGCGGCGGTGGCCATCCTCGAAGAAGTTCATCGGTCGGGCTGCAATGGCGGCGCATGCCATGCCCAGATGTACACGATGGGCGCGATCCTGCGTCACGGATCGGCGGCCCAGAAGGCTCAATATCTCCCGGCCATCGCTTCCGGTGAGCTTAGGCTCCAGGCGTTCGGGGTAACGGAGCCCGGCGCCGGAACCGACACGACCCGCATCATCACCTTCGCTCGTCGCGATGGGGACGATTACGTCGTCAGCGGCCAGAAGATCTGGATCAGCAGGGCGGAGCATTCTGACCTGCTTCTCTTGTTGTGCCGCACGTCGCCGCGCGATGCGGCCAGACCGTCTTCCGGGATGAGCGTGCTTCTTGTCGACATGCGCGACGCGGTCGGCAACGGCCTGACGATCCAGCCGATACGCACCATGATCAATCACGCGACGACGGCACTTTTCTTCGACGATCTTCGTGTACCGGCAGCAAATCTGATCGGCGAGGAAGGAAAAGGGGTCAAATACATTCTGGACGGTATGAATGCCGAACGCATCCTGATCGCCGCGGAATGTATAGGAGACGGGGGGTTCTTCGTCGATCGGGCGACGGCCTATGCCAACGAACGCGAAGTCTTCGGTCGCAAGATCGGTGCTAATCAGGGCGTCCAGTTTCCAATCGCGCGTGCGCACGTCCAGATCACCGCCGCCGCTCTCATGGTCGAACATGCGGCCGCGCGGTTTGATGCGGGAGAGACTCCCGGGACCGAGGCGAACATGGCCAAGATGCTAGCGTCGGAGGCGTCTTGGGCGGCGGCTGACACGTGCCTCCAGACGCATGGCGGATTCGGATTCGCGGAAGAATACGATATCGAACGAAAGTTTCGCGAGACGCGGCTGTATCAGGTCGCGCCGATCTCGACGAACCTGATCCTGAGCCATGTAGCGACGCACGCACTCGGATTGCCGAAGTCGTTTTGATGGGCGCGCTCGACGGCATCACGGTCGTTTCGATCGAGCAGGCGGTTGCCGCCCCGCTCTGCACGTTACGCTTGGCGGAAGCCGGCGCACGCGTGATCAAGATCGAACGGGCCGAAGGCGATTTCGCGCGGGGTTACGACACGGTCGTTGGAGGGGAGAGTGCCTTCTTCGTCTGGCTGAACCGCGGCAAGGAATCGATCGTGCTAGACATCAAGCACGACGAGGACGCCCGCCTCCTCCAGTCGATCCTCGCCGGTGCCGATGTGTTCGTACAGAACCTGGCGCCCGGCGCTGCGCAGCGTTCGGGGTTGGGATCCGAAAGCTTGCGGGCCAAGTTTCCCCGGCTGATCACCTGTGATATTTCGGGTTATGGCGACGACGGTCCTTACCGCGACATGCGTGCCTATGACTTACTCATTCAATGTGAAACGGGGTTCGCCTCCGTCACGGGCTCACCCGAGGCGGCGGGTCGCGCCGGCATTTCGATCGCCGATATCTCCTGCGGCACGACGGCCTATGCCAGTATAGTTCAGGCGTTATTCGAACGCGAACGAACGGCGCGCGCGCGTGGTGTCGCGATATCGCTGTTCGACACGCTCGCAGAATGGATGACGGTACCGCTGCTGCATGCCGAATTCGGCAATCCGCCCCCGCGAACCGGTCTTCGGCATCCGATATTAGCGCCTTATGGCCTCTATGAGGCGGGCCACGGCGGCGGGGTGGTATTCGGTATCCAGAACGAACGCGAATGGAAACGATTCTGCGATCAGGTATTGCAGCTGCCGACGCTGGCGGATGACGAAAGATTTTGTTCGAACAGCGCGCGCGTCGCCAATCGAACAGAGCTCGACGCCGCAATTGCCGACGCATTTGCCGCTCTCGACAGGGCAGCGGTGGCCAGCCGGCTCGCGACCGCGGAGATCGCATATGGAGCGCTCAATTCGGTGAGCGACCTTTCCACCCATCCCGCCTTGCGCCGAACGAAAGGGACGTCGGTTCAGGGGGAGTTTATGCTTCCCGCTTCGCCGCAGCGGTGGTCAGATCAGCCGGGCGGCTTCGTTGCCAGGGTCCCCGTCATCGGGGCGGACACAGATCGTATTCGAGCGGAGTTCGGCTGATTCTTCCGGCCATTCGCCAGGACGTCGCATCGGAAGCGCCACTTCGGGCGCTCGGTGCGCTGCTCGATCGCAATCCCTCGCAATATGTCCAGGGCATCGTCCCGCATCTTGCCCACTGGTTATATTTCCAGCCAATCGCCCCGCAATCAGAGATCGGGGCCGATGGCCATCCGCGTCGCGAGGATGCGGAGGCTGATGCCTTGCCGCGGCGAATGTGGGCGGGCGGACGCGTCGATTTTGTCGCTCCTATCAGGATTGGTTCCGCGTTGGTCAGGGAGACTCGCTTGATCAGGCGCGAGCAAAAGCAAGGCAAGAGCGGAGACCTGCTCTTCGAGACGCTGGAGCACCTCATCAGCGCAAACGGTCAGACAGCGATCCGCGAGGAGCAGGATCTCGTCTACCGGGGCATTGCCACCGAAAGGACGCCGCCTAGCGAACCGCCAGACGCCAATGCAATACCTGCAGATCGCGTAATCATGCCCGACGAAACCATGCTGTTTCGATATTCGGCACTGACGTTCAACGCTCATCGAATCCACTACGACCTGCCGTACGCGCAGGCGATGGAGGGATATCCCTCGCTCGTCGTGCAAGGGCCGCTGATTGCTACCCTGTTGCTGGACGCTTGGCTCGAACAGTCCGGAGAGCAGCCTCAGCATTTTTCGTTTCGGGCGGAGCGTCCCGCTTTCTGCAACGACCCGCTGTCCTTGCACATTGAAGACGGGTTGCGGGCGATGAGGCCCGACGGTTTCACGGCGATGAGCGCAGAAGTCCGTTAGCCTGAACCGTAGTCGTGAACGAACCGGCGCCTTCGAGTAATTTCAAAAGCTTGCAGATCGTGCGATCGGCGTCGTCCAAGGCACATGCCGCCGCGACATACCGATCGGGCCGGATGACAATGACCTCTTCGCTTGGTCGATTGAGTAAGATGTCGCGCAAGCCGCCTTCGATGTCGAACACGTCGATAGTGGTCGCGCCGGGTGTGGTGGCTCTCGACGACGGGCCAGGCTGTCCCTCGCGCCGATAGGCGGGGGTGACGTTTGATTGTACTACGACAACGTTATGAGTGTTCAATTTCGCCAAGGTATCTGTCCCGAGTGCCTGGACTATCCCCGGCGCAAGCCCCAAAATCGCAATCCGATCGCCGAAAACGTCGTCGAGCCGGACACGTTTTCCGCCCGACAGTTCGACCAACGGCTGCGGAAAGGCGCGGCCGACCGGAGAGCTCTTGTCGCTTGCGACAGGGTGAAGCACGAAGCCGCGGTCGTAGCGGGGCGTGGGCTTGTATTTCATCTGCAGGACATAGTCGCGCGCGCCCGGAATACGCTGTGCCGCGCGGAAGAGCCAGTTCCGTATCGCTTCCGTAAGCCTGTTGCGCGGGTGATAGAGCTGTCCGATCCCGGTCGCGAATTCGACCATGATGCGGGCATTCTCCCGGCGTTCTTCGTCATAGGTCGACAGCAACGAAGAACTCGCCTTGCCCGTTAGCACCATGCCCAGTTTCCACGCCAGATTCGTGACGTCGCGAATTCCCGAATTCATGCCTTGGCCGAAGAACGGCGGCTGAAGGTGCGCCGCATCGCCAACCAGAAAGACCCGCCCGTTCTGGAATGTCGCCGCGGTTCGCGAATGATGCCAGTATATATGGCGCCTCACTGCCGGCGGAACCTGTCCATCAGGGTAGAAGCGCCGCATCAGTTCAGCGACTTTGTCGGGCTGCACCAGAACCTCCGGATCCTCGCCGTCGAGTATCTTGAACTCGAAACGGCGGTGAGCGAATGGTAGGGGAATGGTCATCGCTGGCCGGTGCGGCGACGTATAGACCGCCGAATAGGGCGCGTCCCAGATATCCTTGGCGACATCGACCACCAGCCACTTCATCGGCGCGGTGTCGCCCTCCATTTCGATCTTCGTCGCTTTGCGGACGAAGCTCCTGCCGCCATCGGCGCCCACGAGATACTTGGCGCGAATCGGGACGGCTGCTTCGTTGCGTCGCGCTGATAGAGTTACGCCTGCGACATCCTGGTGAAGTTCATACGCCTCGCAGGACGTCCACAGCTCGACGTTGGGGAAGCGTTCCAGGCTCCGCCGCAACACCTGCTCTAGGTTGGGCTGAAAGAACAGATTGCGGCGAGGCCACCCGTAAGGCCTTCCGCTGGGTGCCACGTGAGCAAGCATTTTCCCATGCGAATCGAAATACCGGATAGGCGCATTGCGGACAGCATTTTCGAGTACAGCTTCGGCCATTCCAAACGACTGTAGCGTTCGTAGAGCCTCGTCATCGATGCCGACGGCGCGAGGTTCCTCGACTATGTCGGACTCCCGATCGATAATTAGGACGGACAGGCCATAGCCCGCCAGCAAGTTGGCCATGGTAACGCCGGCTGGACCCGCGCCGACGATCACGATATCGCGTTCAATCGCGGCCATTCGCGTTCTCCAGTCTGGATCGAGAGCTCAGTAACGTGAGAGCATCATGCCGCTGGTGGGAACACTCGTCCCAGCCGTGATGAGCATGTGTTCGACCCCTGCGATCGGATTGCAGGATTGATCTCTCAGCTGACGAACACCTTCGAGAATCCCGTTCATGCCGTGAATATACGCTTCACCAAGCTGGCCGCCATTGGGATTGAGTGGCAACCTGCCGTCCAATTCCAGATTGCCGTCACGAATGAAGTCCTTGGCTTCACCCACGCCGCAAAATCCGAATGCCTCGAGCTGGGGCAGGACGAGCGGCGTGAAGTGATCGTAGATGATAGCGCCGCCAATGTCGTCTGGGCCCAAACCGCTAGTTTCATAGAGCTGTCGTGCAACCACGGACATTTCGGGAAGCCCGACGAACTTTTCTTCCGGCCGGTAGAAGCTGGTCATCGAATATTGATCGTCCGCAATTCCCTGAGCCGCTGCGGCGATCATCACCGGCTTTTGCGCCAGGTCCACTGCGCGCTCCGCGCTGGTAATGACCATCGCCACGCCGCCGTCGCTCTCCTGGCAACAATCAAGCAGACGCAGTGGTTCGACGATCCACGGCGACTGCTGGTGTTCTTCCAACGTGATCGGTCGTTCGTAAAACCAAGCTGCCGGGTTGGTCGCGGCATGCTTGCGGTCGATCACACTGATGCGTCCGAAATCTTCGCTCGTTGCGCTGAAGTCGTGCATGTACCGCTGCGCGAACATTGCCACCTTGCTTGCCGGCGTCAGCAGGCCGAACGGGTTGGTCCAGCTCGACGCAATCTGCTCCGACCCCTGCCCCGTTGGCTGTCCGCGGTTGGCGGTTCCGTAGCGATGACCGGACCGCTCGTTGAAAGCTCGGTAAACGACCACATTCTTCGCTACGCCGGTCGCGATCGCGAGTACCGCCTGGAGCACCACGCCGCACCCAGCGCCTCCGCCGAAATGTACGCGAGAAAAGAAGCGGATGTCGCCCATGCCAAGCGACCGCGCGATGTCGGTTTCGGCGCTGGAGTCGGTCGAAATCGTCGCCAACCCGTCAATGTCTTCCGGAGCGAGACCAGCGTCGGCGATCGCCGCCTTCACTGCCTCGACCGCCAACCGTAGTTCGCTGCGTCCAGACCGCTTGGAGAATTCCGTTTGACCGATCCCTGCGATGGCGGTGGCCCGACTCCATTTTTTATCCATGTGGTTGGACCTCCACGCCGGACTCACGGGGGCGGAACATCGGCAAGGTAAGTCCGGCTTCGACCTCGACGAATTCCAGTGTCACAGGGAGGCCGATCCTAACGGCGTCGGGCGATATGCCCACGACCTGCGAAACAATACGGACGCCCTCGTCGAGATCGACCAGCGATACGTTGTAGGGCTCGTCGAAGCCCGGCGAGAGCGGACGATGAAAGGTGACGTACGAGAATATAGTCCCGGACCCCGACATGATGTCGAACGAGAGTTCAAATGAGCCACAGGTTGAGCAGTGCGGCTTGGGCGGATGGATCAGTGCCGCACAACTGGAACATTTCTGAATGCGAAGTTCGCGCTGCGACACCCCGTCCCAAAAGAACTGCGTATCCTGATTTATCGCCGGCCATGATCGCCGACGGGTCTGAAGCGGCAAGTTCATGGATTCCCCTGCATATAAAAAAAGTCAGACAATCTCGACGGTCGCGACAGCGACGATCGCGTCCGCACGCCGGCCGTTATCGATTCGGATGTCGAGATCGACGAGCAGCTTGCCGTCTACTTCGGCGCGGCTTTGTATGGTGGCGCCGACGGTCAATGTATCGCCGGGACATCCGTGAGAGCGAATTTTCACGTTCAATTTGCGGAGGAATGCTTCGTAGCCCGCCCAGTCCGTGATGTAGCGGCCGATAAGGCCCTGATACCACATCGCATTCAGGAAGATGTTGGGTGCGCCATTCGCCGTGGCAAATGGCGGATCGTGGTGGATGCGGTAAAGGTCTCGCGTCCCCGCCACGTCGCGGGCAAGGGTGGAGTAGGTGACGTCGAATACCAACGGGGCGATCGCGCTGCCGATCCGAATCTCGTTCCACGCCAGGGAGGGGTGAAGGGTCATTGTTTGTCTCCCTTCGTGCCGTCGTACAGGAGGGTGACATTGCGCGCAGTAGCGACGCGACGTTCCTTGCGTTGCGTGAAATAGTCGATTTCGTATGTCAGGAAGACACCGGAGCCGACCTTCGTCTTTTTCACCGCGCTTACGTCTGTGACCCGGCGGTCTCGGCCGATATGGCCGTCCTCCGGTCCGAAAGGCTCGAAATATTCCTCGGCGCGCTCGACGACCGTTACCGTAGCAAAACCGTATTCGGCGAGGATGCCACGTATCTGCGCCTCAGCAGTTTCATGTCGCGCGCTTTCCACATCGTGCCGAAGATATTCGGGCAACCACCAGGCGTCGATATTGAACGACATCAGACCGTGCGGGGGCGCAATCAGTCGGCCAAACCGCGATGCCGCGGCAATTTCCGCGTCCCAGTAAACCGGGTTGGAATCCTCCACCGCGCCGCAAAATGCCTGGATCGCTGTTTGCTCTATCGGATAGGAAGACCACACGCGCGGCGCATAGACCCCGAGTAGGGGCGCGATCCTTTCGTGCATGGCATAGTAGCTGTCGTTCAAGCGCGGTCCTCTTCCTTGGTGAGTTCAGCCTGTTGTCGACCAGCGTCGATGTCAGCGCGGTCGATCATCTGATCGCAGAGAAGCAAACCGCCCGCTAATATCTAAGTGTTCTGGGTCTCGATAGGAGGAATCAATGACCTGCGCGCAAGAGTTCGGGAGTGGCCGGGATGCCCTTCGCGCCAAAGGCTTTCGCGAGCGTCAGTTCGCGTATTTCGGTGCAGGACATGCCCAGCGCGTGCAGGATGTCTTCGGTGTCTTCTCCCAGCTTGGGTACACGTCGTTTCGCCGGTGGGGCATCGGGCGGGTCGAGCGGTCCGCGAACGAGCGGCACTTCATTGCCCCCCGATCGCACGCCGGTCCCCATGAAAGGTGCTGAAAGCTCTTCATCGGCGACGAATTGCGAAATGTGATTGATCAATGCGAACGGGATTTTCGCCTCGCTCAGGATCGACACCCATTCGTTGCTCTCGCGCTCCCCTATGACCTGCGTCATGGCCTCATTTTCCTCCACGCGATTTGCCCCTCGCAGGAGCTGTGTGGAGAAGCGCGGATCGGACAGCAGCTCCTCGTGGCCGGCCGCTCGGCAAAGGCGCTCGTACATGCGGTCATTGCCGACCGCGATCTGTATCCAGCGGCCATCCTTTGCCCGGTATGCGCCATGGGAGGCCCCGCCCCCCTTGGCGTTCGGCTGCGACGGCGCGACGTCGGAACCTGTGGCCAGATAGCGCAGGATATCGGCGCCCATCATGTGCACGGCGGCAGACAACATCGATACCGTGATGTGGCCGCCCCGCATGGTCCGCTCGCGTTGCTGTAGGGCGGCTAGAATTTGTATCGTCGACCACAGCGCGGTCGTCTTATCGATGATGGATGCTCCGACTCGGCGAGGCGGGTCTCCGGCGAAGCCCGTACTGAACATCACGCCCGTGGCCGCTTGGATAACTGGGTCGTATGCGGGATCGTCGGCTCGCTTGCTCCCCGGATCGAACGCACTGACCGAAGCTACGATCAACGTTGGATTTCGCTCGACCAGCATGGCAGGGTCGAGCCCGATCCGGGCCATTACGGACGGGCGCATATTCTCGATCACGATATCGGCGGTATCGATCAGTTTGAGCGCGGTTGCGAGGCCGGCCTGCGACTTGAGGTCGAGCACGACGGACTTTTTCCCGTAAGCGGTCTCCGTGAAAAACAGACCTTCGCCGTCGAACGAAGGATGAGCGTAGCGCCCATCGTCGCCGCCATCGGGGCGCTCGAGCTTGATGACTTCAGCGCCTAAAGCCGCAAGATTGCGACCGACCATCGGCCCGCTGACGAAGTTGCAAATCTCGATGATTTTGCAGCCGGCGAGGGAGATTGCGAGGTCGATCATGCCCATTCCTGAAAGTTGAAAGCGTCTGCGTCACGTAGCCGCATTTTCGGGCGTTTCACCCGCGATGGCGCGGCCGATGACATACCCCATCGTCATCGCAGGGCCGAGCGTCGAACCGGCGCCTGGATACCCCCGAGCCAAGGGATGAGCAGCGACATTGCCGAGGGCGTAGAGGCCGTCGATCACTGTCTTGTCCTCTCGCATGGCTTGGCCGACGGCGTCGGTAGCAATACCTCCCGCCGTGCCAAAGGCGCCGGGATGGAACTCCATTCCATAGAACGGAGCAACTTCGATCGGCGCCAGATTGCCGTTCGGGTAAGGATTGTCGGGATCGCCGCCATAACGGTCGTAGAGGCTGTCGCCGCGAGCGAAATCTTCATCCACGCCGGAAACCGCAAAGCGATTGAAGCGCTCGATCGTCGCGGTGAGTGCGTGGGGATCGATGTTCAGCACGGCCGCGACGTCGGCAGGAGTCGTGCCGATCGCTACGCCTTCCGGCATCGGATCGCCGGCCTTGCGCGTTAGGAACCCGAAGCGTTCGAGGAAATGGTGGTCGAAGATCACAAACATTCGCAGCGGTGTTCCAGCCCGCTGAGCCGTGGCCAGAGCCGATCTGATCAGGCTGTTATAATCCTGAGCCTCGTTGACGATGCGCTTGCCGGTGCCGTCGACGATGACGACGCCGGGCGATTGTCGTTCCGAACGAATGTGTCGACCGACTTGCTCGCCGTCCACCTGCTGTCCAGGCATCGCGACCATAGGGGCCCACCAGGCCTGATCCATGCTGTCCATCCGCGCGCCGAGTCGCATCGCCATGCGGTGGCCGTCCCCGGTATTGTGCGGCGGACTGCAACGAACCGAAATGGGCATTGGCAGGAACTCGGCCATCATCGCCGGATTCCATTCGAACCCGCCACAGGCCAGGATCACGCCGTTCCGGGCGGCGTAGTGCTTCCCCGCCACGACGACGCCATCGACCTTCTGCCCCGTCTCGGTGAGGTCACCGACAGGCGCCTCCACGGCGAAGTCTACGCCCGCCTCAAGGCATGCCTCGAATATCGGGCCGACCAACGCCGCTCCGCGTGCGACAATTCCCTTTGCGGTCCGGTCGCGCAATTCATTCCAGGGGAAATTCGCCCACGATCCCCATTTCTTGAATTCGATCATCGAATATTGCAGCAAATTGACATCTCGTCGCAAGATGTCTTTCAGCGGCCCCAGCCGGCGCGTGTCGTAGATGTGCGGCTGCATCGCGCGGCCGTAGCACGATCCGGGCAACCCTAGTTTGTAGTCCGGATAGGTGAGGGATGCGGTGAGTTCGATCGGACTATGGTCTTGCAGAAAGCTGATCATGGGATTGGCGTTCGCGAGAAAGGCGTCGATGACGTCGCCGGTGCCGACCGTGGCACCCAGATACTCCCGCGCCCGTTCAAGGCTGTCTTCGATTCCCGCTTCCAGCATTTGTGCGTTGGCGGGGACCCAGATCGTCCCCGCCGATACTGCCGACGTGCCGCCGATCTGGCTGGATTTTTCCAGCACTAGCACCGATTGTCCGTTTATTGCCGCGGTAAGCGCCGCAACCAGCCCGCCCGCGCCGGACCCGACCACGACTACGTCGTAAATATCAGAAAGCGGGGCTTCCCCAAGGATTTTCATCTTCTTTGTCCACTAAGTCGGAAGGATCTACTTCGATCCGGCGGCGTGATAGACGGCAGCCTTCGCGATAATCAGCGACCGCATGTTCGCGATCCCGCTCTGATAGCCGCCGCCGACTTCGAGCATCGCCGAAGAGTTACCGGCGGCGTACAGGCCAGGGATCGCTTCTCCCCTGTGGTTCAACACTTGGCCATCCGTGTTGGTGTCAAGGCCGGTTGTGGGAATGCCGGTACCCACGAGAACCGGACGCATGGCGTGGAAGGGAGCCTTTTGGATCGGTCCCAGATTGGGGTGTTTTTCGGCGCGGTGGTCGCCATAGGATACTTGCGAATAGGCCCGTTGACCACGCCCGAACTCGGGATCGACGCCGTTCTCGCAACCGGCGTTGAACCGAGCGACCTGCTCGCAGAAGGTCGCGGGATCGACGTCCATCTTTTCTGCGAGCTCTTCGAGGGAATCCGCTGTGACGACGTTCCATTCCGGCGGAAAGGGCATGCCGGGCGCTATGGTCGAGAACGAATATTCATCGCGAAAACGCGTGTCGAAGACCCACCAGCACGGCCAGTTCTTGAACGCCTGCCGCCAGCCGTCGATAACCTTGAGGGCATGCCCGATCGCGGGATAGAAGGACTCGTCACAAAAGCGCTTGCCGTCGCCGTTGACCAAAATCGAGTAGGGATAGGACACCGCGCGGAAGATGCCCGTCATGGGCATGCCGTCATCCTCGCGGTTGGGGATGGGATAGCCCAACCGCATCGGTTTGGGTTCGCTGACGATGCGCGCACCAAGCGGGAGCGTGAGACGGAAATGATCCCCCACAACTGACGGCGGAGCAGCCGAATTCACGTCGGGAATGCCTTCGAACCCACGCATGGCGCGCGCATCCCAATCATAAGCCCCGGTCGCTACGATAATCCCCCGGGTCGCGCGGATCTCGCGGCCGTCTGCCATTCGGACGCCGACAGCAGTGCCATTTTCTGTGAGGATCTGTTCAACCGAAGCAGACGTTATGATCATTGCGCCGGCTTCGATCGCGCCGCGAAGAAACAGCGCCGCAAGCCCGGTCCCCATGCATAGCGCGTCCTCCTGCTCACGTTCCCTTATGAAGGTGCGGTCCCAGTTGTGACTGCGTTCGATGCCCCCCAGCTTCCACATATCCTCGTGGAGAAGCCGGTATTGGACGTGGGGGGAAATGCGAAGGCGATCGCGCCATTCTCCCAGCGAAGCCCCGGGAAATGGATCGACTTCCAGCAACCTCCCTTCGCGACGAGCATCGGGAAACTCGCCGCAATAATAATCGGGGAGATCGTCAACAATCCGCAGCTTTGCGGCGAGCAGGTCACGAAAATAAACGAGGGTATCGTTTGCCCGGTTCGCATAGCCCTGGACGTGCGCTTCGTCAGCGAAGCCCATACCCAGCCGGCGCAGATAGGCCGCTCCGGCGGCCGGGGAGTCCTCAATGCCGGCTTCTTCCTCCAGGTAGGAGCCGGGCACCCACAACTGCCCGGCGGAATAGGCGGTAACACCGCCAAGCGCCCCGGTCTTTTCAATGACCAGCGCCGACAGACCGCGTTCTTTTGCGACCGACATAGCGGCAAGCCCGGCCAGCCCTCCGCCAATCGCGATAATGTCGAACGATGCGTCCATGGCCACAACTCCTTGCTTCGCGTCGACCCTCCGGTCCGCGATTGACTGCTGCTGCGGTGCGTTTGCGTGCTCCGCCGCAGCAAAGGGCCGTATCAGCGCGGCCTTTTCATCGAAGCCATCGTCGGCGCAGGGGCTCGGCTTCGACCAGAACCTGATCGAAGCCGGGCATCAGCTTCGTTAGAACTTCACTGTCAGACTGAGGCCATATGTTCGCGGGCGTTCAAAGCCGACAATATCGCCCTGCGCCGCTGAAAGGATATTCGAATAGACGACCTCGTTCGCTAGGTTCTTACCCCAGACCGCGAGCTTCCACTTGTCTCCCGGCAACGTAAATGATACTTCCCCATTCACTTGGGTATAGGCTGGTTGCGCCAGTCGATTCTCGAAATCCCAATAGTATTTGGCGCTGTGATATACATTGGCCGTAACACCGAACGTGCCCACCTTTGTTTCATGCGCATAATCGAAGCTGGCTCCAATCGTATATTTTGGAGCCCTGATCATTTGCTTTCCCGATGCATCGTAGGGCGTAACTGACACATTTCCACCAAGGCCCGTTGGCTCAAATACTTGCGCGGTCGGAAAGCTCGTATACTTCGCGTCAAGGTAGGTCGCGTAGGCGCGCATGTTGAGGGACTTCCCCGCACGAGCGGTGAGCTCCAATTCTCCGCCGTTGATCCTTGCCCTTGCCGCGTTGAACAGCAGTACAAGCGTCGTGTTGGGACCGCGGGCAGATTGCTGGATGTCGTTATAATTATAATGGAAGCCGGATACATTGACACGAAGCCAGGACAGTGGATCACTTTTCAGACCAACTTCGATGGAATCCAGTACTTCAGGTTTGGTCGGCGCGGCAGCAGGAATAGTCGTTGCAAAGCCGTTGAAGACCCCGCTTTTGAACCCGCGGCCGTATGTAGCGTAGATATTGGTCTGTGGGGTAAACTTGTATTGCAGCGAGAAGCGGTAGGTGAGCTTATCGAAATTCGCTCGCTGCTCCGGCACGACGATCGCAGTGGTCGAACGAGCGGTATAATTGCGCTCTTCGCCGGTATAGCGAACACCGGCAACCGCTTCAAACTTATCCGTGAACTTCATCGTTCCCTCGGCAAAGAACGCCCAGGAAAATACGTGCTGTTTTGTATAAAATGTGGACGTTACTACGCCATTGGTCTTTGAACTGAATGGATCAGCTCGCGAGTCGCCGGCGAAGAGGTAGTTGCCGGCGATCCACGAAAACGGCCCACTCGTCGTCGATAGCAGGCGAATTTCATTCGAATAGTATTCGTTGTCAATCGATACCAAGGAACCGGAAACAGGCTTGGTCGTCTGGTCGTTGTCGGTCGGTGAGAACGACTTGGCCCATTGGCCACTTGTTGTCGTGGCGATATCGAAACCAGGCAGGCGAATGCGCATCTGCGCATCGCCAGATGAAATCCGGGCGGTCGGCAAAAGAACCACGTCGAGTGCGGATTGCCACGGCTCGGTCGGGATAATCGCGGGCACTGGCGCCGCTGCGCGAGCGACCGTATTCAAGTTCAATGGCTGCCCATTTGCCGAAGAGGAATCCTGGACATCCGAATAGGAACCGGAGAGAATCAGCCGGAAAGTATCGTTGGGCTCGAACAGCCATTTTGACCGGATAGTCGTCGCTTTTCGACGACCGACATAGCCGCCGTGCGCCAAGTCTTTGATATAGCCATTGTCGCGATATATCTGAAAGGCGAGATCGGCAGAAAGCGCGGGCGCAATGCCGCCCGTCAAATAGGCTGAAACCGATCGCTCCTCATACGATCCATATTTAACTTGAACCTTGGCCGAGAGGTCGTGGCTGGGGTCGGGTGTGATAATGTTGATCAAGCCGCCAGTGGAATTGCGGCCAAATAACGTTCCCTGCGGCCCTCGGAGAACTTCGACCCGCTCTACGTTGAGCAGGTCAAATCCCAGCGCTGCTGGCACGGGCTGGTAGATACCGTCGATATACACCGATACGTTTGGCTCGTCGCCGGCGTTGGCGTTGCGCGTGCCGACGCCTCGAATGACGGGCTGAAACGTGGTGCTCGCACGTGAGAAGTTGAGATTCGGCATCACCTGAGTCAGTTGCCGGGTATCCGTGATGCCGGATTGTGCAAGTTTGTCCCCGCTCACCGCTGACACCGAGACCGGAACGTTTTGAAGCCGTTCCTCGCGACGCGTAGCCGTAACGATGATGTCACCAATGCCGTCAGTTTGATCCGCTGCGGGCGACGTATCGGGGATCGTCGTCGATGGCTTGTCGGCCAAGGTTTGCGCATTCGCGTACTCGGGTATCATTACCCCTGATGTGACGACGGGGATTGCAAACGCCATGCGGCTAAACGAAATTAACATTGCCTTTCCCTCTCCCCAAACCGTTTAGGCCGTCGGAGCAGGAGCCCCGATTTACGCTCGTTGGCGCTGGTTGGACTTTTCCAATCCCGAGCAGGCTATTTTGTCACCGGGTCATTGGACACAGGGAAGGCACGCTGTGAGCGATAGGCGCAGGCAATGGCTCCTGCTATGGAGTGGCGGAAACGAATCAAAGAGTTCGGTCAGGCCTACAATGCCGGATCGAGCAGGAGAGCCTGGTGGACACGCAAGCGCTTAGAAACTTCCTCGTAATTGTCGAATGTGGTTCGATCACCAGAGCCGCCGATCGACTGGGCATTGCGCAGCCGTCGCTCAGTCAGCAGTTGCTGCGGATCGAAGACGAACTGGGCGTAAAGCTATTCAAAAGGACCGCCCGTGGTGTCGCGGTGACTGACGCTGGCCGCCTTTTCCAAGAACATGCGCTCAACATCCTCCAGTCCATGCTGCGGGCGCGAGAGGAAGTCCGACAACACGAGGCAAAACCTGGAGCGGTCGTATCTTTCGGCATGTCTCGTACGACCGCTCAGCTTTTGGCGGTGCCGTTACTGGTGGCGGCGCGCGAGGAATATCCAGACATTCGCCTGCGCATCCGCGAAGGCGGCTCGGGAGCGCTGAAACGATGGCTGGAGCAGGGGCGTATCGATTTGGCGATGCTCTACGATGCCGACGAAGCACAGACACTCTCGGTCAAACGCATCGCTATCGAGCCGATGCTTTTTATCGGGCCGGCGAATGAGTTCGGCGAAGCCGATGAGCACGGCATAGCGTTGGAGCCGGTGGACCGCGCCGCCCTCGATACCTGCACGATGATTCAACCGACCGTGGAAAACCGCGTGCGCCGGCTCGTGGAGCGCCACACGGGAAGCGGCGCGGTCAATCTGAAGGTGGACATCGAGATCGATTCGCTCACGCACATTCGCGCCTTGGTCGCCGCGGGAATGGGCTATTCGGTACTGTCGCACGCCGCGGTGGCCGATGACTTGGCGGCTGGCCGACTATCGGCAGCGAGAGTGCAGGGCCTCAACCTGCGTCGCAGTGTATCTCTCGTGCGCAACCCGACCCAGACAATCACCCAGGCGTCGATTCAGGTCGAAGATCTGGCAATGCGGATTCTTCGCGAAATGATCGGCGATGGTCGCTGGCTCACCGAGGAATCGGCGGTTCGGTAACGCTCGTCACGCCCTTTGCGCGCCGCTTGCCTTCCTTCATGCTGAGCCAGAAGGCCGGTTTTATGTACCATGCCAGGACGCTGATTGCGACCGATACCATCCCGAATAGCGCATAGGCGTTGTTGTACGAGCCCGTCTTGTCGAAAATCATGCCCATCAGCCACGGCCCTACGGCGAACCCGATGCTCGACGCCGCCGTAAAGATGCCGAGCATCGTTCCGAGATTTTTTGTCGTGCCGTATGCATGTTTGGACATCACGGTGGTATCGAGCAGGACTGCCGCGTGGGCCACGGCGCGCAAGATCAAAAAAGCGACTAGCACGACTGGGTTGTAGAGAAATGCTGCGGTTGCGCAGGCCAAGGTCATCGTCGTGTAGAGCGCAGCCAGGCCACGGTTCGAGCTGCTGTCGAGAATGTTTCCGACAACGACGCGCGACGCGATGCCGACGAGGCCCATGACGCTGATGGCGAGCGCGACAAAACTTGCGGAGAAATTCAAATCACGAAGCATCAGAACCTGATGCTGCCCAAATGCCGTATCAACCGCGGCAGCGCCGAACACGGCAAGCGCAATGCACCAGAAGTTTCGCTGAGCGATGATTTTCAGGACCTGCGGCGCAAAGTCCAAGGCCTCCGGAGCACGAATGATGTCGCCGAGCGCGCCTTCCACTTCGTCAGGCTTCCCGCGATCACGCAGAAGATATCCAGCGATCAGTAACGGCATGGCGAAAACCCAGACGGCAAGCGACAGAGAGGCAAGCCCTATTCGCCAGCCGAAAGCGCTAATCAATGCTGCCACCAAAATCGGCACCGCAGTTGAGCCGATCGCGAGGCCCAGCAACGCCAGGCCCATCGCAGTGCCCTGAGAAGCATGGAATGTTTTCGAAACCAACACCTTGGCGGCCACGATTCCGCCGCCCGCGCCGATCCCCAGAACGCCGCCCGTGATGTAGTAAAGCGTGAGATCATGAATCCAGAGGAATCCGAGAAGCCCGATGCCTGAGAGAATTGCCGTAGCGAAGAGCATTTTCCACACGCCGACGAAGTCCAGCAGTCTGCCAACAACGAGCGCCGAAATTGCTGTCGTCACATACTTGGCGGTCGCCAGAAGCGTCGCTTGCTCGCGAGTCCAGCCGAACTCCTTGATCACTTCGGGAAATGCAAAGGGCAGCGCGTAGGCGCTAGCGCTCAGCCCGAACAGGAGGAAGCTGAAGGCCACGACAAGGGACAGCCAGTTGACGCGGAATTCATCGCGGAACGTCTTGTCGAACTTAAACATCATTCATCTCCGCGACCCGCTTCGTCGGGTTTATGTAATTGCGCGAATTCGTGCGCGACACCGCTGTTCAGAAGCTCGCCAATTCTGGCATCGCCCAAGCCTAGGCTTTTGAGAAAGCTTCTGGTCTGCGACCCGGGAGCGCTGGCAGGCTCACCCATTTGCGACGGCGTGCGCGAAAATCTGGGCGCGGGTGCCGGATGGACCACGCCATCACGCAACACGAATGACTTGCGTGCCCGGTGATGCGGATGATCGCTCAACTCGTCCAGTTCCAGCACCGGGGCAAAACAGGTATCCGAACCATCCAGCAAGTCGCACCATTGCTGCCGCGTCCTAGTCAGGAAGATCTGCGCGAGTTGGCGCCGTTGTTCCGGCCAGAGCGCGCGGTTATTCTGCTCGTCCCAAAGGGATTGGTCGAGACCTAGCAGTGATCGAAGCTCCGCGAAGAAGGCGGGTTCGATCGATCCAATCGATACCCACTTTCCGTCAGCGGTTTCATATACGTCATAATAGGGCGCGCCGGAATCGAGGTGGTTGGTGCCCCGATCGGCGTTCCACCGACCTATCGCTCGCATGTAGTGAAACGATGTCAGCAGGCTCGCCGCACCGTCGACCATTGCGGCATCTACCACTTGTCCCAGCCCCGAAATCTTCGCTTCGAGAAGCGCGGATACGATACCCAGCGCCAGGAAGGCGCCGCCCCCGCCGTAATCACCAACCAGATTAAGCGGAACCGTGGGAGGGGCGCCCTTTCGACCGATGAGATTGAGGACACCCGCCAGCGCGATGTAATTGATATCATGTCCGGCGCGTTGGGCGTCCGGTCCCGTCTGGCCCCATCCGGTCATGCGACCATAGACCAGGCGGGGGTTGCGCTCCAGACACGGCTCGGGGCCGAGGCCGAGCTTCTCCATCTTTCCCGGCCGATATCCTTCGATCAGCGCGTCCGCGGACGCGACGATGTCGAGGGCCAATCGAGTTCCATCGGTCTTGCTCAAATCCAGACAGATCGACTGCCGGCCTCGCAGAACCGGGTGCGGGTGTGCGGCGACCTTGGCAGACGCCGCCGCCGGCTTTTCGATACGAACGATTTCCGCGCCGAGGTCGCTGAGCAGCATCGCGGCATATGGGCCAGGTCCGATGCCAGCGAATTCGACGATGCGGATCCCGCGAAGCGGCCCTGTCGCGGAGGGAAGCGGATGCTCAGCCATGGGCAGGCGCCGTGCCAATCACACCGCGGGCCGCGAGCGTGGCGAGATCGTCTCGGGACAAGCCTAGTTCGCCGCCCAGCACCTCCTCATTATGTTCGCCCATCAGGGGGCAGGCAAGACGGTGGGATCGAGAAACGCCGGCGGAGTATCGAATTGGCCAGCCGGGATACGTGTCAGGGCCCACGACCTTGTGGCCCACTTCCTGAAAAAAGCCGCGATCGACCAAGTGCGGTTCGACTGGGAAATCGTCGGTCCGTGGAAGTAGCGTGACGGATATGTCGGCGGCTTCGAGCAGAGCGAGCAAATCCTTACCCGGCAGCTGTGCGCAGATCGTCGTCAACTCGATGTCCAGTTGATCGTGCGCGATGACCCGCTCTGCCAAGGTCGTAAGGAGTCCCGCTTGCTTAGAAAACGGGATTGCGGTCGTCAAGCGCCGCCATTCTTCGTCATCTCCAATACTGAGGGCCAGCCAGCGGCCATCGGAACTACGATAGACGCCTTGCGGTGCCCGGCTGGCTGACCTGTTGCCTGTTCTGTGTAGTACTTCGCCAGTGAGCGTGAAATTAATTATCGATTCCGGGGAAATGCAGACTCCTACCTCGACTTGAGGAACTTCTATCAACTGCCCCAGCCCCGTTGTTGCCCGCGATTCCAATGCAGCGAGCACGGCCACGACGGCGTGTATTCCAACGGTGGGATCGAGGAAGCCCCCGCAACTTTGCGGCGGCCCATCCGGGAGGCCAGTCAACGCGGCGTGGCCCGCCATTTGCGAAAAGGCGGGGCCAAAACCGACATGATCGCGTCTCGGACCTTCGAGACCGAACCCCGGCAGGCGCAGCATGATCGTCTTTGGATTAATCGCGTGAATTGTGTCCCAAGCGAATCCCAATTTATCGACGACGGCAGCTGCAAAATTTTCGAGGACCAGGTCTGCACTGTCTAATAAGCGCGCAAAGATCGCGCGGCCATCCTCGCTATCTAGATCCAGCGTAATGCCGCGTTGGTTCAGATTTGCCGAGCGGTAGCGGCCGCGTTCATACCATTGGTCGCCAAGCGCCGGCGACACCATGTTGAAGCGCCATCCGTCGGGGCGCTGAATCGATTCAACCTTTACTACGTCCGCGCCCATCGCGCCCAAATAAGAGGCGACGCTCGATCCGGACCAATAAGTCCCCAGCGACAAAACTCTGAGTCCTTCGAGCGGCAGCGTGTCCGACGGGACCGCCACGACATTCGCGCTGCGTTTTCCCCAGCCGAGATGCGGCAGTTCTTTATCGTGCTCGCCAAGGGAAGGCGCACGACCACGAATGGCTGCGGGTGTCTCGGACAGACGCCACGGCGAGGGCGGATGAACAAAGCCGGCATCGGGACAGGCCGCATCGGTAAAAAACGGCCGCTCGAGCCACTGCGGTTCTTCCATGATCGACTTGCCGTCATGAAGAGCGACCGCTGGTATTCTCAGACCCTGACATTGATCCACCACGTCGAGCACCGTGCGTGACCGCGTCCAATTGCTCACATGGTTTTCGAATGAGTTATGTTCCTCGCCACCCTGACGGAACTCTTCGCGCCGCCCGGCATATTCGGGAGCGCCTACCAGCTTACATAGGTCGGCCCATTGTCGCTGAGTGACGACATTGATTCCCGCCCAGCCATCGCGGCAAGGTTTAGTGCCAAGGAGGGTTGTCCGGTTCGTGCCCCCGCCAAGTTTCTCGAGCACTCGCAACGTGACGACCGGACAGCAGAGCATGGAATGCGCACATTCGAGCCTTGAAACATCGGCATCGACGCCGGCAGAAGTGAGCCTACTGGTGCGCAGGGCGGTCAGGGCGGCGGCCGCAAGGTAAGCGCCGGCGATATATTCGGAAAGCCGGCCGCCGACCATCAGCGGTCTGGTTTCACTTTCGCGACCTTCTATCCACCCCGCCTGCGCTTGTAGGATGAATTCGCTGACGGTCATTTCCGAGAATTGCTGCCCGTAATCCGATAGCCTGATGATGTTGAGCAGCGGGTTCGCTGCGCGTAATTCAGTCGGACCGAGGCCAACCTGTTCCAAACCTCCGGGACCTAGATCTTCGATCAGGATGTCCGCACGGGAAACCAGATCGATAACATTAACCCGGTCGCGCTCCGGATCGACGCGCACAGCCCTTTTCCCCGCATTCAGATAAGCGAATAAAGCACTAGCGCCGCCAAGGTGAAAAGGCTGGTGCTGTCGCATCGGGTCGCCGGTGCCGCATTCGATCTTGATGACATCGGCTCCCAGATCGGCCAACAGACGCGAAGCATAGGGCGCCGAAATTTCGCTGCCCCATTCGATCACATGTACGCCGTGCAGTGCGCCTCGCGAGAGATTGCTGTCGATCGTCATCGTGGCGCCGGGCGTTCGCAAAAAGACAGGAAGATCAAGCTGCAACCTCTAACTCGGCGCGCTCAGCGACCATGTCTCCCAGCCGAGCTAAGTGCCACTGCGCGCTACCGGCAGCCAGCGCCAGTCGGCGGGTGGTCGTGAGATATTGCTGCAGCGGATAGTCTTTCAGCAGGCCGACTCCACCATGCAGGTGGTTCGCGATCGCCAGCACGTTGATTGCACCCTCCGAAGCGGCCAGCTTGGCGATCGACACTTCACGGCTGGCATCGAGACCGACGTCCAGTCGCCATGCCGCCTGCAGCATTGCCAATCGAATACCCTCCACTTCAATGAACGCATCCGCCGCATGCATTGAGACAGCTTGGAAGGTTCCGATAGGCCGTCCGAACTGTTCCCGTGTACTCGTATATTCTGCAGTCAACCTAAGCACGGTTGCTGATAATCCCGCCAATTGTGCGCAGGTGGCAACGACGAGACGTTCCCACAGCCATTGCCGTGCAAGTCCTCCCTGATTTGGACCGGCGATGACGTTGTTCGGGCCGATCTGCACCCCATCGCACATCAGGTCCGCCTCCGGCGCACCATCGGTCGTCGCCAGGAACTCCAATTTTACCCCCTCGCTCTCGGGATTGAGAAGGAGACAGATCGTGTCGCCGTGCTGATCCAGCGTCGCGAAAACCACGATCCGTTTCGCAGTGCCTCCCCAAGCAACAAGTCGTTGTCTTCCTGACAGCAAGTAACCGCCGCCAGCGCTGATAATCGCCGACAAACCAGGCAGCCCATCGCCCCCGTATCGATCGGTGGTCGCGGCGGTCAGCAGCATTTCTCCACTGGCGGCATCCGAAAGCACGGCTTGGCGGAGTGCATCGGCCCCGAAGCGATCAATTACCATCGCAGCCAGCAGATGCTCCATCAATGGCGTGCGCGCCCGAGCTCGACCACATTCCTCGAGAAGCAGGCACATCTCCACAAACCCGAGCGATCCGCCGCCCACGGCTTCGGACAGCGTAAGGCCGACGAGGCCAGTCTGTGCCAGGTCGCGCCACAGATTCTCGTCCGGCCACGATTCGTCTGCCATCCGACCGGCTTGGGGAAATCGAGTGGCGAGCACCTGTTGCGCGAGCCCCTGTACGGCGAGTTGCTCTTCCGACAGTTCAAAATCCACCAGTCAATTCTCCGCTTGAGAGTCTGGCACCGTCAGCGCCGGTATTTCGGCATGCCAAGGGCACGCTGCGCGATCATTTCGCGCTGGATGTCGTTGTTGCCGCCACCAAACGTCCCCACGATCGTGGCACGATATGCCTGCTCGAGGCGGCCGTTCAGCACCGCGCCTGGCGATCCCTCGACGAGATAGCCGGCGCACCCCACCACCTCGAGCATCTCGCGACAGACGGTAATGACCGTCTCAGTTCCAAGGACGTTGGTTGCAGAAGCGTCGCCGGGTGACGGCTCGTTCCCTGCACCTGAGCGGGATACCATGCGCCAATTGAACAGCTTCATCAGTTCGAGACGAGCATCCACTCGTGCTAGAACCGAGCGTACCCATGGAACGTCGATAAGCTTTGTGCCGTCCGCCGCGGATTGGCGCGCGACCCAATTGCGAACGTCGTGGGCGAGTTCGTACGCCCAACCGCCAGCTGCGGCGAGGACCACCCTTTCCTGATTGAGCTGCTTGGTAATGATGTCCCAGCCCGCATTCTCCGGGCCGACGCGATTGGCTTCGGAAACGATGACCTCGTCGTAGAATGTCGAAGTCGTGCCGCGGGTCGTGTTGGTTCTCGTACCGCCTTCACCGATCGTGGGCAGCGGCGCGCAGGAGAAGCCTGGGCTGCTCGTGGGCACGATGAAAATCGACAGGCCTTTATGACGGGGGGCATCGGGATCGGTGCGCGCCGCCAACCAGATGTAATCGGCCGTGTCGCCGCCCGACGTGAAGATTTTCTGTCCGGTAATGACATAATTGCTGCCAGTGCGAACGGCCTTTGTCTTGAGCGATGCCAGATCGGTGCCGGATGCGGGTTCGGTGTACCCCACGGCATAATCCGCTTCGCCTGCCAGTATCGGCGGCAGGTATGTGCGCTTTTGCTCGTCGGTGCCGTATTGCATGAGCGTCGGCCCGACCGTGTTGAGCGCGAGCATCGGCAGCGGAGCGCCCGCTCGTTTCGCCTCCTCGAAAAACACGAATTGCTCCGCAACCGAGCGTCCCTGTCCACCGAACTCTTTCGGCCAGCCGACGCCAAGCCAGCCATCCGTACCGATGCGACGCACGATTTCGCGCATTCGGCCGGCGCGCATTTCATCGTAGCTTCCCGTGGGGAGTTCAGCGAGCAACTCGCTGAAGTACAGGCGCAGCTCGCCTTGCAGACGCTGGAGCTCTTCGGTCAGCGCGATGTACATTGGGCGTGCCTCTCAACCTTTCTTCACCTCTTTGCGAGGATGTTCTTGAGACTCAACCGCTGGCGTTGAAGCGGTAAAACCTAACCTGTGGTCTCGAAGATATGCAAGATCCGGAAGGACGGGGCAGGGCAATTGCGTGCTGAGAGCCATAGGCGCAGCGTATCGCTCGGACCTCCATGGTTGTTCAGGCAGAGAATAATTCGCGTGCCACGATCATGCGCTGTATTTCCGTTGCGCCTTCGCCAAGACGCTTGATCCTGAGCTCGCGAAACCAGCGTTCGAGCGGAAGCTCACGCGATACGCCCATGCCGCCGAACAGCTGGATGCAAGTATCCAGCGTGTTGAAGGCGGCCTCCGTGGCGCTCAATTTGGCCATTGCCGCTTCCGCTCGAGCGGGCTGGCCAAGATCGGCTTTCCACGCCGCGCGATAGACCAGCATGCGGGCCGCATCGATGGCAATCCTGCAGTCGGCCAACATCCATTGCGCGCCCTGCTTGTCTCCGAGCAAGCCGCCAAAGACCTTGCGCTGCTTTGCCCAGTCAACCGTCAGGCATAGCGCTTCCTCGGCGATGCCCAATGGCGCCGAGCCATAGACGATCCTGCCGCGGGTCAGGAAATCGTCCGCCAAGGCGAAGCCCTGTCCCTCTTCGCCGATACGATTGGCGACCGGGACCCGCGCATTCTCGAAATGGAGCTCGTTCGGGCTGTTGGCGATCATCACCGGAATCGGGCTTCGGGTGAAGCCAGGCGTGTTCGTTTCGACGATGAAGCACGTTATGCCGTCGCGGCGGCCAGGTTCGCCCGTTCGCGCATAGACGATACCCCAATGGGCGCGATCCGCGTGCGTGATCCAGGTCTTGGTTCCGTTGAGAATATAATGGTCGCCATCTCGCTCGGCGCGACAACTTATTGCTCTCGCCGGATCGGAGCCACCCGAAGCCTCGCTGATCGCAGTGAAGGCCTTGGGCATCGTGCCCTCGAGAATAGGACGCCCGTAGCGTTCATATTGCTCTGATGTGCCCTTGAAGAGCACCGATGGCGGGTCGCCGCCGATCGCACCGGCGGCCGGGAAAAAGGCACCAAGCCGGCACTTTGCCGCCTCTTCGGCGATAACGACCTGCGCCAGAACGCTCAATCCTGCTCCACCATAACTTTCGGGAGTCGCAAGAGCCCAAAGGCCGGCACTGCGCGCTTTCGCCTGGAGCGCTGCGACGGTTTCAACAGAAAGTTTCGCGTCGTCGCCGAGCAGCGCTTCCGCTGGAGCGACTTCTTCGCGCACGAAGCGCCGCACGGAATCGCGTAGCATCTCCAGTTCGGGCGGCATCTGCCATACCCCAAGCGGAAGATCGTCGTTCACGGCGCCCATACAATCCCTCTCTATTTACCGCTGAGCCTTGGACGGACACAGAGCCAAGTCCAGTTGGCACGCGCGATCTGCCGATTACGGCCGGAAGCGACGAGCCGCCAACCTTACTTGTTGCTGCGTCCTATTGGATTTTCCATTGGCTGAGGCCAGATGCTGCAAGCAGCAAGCGCCAGACCGCCCGCAATTGGCCGCGACCTATTCGCTACGCCAATGAGCGTCAGCGAATGTCGGCCTTAGGTTGCGTCCCCGAGAGCCTCTAAGACGGCACCCAACATACCTTGGGAGAGGATGATGGAAGAATTGCGTAATTCTTACGACGCCGTTGTCATCGGTGGCGGACATAACGGCCTCATCGCCGCAAGCTATCTTGCCAAGGCCGGGTTGACCGCACTCGTTATCGAACGAACCTCGGCGCTCGGCGGGTTCGCCCGTGCCGATTATGTCATTCCCGAGGCTCCCGCCCACCTCGTCAATACGGGGACCGCTCACCTCCTCTCGATCCGTCACTCGAAAGTCATGGGCGAGCTGGAATTGAAGAAGTTCGGCTGGCAAGAGATCGAGTGCGATCCGATCTACGCCTACCTAGCCCCCAACGGCGATTCGATCGCCATTTTTCGTGATGTGCAGCGGACAGCCCAGGACATCGGGCGCTTCTCCAAAAACGACGCCGCAGCGTATCTGGAATTCATCGAGCTGATCAATGCGCTGCTCGAATTCAACGCAGTTCTGGGAGGCGGAGATCCCGGGATAAGAACGCCTAAATTCTATTTCCATCTCGCGCGAACCGCGGTCAGAAATCGCCGTCTTCGCGACAAGCTTCAGCTATTGACGAGCGCACCACCCGACCAGCTCGCCGCCGAATGGTTCGAACATCCTTATACGCAGGCATTGTTGCTCAGAATTGCCGCAGGTGCAGGGCCATTCGATACCGATGGCAATGGATTGGCGTATGCGGCGTTCGGCCTTTACCACAAGATTGGAGCCAGCAATCCTGTCGGCGGAATGCGGATGGTCGCAGACGTTCTGACTCGTGTGCTCGATGCTGCGGGCGGCCATGTCATTACGAACGCCGAGGTGACGGAAGTACTGTTCGAAAGCGGTAGGAGCAGTGGCGTACGCCTCGCCGATGGCAGGACGATCGGCGCCCGTTGTGTCATCGCAACTTGTGGCCCTGGCCCCATCGCGGCAATGGCCGCGGCCGGGCTCGACAGGACGACCAAGATCCGTTTGGAGTTCGCGCCGACGCACCGCGTCAATGTCGGACCGTCATTGTTGAATGTCGCGACGAGCAAGCCTGTCGTTCTCAGGCGGCATCAAGATCGTCGAACCGACGGAGCGGACCTCAATCAGGCCGTCGGACTGATCGGTACCGTCGAAGAAATGAAAGACGGTCTCGATCAGGCGCGCCGCGGAATGCTGCCCTCGGCACCGGCCTTTTCGGTTATACCGAATTCATACGCCGACCCGACGATGATCCCGGCCGGACAGGGCTTGGCGTACATGTATTTGCCGATCTATCCCGTCAATCTGAACGGTGGCTGGGGCAATCGAAAGGCGGAAGCTGCAGATGCGATCATTGCGCGCGCCGCGGAATATTATACCGGGCTCGACGCCGAACTGGGGCGTTGGTTTGAGACTTGTCCCGATCGCGAGGAGCGGATGAAGGTACCCAGAGGGATCACCAGTCAGGTGGACTTCAGTTCCTTTCGCATTGGTGTCAAACGCCCGGCTTATGGTTTGGGTGGGCCGAGCGGACTTGCGCCCGGACTGTTCATGGGCGGGGCAGCCTCGCATCCGGGCGCCGGAGTTTCGGGAATGGCTGGCCGGCTAGCCGCGAGGCGAGCGAGAGAGTTTCTTTCGTAGTCTTCACTAGATGCCGTAATGGGCCAGCGTCTCAATCAGTAGCCATGTTGGGTGACTGTCCCTCAGAATGATGGTGTTGAACGAGGTCCGAGCGATCGGCCTCAGGCATCATGAGAGGAACAGCCGTGGA
>Ga0180221_1000695_pt1 | contig 26395 bp, 24 predicted proteins | sample eDN5th37CKraftMG_FD_151339 | JGI IMG/M metagenome (GOLD analysis project Ga0180221, IMG submission 151339) | Enriched Miracle-Growth compost microbial communities from Emeryville, California, USA - eDNA 5th pass 37_C Kraft MG (version 2) (version 2) ...
GAGCGCCGCCTGCGTCATCCAGAAGATCGACTTGACGTTGACGGCATAGACCTTGTCGAAGGTCGCCTCGTCCACGTCCAGGATGGGGCCATTCTTGTGCGTGGTGCCGGCGTTGTTCACCACGATGTCGAGGCCGCCGAAGGCTTTCAGGGCAGCATCCACCAGGGCCTGGACGTCAGGACCCTTGGACACGTCGCCACCCGCCGCGATGGCGCCGTTGCCGATGGCCTTGGCCACGCTCTCGGCGCCCGCCTTGTTCATGTCGGCGACAACGACACGGGCGCCTTCCTTCGCGAAGCGCTCCGCGATGCCCTGGCCGAAGCCGGAGGCGGCGCCAGTGACGAGCGCGATCTTGCCCTGAAGTCGCATGGGTTTCCTTCCCGTTGCTGGGTGATGCCGGCCCTCGGTGCCGGGCGCGCGCGCAGGATCGGGGACCGGCGCGGACTGGTCAATCGCCGCTGGCCGGAGGGTGGGGCGGAGGGCCCGGGCGGCATCCGTTGTTGCGCCGCAGGCCCCTGGCGGTTAGAAGCGGCGCTTCCGTGCGGCCGGTCGGCATCGGCTGCTCCAGCAGAGAAAAGTGCGCCATGAAGCCCGATATCCACCCGGACTATCACGAGATCACCATCATCATGACGGATGGGACCACCTTCAAGACCAAGTCCTGCATGGGCAAGGAAGGTGACACCCTCCGCCTGGACATCGATCCGAAGTCCCACCCGGCCTGGACCGGCCAGCAGCGCATCATCGACACCGGCGGCCAGATCGCCAAGTTCAACAAGAAGTTCGCGGGCATCGGCGCGCGCAAGAAGGCCTGAGCGCGGCTCTCACAAAGCCGAAGCAGAGTTGGCGCCGCTCCCCCTTGAACCGGGGCGCGGCGCTTTCCATTTCAGGGCTGCCAGCGGTGCCCGGCTTCGGGGCCGCCGGCGCGGCAGGGTTGCGAAGGGGTCGCCCGATCGGGGGCCCGTGAGAGCGCCAGGCCGCCGCACCATGGACCTTGCTTGCCCAAGGAGGCTCCTGAATCATGAACGCTTTCGATCCGCTGTTCCGTTCCGCCATTGGCTTCGACCGCCTGACGCGGCTGATGGACACTGCCCGCTCCGCCGCGGAGGGTCCGTCCTATCCCCCCTACAACATCGAGAAGACCGCCGAGGACTCCTACGTCCTGACCATGGCCGTGGCCGGCTTCGCGCCGGAGGACCTGGAGATCACGCTGCAGGACAATGTTCTGCTGGTGTCCGGCAAGGCGAGCGAGCAGCCTGAGCAGGAGCGCCGCTTCCTGTACCGTGGCATCGCCGGCCGTGCCTTCGAGCGCCGCTTCGTGCTGGCTGACCACATCCAGATCGAGGGGGCCGAGCTCACCAACGGTCTGCTCCATGTAGCGCTGAAGCGCCAGGTGCCTGAGGCGCTGAAGCCCCGCCGCATCCCGATCGCCAACACGCAGCCGCGGCAGCAGCCCGTGCTGGAAGGCGAGAAGGACGCGCCGCTCGCCGCCTGACGGTCGGCTGGCGGAGAATCGCGGGCGGCCGGGGTGGCAACACCCCGGCCGTTTTTGCGCGCGCGCCTCGGAAGCGGGGCAGGGGTGCGGGCCGGGCGCGTCTTCGCACTTGCGTCATGAGCGGCGGACGCGCATATGAGCGGCACCGGCGCCCTCTGGCTGCCGGCGTGCCCTGGTTGCGTGAAGGCGCGTCCCGCTTCGAGGCGGCGGCAGCCCTGGCCAGGGCCCCGGGCGACAAATGCCCCGGCTTCCCTGTGTTTCGGTACGACCCATCCACGCGGGGCGTCCTGAGCCCTCAACCGGCGCGGCCGCCTTGGCCGGTGCCGAACCCTGGATGTGTCTTATGACCGACTTCACCGCCCTTGGCCTGGCCGAGCCGCTGCTGCGCGCGCTGGCCGAGGAAGGGTATACGACCCCGACCCCGATTCAGGCCCAGGCGATCCCGCTGGTGCTGCAGGGGCGGGACCTTCTGGGCATCGCCCAGACCGGCACCGGCAAGACGGCCGCCTTCGCGCTGCCGCTGCTGCACCACCTGGCCGCGCGCCGGGCGCAGGCGCCGCGCGGCGGCTGCCGGGCGCTGATCCTCTCGCCGACCCGCGAGCTCGCCTCGCAGATCCACGACAATATCCGCGCCTATGGCCGGCATATGGGTCTCTCCTCCACCGTCATCTTCGGCGGTGTCGGGGCGCGGCCGCAGATCCAGGCGCTCTCCCGTGGGGTCGATGTCCTGGTGGCCACGCCGGGCCGGCTGCTCGACCACGTGCAGGCCGGCGCCGCACGGCTGCAGACGGTCGAGATCCTGGTGCTGGACGAGGCCGACCAGATGCTGGACCGTGGCTTCTGGCCCGCCATCCGCCGGCTGACCGGCATGATGTCGAAGAACCGGCAGACGCTGTTCTTCAGCGCCACCATGCCGGCCGAGATCGCGAAGATCGCCGATGAGCTGCTGCAGGATCCGGCGAAGGTTTCGGTGACGCCCGTCGCCTCCACCGCCGAGCGGGTGGAGCAGCGGCTGATCCATATCGACGCCAGCCGCAAGCGTGTTCTGCTGGCCGAGCTGCTGCGCGACCCGGCGATCGGCCGTGCGCTGGTCTTCGCCCGCACCAAGCACGGCGCCGATCGCGTCGCCAAGCATCTGGTGGCCGAGGGCATCAAGGCGCACGCCATCCATGGCGACCGCTCGCAGGGGCAGCGCGAGCGCGCCCTGGCCGAGTTCCGCACCGGCCGCGCTCCGATCCTGGTGGCGACCGACATCGCTTCCCGCGGCATCGACGTCGAAGGGGTGACGCATGTCTTCCAGTTCGACCTGCCGGACACGCCGGAAGCCTATGTGCACCGCATCGGCCGCACGGCGCGCGCCGGGGCGAGCGGCGAGGCCGTCGCCTTCTGCGCGCCGGACGAGCTGGCGAAGCTGAAGGCGGTGGAGAAGCTGATCGCCATGCGCATCCCCGCCGAGGACCGGCGCAGCGAGGCGGCCAAGGCGGAAGCCGCGGCCGGGGCGCCCAGGGCCGCCCGGCCGCAGCCGCCGCGGGGCCGCGGCCGCCCGCAGGGCTCCGCAGGTGGCCACGGCCAGCACCGCGCGCCGGGCGCCGGGCGTGGCTCTATGCCACCGCGGGCCCGGAGTGGTGACGCGGACCGCAAGGACCGGAACTGGCGGAACGCCGACTTCCGCGACAGCAGCCGCTGAAAAAGTAGGGCGGGAACTGCTTCCCGCCCTGCCGTGCGGATCAGTCGCTCGCCATCACCTTGACATAGCTGCCGGGCGCATCCTCCAGCGCCGGCAGCGCACCGGCCCCCGGCTGCCGCGCCGGCACCTGCGTCCTGTCGAGGGACGTCACCCAGCGGTGCCAGTCAGGCCACCAGGAGCCGGCCATTTCCGTGGCGTTCTCGAACCAGCTCTCTGGCTTCTCCGGCGTTTCATCGGAGATCCAGTGGCTGTACTTGCCGGACTCGGGCGGGTTGGCCACCCCCGCGATGTGCCCCGAGGCCGCGAGCACGAAGCGCACCGGCCCCTGGAAGATCTGCGTCGTGCGATAGGTGCTCTTCCAGGGCGCGATATGGTCCTCCCGTGTCGAGAGGATATAGGCGGGCACCTTCACCTTGCTGACGTCCAGCGGCACGCCGGCCAGGGTGATCGCGCCGGGCTTCACCAGGTCGTTCTGCTGGTACATGCGGCGCAGGTAGAAGCTGTGCATCGCCGCCGGCATGCGCGTGCTGTCGTCGTTCCAGTAGAGCAGGTCGAAGGGGAAGGGCTCCTGCCCGAGCAGGTAGTTCTGCACCACAAAGGACCAGATCAGGTCATTGGCGCGGAGCATGTTGAAGGTGGTGGCCATCTCCCGGCCTTCGAGATAGCCGCGCCGCTGCATCCGTTCCTCGAGCGACTGCAGCTGCTCCTCGTCGATGAAGACGGAGAGCTCGCCGGCCTCGGCGAAATCGACCATGGTGGTGAAGAAGGTGGCGGACTTGATGCGCGTGTCGCGCTTCGCCGCCATATGCGCCAGGGTGCAGGCCAGCAGCGTGCCGCCCAGGCAGTAGCCGATGGCATTCACCGCCTTCTCGCCGGTCGCCTGCTGGATGGCGTCCAGCGCGGCATAAGGGCCTTCGAGCATGTAGTCCTCGAAGCTCTTCTCGGCGAGCGTCTCATCCGGGTTCACCCAGGAGATGACGAAGACGGTGTGCCCCTGCGCCACCGCCCAGCGGATGAAGCTGTTCTTCGGCCGCAGGTCGAGGATGTAGAACTTGTTGATCCAGGGCGGGATGATCAGCAGCGGCCGCTTCAGCACCGTCTCGGTGGTGGGCGCGTACTGGATGAGCTGCATGAGCTCGTTCTGGTAGACCACCTTGCCCGGCGTGACGGCGATGTTCTCGCCGATGCGGAACTTGGTCTCGTCCGTCATGCGGATGCGCAGCTTGCCCTTGCCGCGCTCTAGGTCGGAGAGCAGGTTCTGCAACCCGCGCAGCAGGTTCTCGCCGCCCGTCTCGGCCGTCTTGCGCAGCACCTCGGGATTGGTCATCAGGAAGTTCGAGGGACTCATCGCGTCCACGAACTGCCGGGTGTAGAAATCGACCTTCTGCGCCGTCTTGGGGTCGAGGTCCTCGGCCGCGCGGGCGATGTTGGTGAAGTAGCGCGCCGAAAGCAGGTAGGACTGCTTGATGAAGTCGAAGACCTCGTTGTCGCGCCAGTCTTCGTGCTTGAAGCGGCGGTCCTTCGGGTCCTCGGCGATGACGGGCTTCACCTCCTCGTCACCCCACATGCGCCGGGCGGTATTCTGCCAGAGCGTCAGGTAGTCCTGCCAGAAGCCGAGCTGCGCCTCCACCAGCCGGGCGGGGTTGGTCATGAGCCGCGTCGCCATGTCCATGAAGGCGGCGCCAAGCTGCATCGGGTCCGCCCCAACGGGCCGGCCATCAGGGCCGGTCTCGGCCTGCCGCTTCAGGAAGTCGGTGACGATGCGCTGCCCCCGCTCGGCCACCTGGGCCATGGTGCGGGAAACCAGGGCGGGGTCGGGCAGGCGGAATGCACCGGGGTCCGGGGGCGTGTCTTCGATGGTCATGCGTCCCTCCGCGCCTGCGGCGCCTTCTTGTTGTCCCCGGCCGGCCCCATCCCTCGGCTGCGGTGGCCTTCCTCCCGGCCCGGCTTTCGGGCTAATGCCCTCAAGAGCGAGGAGAGGACGGAGCATGGATCAGCGCGCCGGTCAGGGCCGCCGACAGGGTAGAGCCCGGATCAGGGGGCATCAAGCCGAGGCGGCGCGGTGCGGCCTTGCCCTCGGCGCATTGTTTCTGCTGGCAGGGTGCGTCGGCGCGGCGGAGGCGCCGGGCCAATTCTGGGAGCGCGCCTTCGGCACGCCGCTGGACGGGCGTCCGCCGCCGCCCGGTGCCGAGCAGCCCTATCCGAATCTGGCCTCCGTGCCACCGGCGCCGCCGCGGGGTGCCGCCTCCGAGCGGGAGGCGCTGACCCGCAGGCTGGAGGCGGCCCGCAGCCAGTCGCGCGAGCCGATCACGCCCGGCGAGCCGGTGCCGCCGCCCCCGGCCGGCGCCGAAAGCCTGGGCGAGGTGCCGCTGCGCCCGCCGGCCGCGCCCCGCCTGGCCGCCGCGCCGCCGGTCCGTCCGCAGGCACCGGAGGCGGCTCCGCCCGCAGGCGCCGCGCCCGGTGCCCCGCCGGCGGCCCCGGAACTGCCCGCCGATCCCGGCGCCCCACCGGCGCCGCCGCCCGCCGAATTCCTGGCGCCGCCGCCTCCACGGCTGTAAGTGCTTCCCCGCCGCCGCGATTCCGCCGGCGGCGGATCTGCTCTATCCTGCCTGGGCCAGTTTTCACGGACCTCCGCCATGACCGAGGAATTCCACCGTATTCGCCGCCTGCCGCCCTATGTCTTCGCCGAGGTGAACCAGGCGAAGGCGAAGGCCCGCGCCGCGGCCGAGGACATCGTGGATCTCGGCATGGGCAACCCGGACAGCCCCACGCCGCCGCATATCGTCGCCAAGCTGATCGAGGCGGTGCAGAACCCGGATACCCACGGCTACTCCGCCAGCAAGGGCATCCCCGGGCTGCGCCGGGCGCTCGCCGGCTATTACGCCCGCCGCTTCGAGGTGAAGCTCGATCCGGAGACCGAGGTGGTCGCCACGCTGGGCTCCAAGGAGGGGCTGGCCAACCTGGCCGCCGCCATCACCTCGCCGGGCGACACCATCCTGGTGCCCAACCCGAGCTATCCCATCCATCAGTTCGGCTTCATCATCGCGGGTGCCTCGGTGCGCTCGGTGCCGCATGCCCCGGACGAGGAGATGCTGCGGGCCCTGGAGCGCGCGGTGCGCCACTCGGTGCCCAAGCCGACGGCGCTGATCGTCAACTACCCCTCCAACCCGACCGGGCTGATGGCCGATCTCGACTTCTACCGCGAGATCGTCGCCTTCGCCCGCCGACACGAGATCTTCGTCCTCTCCGACCTCGCCTATGCCGAGCTGTACTACGGCGACAAGGCGCCGCCCTCGATCCTGCAGGTATCGGGCGCGAAGGAGGTGGCCGTCGAGTTCACCTCAATGTCCAAGACCTACAACATGGCGGGCTGGCGCATGGGCTTCGCCGCCGGCAACCCGCGGCTGATCGCGGCGCTGACGCGGGTGAAGTCCTATCTCGACTACGGCGCTTTCACGCCGATCCAGGTGGCTTCCGTCGCCGCGCTGAATGGGCCGCAGGACTGCATCGAGGCGATGCGCAAGCTCTATCGCGAGCGGCGCGACGTGCTGGTGAAGGGGCTGAAGCAGGCCGGCTGGGACGTGCCGGTGCCGGAAGCCGGCATGTTCGTCTGGGCGCCTATCCCGCCGCGCTTCCGCGACCTCGGCAGCGTCGAGTTCAGCAAGCTGCTGCTTGCCCGGGCGAAGGTGGCCGTGGCGCCGGGTATCGGCTTCGGCGAGCATGGTGACGGCCATGTGCGCATTGCCATGGTGGAGAACACCCAGCGCATCCGTCAGGCCCTGCGTGGCATCCGAAGCTTCCTCACGACTGATAATGGCGGCCCGGCGAGTGAGCCGGTGCCGCGCGCTTCCGCTGAACTGGTGAAAGAATGAACCGTCCGCTTTCCGTCGCGGTCGCCGGCCTGGGTACGGTCGGCGCCGGCGTGCTCGCCCTGCTACGCGACAATGCCGAACTGATTGCCGCCCGCGCTGGCCGGCCCATCGTCGTCACCGCCGTGGCGGCGCGCGACCGCAACCGCGACCGTGGTGTCTCGCTCGATGGGCTGCGCTGGTACGAGGACCCGGTGGCCATGGCCGCCGAGGCGCGCGCCGATGTGGTGGTGGAGCTGATCGGCGGCAGCGACGGGCCGGCGCGCGGCACGGTGGAGGCGGCACTCGCCGCTGCCCGGCCGGTGGTGACGGCCAACAAGGCGCTGCTCGCCCTGCATGGCGCAACGCTCGCGCAGAAGGCCGAGGCCGCGGGCGTGACGCTGGCCTTCGAGGCGGCGGTGGCCGGCGGCATCCCGGCCATCAAGGCGCTGCGCGAGGGGCTGGCGGCCAACCGCATCAGCCGCGTGACGGGCATCCTGAACGGCACCTGCAACTACATCCTCACCTGCATGCGGGAGCAGAAGCGCGAATTCGGCGATGTGCTCGCCGAGGCGCAGCGGCTGGGCTATGCCGAGGCCGATCCTTCCTTCGACATCGACGGCGTGGACGCGGCGCACAAGCTGGCCATTCTCGCGGCGCTCGCCTTTGGGCGCCCGGTCGAGTTCGGTGCCGTGCATGTCGAGGGCATCCGCAACATCACCGCGCTCGATATCGCGCTGGCGGAGGAGCTCGGCTTCCGCATCAAGCTGCTGGGCATCACTCAGCAGGAGGAGGCGGGCGTCTCGGCGCGCGTGCATCCCTGCATGGTGCCGGCGAGCCATCCGATCGCGCGCGTCGATGGCGTCTTCAACGCCGTCGTGGCCGAAGGCGACTTCGTCGGGCGCGTGGTGCTGGAGGGGCGCGGCGCCGGGGCAGGGCCCACCGCCAGCGCCGTGGTTGCCGACCTGATCGATATCGCCCGCGATCGCCACACGCCCGTCTGGGGCGCGGCGCATGCGGCGCTCTCCGCCATTCCCGCCCTGCCGATGGCGAGCCATCACGGTGCCTATTATCTGCGCCTGATGGTGCTCGACCGGCCAGGCGTCATCGCCGATGTGACGGGCGTGCTGCGCGACTACGGCATCAGCCTGGAATCCATGATCCAGCGCGGCCGCGCCCCCGGAGAGGCGGTGCCGGTGGTCCTGACCACGCACGGCTGCCAGGAAGCATCGATGCGCAATGCGCTGACGCGGATCACGGCGCTGGAGGCGGTGCTTGAACCTCCCGCTTTGATTCGCATCGAATCCTTCTGACAAGCGTTAGCGGGACGGTTTTCACCGCCTCCCGCGCCCGGGAAGAACAGGAGCCTCTCATGCGTCGCGATACCACCCCTGTAGATCGCAACCTTGCCCTTGAACTGGTGCGCGTCACCGAGGCGGCGGCGCTGGCCGCCAGCGCCTGGATCGGCCGCGGCGACAAGAACGCCGCCGATGGTGCGGCGGTGGATGCGATGCGCAAGGCCTTCGACACGGTGGACATCAGTGGCACCGTCGTCATCGGCGAGGGCGAGATGGACGAGGCGCCGATGCTCTACATCGGCGAGAAGATCGGCGCCGGCGGCCCGGAAGTGGACATCGCCGTCGATCCGCTGGAAGGCACCAATATCTGCGCCACCGGCGGGCCGAACTCGATCGCCACGCTGGCCGTGGCGGAGAAGGGCGGCTTCCTGCACGCGCCCGACATCTACATGAACAAGATCGCCGTTGGCCCGAACCTGCCGGCCGGCGTGGTGGACCTCGACGCCACGCCGGGCGAGAACCTGCGCGAACTGGCACGCGCCAAGAAGGTGGAGATCAACGACCTCGTCGTCTGCATTCTCGACCGCGATCGCCACAAGGACATCATCAAGGCCTGCCGCGAGGCCGGCGCGCGCATCATGCTGATCCCGGATGGCGACGTGGCGGGCGTCATCGCGGTCTCGCAGCCCAACACCGGCGTGGATCTCTATCTCGGTTCCGGCGGCGCGCCGGAAGGCGTGCTGGCAGCGGCGGCCCTGCGTTGCATCGGCGGCCAGATGCAGGGGCGGCTGCTGTACGAGGACGACACGCAGATCGCCCGCGCCAAGGAGATGGGTCTCAGCGATCCGCACAGGAAGTTTAGCGTCGAGGATATGGCGAGGGGCGAGGTGATGTTCGCCGCGACCGGCGTCACCGGCGGGCCGATGCTGCACGGCGTGCGCCGCAGCGGCACTCGCGCCTATACCCACTCGATCGTCATGCGCAGCAAGACCGGCACGGTGCGCTATATCGAGGGGCACCACAACTTCAGCCTGAAGCCGAGCGCCTTCGTTGCCTGAGGGGCTGGCAGCGGCACATCCGGAGCAGGGGGCGCCGGTGCTCGGCGTCGCCCGTTCCGCGCTGGGCCGCCGCTGGGCCTGGCGCCAGGCCGATGCGCGGGTGGGGCTCGCCATCGCCCAGCGCCTCGGCCTGCCGGAACTGCTCGGCCAGTTGCTGGCGGCGCGGGGTATCGCGCCGGAGCAGGCCCCGCTCTTCCTTGAACCGACGCTGCGCGCGCTGCTGCCCGACCCTTCCGTCCTGGTGGATATGGACCGCGCGGCAGAGCGGCTGGCCCAGGCGGCGCGGGACGGCGAATCCGTGGCTGTCTTCGGCGATTATGACGTCGATGGCGCCTGCGCCGGCGCGCTGATGGTACGCTTCCTGCGTGAGCTGGGCTGCCCCGTGCGCGCCTATGTGCCGGATCGGCTGAAGGAGGGCTACGGCCCCAATGCCGCCGCCATCGCGGCGCTCTGTGCCGAAGGCGCGACGCTGGTGGTCTGTGTCGATTGCGGCATCGCGGCGCATGAGGCCCTGGAGGCGGCGCAGGGGCGGGCCGATGTGGTGGTGCTGGACCATCACAAGGCCGAAGGCCCGGTTCCGGTGGTCGCGGCGGCGGTGAACCCGAACCGGCTGGATTGCCCTTCCGGGCTGCGGCACCTCTGCGCCGCAGCGGTCAGCTTCATGGCGGCCGTCGCGACACTGCGCGTCCTGCGCCGTGGCAGCTTCTTCAAGGACCGCGCCGAGCCGAACCTGCTGACCTTCCTGGACCTGGTGGCGCTGGCGACCGTCTGCGACGTCATGCCCCTGACCGGCCTGAACCGCGCTTTTGTCGCCCAGGGGCTCAAGGTGATGGCACGCGGCGGCCGCCCCGGCATCGCCGCCCTGCTGGAAGTGGTGCAGGCACGCGAGGCGCCATCCGCCTATACGCTGGGCTTCCTTCTCGGGCCGCGCATCAATGCCTCTGGTCGTATCGGCGAGCCGGATCTTGGCCTGCGGCTGCTGACCTGCGACGACCCGATCGAGGCCCGTGCCATCGCCGAACGGCTGGACATGGTGAACCGCCGCCGTCAGGAGGTGGAAAGCGCCGTGCTGGCCGAAGCCTTCGCGCAGGCGCAGGCGCAATCCGAGGCCGGGCATCCGGTGCTGCTGGTTTGCGGCGAGGGGTGGCATCCAGGCGTTGTCGGCATTGTCGCCGGCCGGGTGAAGGAGCGGTTCAACCGCCCCGTCTGTGTGGCCGGCGTGGAGGCCGGGCTGGCGAAGGGTTCTGGCCGCTCGGTGCCCGGTGTGGATCTCGGCGCGGCCATCATCGCGGCGCGCCAGGCGGGTCTTCTTGAGACGGGGGGAGGGCACCCGATGGCGGCTGGCTTCTCCTTCCGCCTGGAACGCCGGGACGAGTGCCACGCCTTCCTGAACGAGCGGCTGGCCCATGCCGCCAAGCTGCCGGCCAGCGCCGAACTGGTGCTCGACGGAACGCTGCTGGTGCCGGCGGCCACCGCTGACATGGCCTCACAGGTGGCGCGCCTCGGCCCCTTCGGTGCCGGGAACGAGGAGCCTGTCTTCGCCCTCCCGCGTGTTCGCATCGTTCGTGCCGACCGGGTGGGGAAGGAGAGTCAGACGATCCGCGCCTTCGTCGAGGGCGAGGGCGGGGGGCGCCTCAAGGCGGTGTGCTTCCGGGCCAAGGAGGGGCCATTGGCCGAATTGCTGATGGGCAGCGGCGGCGTTCCCGTGCATCTCGCCGGCGTGCTTCGTGCGGAACACTGGAACGGCTCCGTCACGCCCAGCCTCCATCTACAGGACGCGGCGCGCGCTTAGAGCGGGAGTGACGACAAAGCTCCCCTCCAGCGTGGTGAGGGCTAGACGGGCTGCAACGGGTGGGTTAGTAACCCGCCGCCCTCCGGGAGCCAAACGGCTCCATGCCGGGCGACTGCTTGGGTTGCTATGGGTCCCCATCGTCTAGAGGCCTAGGACACCAGCCTTTCACGTTGGTAACACGGGTTCGAATCCCGTTGGGGACGCCAATTCCCACTTCCTTAGCATTTTCAATAGGTTGCGGGGCTGTAGCTTCGCCCTCTTGTACCGTGCAGCTACATGGCAGCAGCTACATCGGCAGGTGACCCCGTGACCCCCGGCATGGTGCGGCGGGGCCTGACATGGTTTGCTCGGGTCCATATTCCGCGCGACCGCTGGAAGGACGTGGGGCGTGCCCTTGGTAGCCGAGGGGGCGAGAAGCGCGATGTCGTCCGGACCCTCAAGACCACCAACCGGCAGGAAGCCCTGCGCCGCCTGGACATTGCGCGGGCCGAGATACGAGCCGAGATAGACGCCAAACTCCGGGCCATCGGGTTGCCGGCGCTTGCCGGGGACTGGAGGCCTGAGGCGCGGGGCGACTGGGAGGCGCTTGCGCTGTCGCACCGGGCGGCTCTGGCATCTGCATCTGACCGTCCCTTCAACGAGAACGACGACGAGCACCTGTCGCCGCGTTCGCTCGTGCGAGACCGGATCAGCGACACTGCCGGGGAACTCCACCGGACGCATGGCGAGGATGCCGCCGCTGCCTATTGGTCCGTCGCCATGGGAGGCGGTCTCACAATCCGCGAGGCTGCCGACCGTTGGCTCGCCACCGTGGAAGGGATCGGCCAGCGCCGCCACCAGACCATTGCGGGTCATCGCGCTGCCCTTGGGCTGCTGGAGGCCTATCTAAAAGAGCGACACGATGTGCCCTCTCTGGATGTGGCTCCGCTGGGTAGCTTCTCCCGGCGGATGGCGGCAGGGTTCATCGAGTGGCGGCAGTCGTTCAAGAGTCAGAAGACAGGGCGGGCCGTCTCTGCGGCGACCCTGCGGAAGGAGCTTTCTTCGGTCAGTGGGCTATGGCGCTGGGCCATGCGGAGCGGCGATGCAACCCTGAACCCTTGGAGCGACCAGAGCGCGGGTCTGGCCGACCCTCGCAAGGGCCGGCGCGGCGACGATGATGAAGGGCAGGGCGGCAAGCGCCCCTATTCGCCGGCTGAACTGGTGACGCTGCTCCACGCGACTGGCGAGGACTGGGCGCCGAATGGGGGCGGCTATGCTGCGACCCTGTGGGACGCGGTGCGCCTGGGGCTGCTCACAGGGTGCCGCGCCGAGGAACTGGCCAGCCTCCGCATTGGCGACATAGTGGACGGTGGGTCATCCATCCGCATCCGGGCGGGGAAGACCCGTAGCGCCCGCCGCACTATCCCGTTGCACATCCTGGCGCAGCGGGTGGTGGCTGCCCGCTTGGCCGATCTTCCAGACACCTCCCCGACTGCCCCGCTTTTCCCAGAGCTTCCTGTGCAGGGGGCGGACGGCAAGCGCGGCAAGATGCTGACGACCCGATACGGAACGGCCATGCGCCGCATCATGAAGGCAGCCGGAGAGCCAGCGGAGGGTGTAGACCTCCACTCGCTGCGCCGCTCCTTTGCCCAGCACGTCAGGAACGGCATGCAGGCGGTCGGGTCCACGGACGCAACGATGCTGGGCACCTTGATGGGACACGCTGAAAGCTCGCTGGCGCTCCGTGTCTACGGTCCTGACACACTGCCGGCCCATCTTCGGCGGGCGGTAGACTTGATGGCAGACCACGGGCTGCCGAAAGAAGTCCGAAGGGCGCTGGAAGAGACAGCGAACCAGCGTCCCAAGATGACGCGGTTTGCGCCCCAGAAGGCGAGATGACCAGAGACGATCAAGGCGAGCATCCAGATCTCTCCTGGCTCCCGCTGGATCGCGGGCACTGACCAGGAGATGCTGCCGGCATCGCAAGGTGATGAAGACCACGATCACGGGTCTTCATTCCTTCTGGCCGTCATAAAGACCACCGCAGGGTCATTCCCTCTCTATAGAACTTGCGAGGTCACTTCCTCCCTTCTGACCATCACCCAGACTGTCTCGGGGCGCCTCACAGTGTCATGCCGTCATCGGGCTATGACTTCGTCAGCCCTCCTATAGCAGAACACGTAACCTGCTGATATTGCTCACTTTGCTATAGACTTTTTCCCAACATCCACAGCGTCGTGCAGTGGAATAGGGTCAATAGACCGGCTCCAGGTCATCAGGATGCACTACCGTCCGCCATGCCCTGCCGTCCCGCGACAGGACGGCCTTCCGGGCGGCCTTGACGCCCTGCACGCTGTAGCCCGACAGTTCCGCCACCGTGGCATCTGGAAGATGGGCATGGTCTTCCAGGAGCCACGTCAGGCGTTCCTTACGGTCAAGGATGCTCCGCGCCGTGCTGACGATGCCGGGCCAGTCCAGCGCCCGCACGATCTCCGGGACGCGGTCGGCGAAGAAGATGGGTTGGCCCCTGGCGTTCTTCCCGTAGCCCTGACCAACCGCCCAGTCCGAGAGGATGTGGTTCTTGCCCCGGCGCACCAGATAGCCCCACGCCTTCAGAATGCACGTCCTGGCAACGTCTGCGGCGGGCACACACGTCCGCTCATGGTTCGGCGTTGCTGTCAGCATGGCTGACCTCGAAGACGGTGCTGGATCGCGGCGATGTCCTCCGGCGCCTCCCGCCAGAGGCGTTCGGTCAGCTCTGCGATGTCCGCCCGGCGTCCCTGGCCTTCCGCGTCGTCCATCGCCTGTTTGACCGCCAGGACAAGCTGGGCGTGCCCGAGGCGGGGCGTCTGCGCGGCATCCGCAAGGAAGGCTGCGAGTGGGTTCGCGGTGGCGGCCTTGGTGGTGTCGAGCGGCATGCTGCCGGGTCTCCAGAAATAGAGAAGCCCCGCGAGGCGCGTGCCTGCGGGGCGTGGTGATGAAGCGGATGGAGCCTTTTCCGGCTCAGGAGCCGAACTTGTTTGACCCGGTAAAGAGCGCGCCTTGCGCTCCGCTGCCGGCCTTCGCGCTGCTGGCGTATTTGTCGAGCAGGCCCGCAGAGGCGGACATGCCTAGGCCTCCCACTGCGCCACCAAGGGCACCCTGAAAGACATTCCCGGCGCCGGTCGGAACGGTGCTGGTGGTGCTGTTGCCCCAGTTCTGCGCGCCGATGATGCCGTAGTAGTCCTGGAGGGCCTGCTTCTGGCGCTCCTCATTGGCGTAATACTGGGTCCGGGCTTGGTCGATCAGGCGTTGTTCCTCGGCCTGCTGCATGTCGCCCTGAGCACCGATCCGCCCCGCATTCGCATCCACCAGCGCACCCGCCGTTTGCGCCGCGTCGAAGCCCATGCCTGTCGCCGTGCCCAGCTGGGCGTTGGCGTTCAGCCGGGTCTGCGCGTCCAGTGAGCGGTTGGAGGTGTCGAGTGCGCCAAGGGACTGTGCGGCATTCACGCGGGTGGACGTGTCGAACTGCCGTTGCGTCTCGCCCAGGTTGGACATGGCGCCCGAGATGCTGCCCGCCTGGGAAAGCGCGCCGAGGGCAAGGCTGTTCTGCTGGCCGTTGGCCGTCAGGGCCGCATTGATCCCCGTCTTGAAGGCGTCGCTGCGGATCGCGGTGGAGATGTCCGCTGCCCGATCCTCGGCACCCCGGCGCGCCACCGCCTCGGCGGCACCCGCACGGGCCGAGTTGAGATTGCCGCCCGCCATGGCGTGTGCGTTCAGACCGGGCAGCGTCTCCTCTCCCAAGGTCCGGGCCACGTCGCGCGTCGCGGCGTCCACCTGGCCGTTGATCAGGTCGGAGTTCATATAGCCTTGTGCCGCAGCGGCGATGCCGGGGTTCAGGTCGGTCTGACCCTGGGCTGCGAGGCCCTGCGCCGTCGCCAGCGCGCCCTGTTGCCCGGCCAAGCCGGAAGCACCGGCAACGCCAGCGGACCCCATCGCCTGGCCATTCGCGGCCCGGGTCAGCACCCCAGCGGCGGTGGCGTCGGCTGGTCCCGCGCCATTCTGCGCGAGCGCCCCGGCGTTGTTCAGGAAGCCTGTCCCCGCGCCCATCAGCGCGCCCGCCTGTTGGCTCGCCAGGGCCGCATTGGTGGCACCCTGTCCCCGCGCATAGTCCGCCGCCACGGCAGCAGCTTCCCGCTGCGTGTCGTTCAGGCCGGCGGTTGTCGGGTTGGTGGCCTCCCAAGCGTCACGCCCTTTGGCGGCTTCGTAGTTGCTCTGTGCGTCCGTGAACGCTTGCTGAAGGTGGGGTTGCTGGACGGACCAGGGTTGGCTGGTGGATGTGCTGGTCTGTGACTTCTTGCTGGTGGCAGACGACAGCGCGCCGGCTGCCGCCATGCCGCCGACGACGGCGAGTTCCATGCCCATGGATAGTTCTCCGAAATGCAGAAAGCCCGCTCTGCATCCAGGCGGGCTGATGGTGGTCGTGAGGGGTGGAGAGGCGAAGACCCGCCTCAGTGGATCTCTTCGATCTGCACTGGCGGCATGTCGGGCCGATAGCTCCGGGCCTCTTTCCTCGGGAGCGGCAGCAGGTTGGCGCGCCGCAGATCGAAGGGATTGCCGTTGCGGAACCGGACGACCATGCCCTTCACGGCTTCGTAGCTCAGGATGACCCGCGCCAGGGAGGCGACAGGCGCAGCGCCGCGCTGACCAGCTGCCCGCGCCCATGCTGCGGCGGCTTCTGCTCCACTTGCCACCAGCCAGGAACTTGGCCGGTTGCTGCCCGCGACAGTCCAGCAGGGTCCGAGTTCCGAACTGACGCGGAGCCAGTCATCCGCGTCAATCGACATGAACCGGCCAGCGGCGCGTGCTCCGCTCAACTCCACCAGCAAGGCGGGTTTGCCGTCCGCCAGGACGTTCCGCACAGAGGGGTTCAGGTTGCGTGAGATGCGGCGCTTCTTGTTCGGACTGCGCTTTCGGGGTGGGGGACGCTCCACGTCGACAGGGGCTTCGGATGCTACAAGGCGGTCGTGCATGGGATGCTCGCTTGTTAAAGAAAAAAAATGAAGGCAGCCGCGCAGCGATTGCTGGCGGATCAGGAAGGCTCGGAGGGGTGGGGGACGCGGGGCCGGTCTGGGCGCCCCCGCCATGTGCGTCGGCGTGCTGTTACTGCGAGGCGGGCAGCGTCGCGGACGCCCTGGCTATGTGCGTCGGTCTGCGGTGCGCCCTTTACGAGGCTTGGAGAAGTCGCCAGGGCCTTCGGTGCGGTTCAGCGAGGGAATGCAGCGGAGAACCGAGGGGCCGCTGTGCAAGTCTCTGCGGGCTGCTACGGGCGTGCGCCGGGAGATCATGCGGGCGGCGGTAGCTGTCCCGCTGCCGGCCCATGGAACCCCTGGCGGTGGCGGTGAGACATGCGGGATAGTGCGTCCGAGGGCTGGGCGCCCCCGTCATGTGGCGGGCTGTGCTGTGACGGCAGGGCTGCCCAGGGACGGCATCAAGCCGGGGAGGCGAAGGATATGCAGGACAGACGGGCCGGCACCGCGCATCGGCATAGCGTCCATGGCCCCGCACCCTGGCAAGCGTTCCTCATCGCTGTTGTCGCGGCGGCTGTGCTGCTGGCGGTCGGCATGATGTTCGGCAAGTTCGTTCTGTAGGCACGCCATGAGCAATCGAGAGCGGATAGACCCGCGCCACAACCAGGGTCTCCATCGCTTCAAGCCCTGGAAAGTGGTCAGCGTGGCCTTCCTGGCGGGTGCAGCCAGCATGGGCAGCTTGCTCGCGCTGCTGCTTCACGCCTGGCGGTAGAAGCCTCTTCGTCTTCCCCGCGACCGGCCAGCAGGTCCGCACCGTAGAGATTGATGGCCAGCCGTGGTTCGTGGCGACAGACGTGTGTCGGTGCCTGGAGATGGATACGGGGGCTGGAGTGATCCGGTACCTCGGTCGATTGGCAGACAACGAAAAGCGTAAGATTGCGGCTGGCCTGCTTGCCCCTCAACCTGTTCGAGGGGCAAGAAAGCACGGCGGCATCCGCAGCACGACCCTGCTCACCGTCGTCGCCGAGAGCGGCCTCTACAAGCTGGTCATGCGCTCCGACAAGCCGCAGGCCCGCCAGTTCCAAGACTGGGTAACCCGCGACGTCCTCCCCGCCATCCGCAAGGAGAGGGCCTGGGGGCGTCCGCCAAGGCTGGCAACCTGTGGGGGCGTCCTGATACAGCTCCGGCAGGAGAACCCGCCATGCCAATTCGCCTTCTGGTTGCCGCTCTGATTGTCACCCTCACCGCCTGTACGGAGCGGGACCGCCTTAGCTATCCGTGCGCCTTTGGTGACGCAGACGCCTGTGCCCGCATGCAGGAGATCGAGGCGGTCAACCCGACCTTCTGGTCCCGCAACGGGATGTCCGTGGCACAGCCCGGTGGCTTGGCGAATACGCTGGGCGCGGGCGCGATGGTCGGCGCCGCAGCGTATTCTGCTGGGGTGGCTGCCCAACCGCCCCAGGCGCAGACCTTGCGCTGCACGACCACGCGCGCCGGCGTCTTTCTCAACACGACCTGCAACTAGCGACCCATCAGGGCACCAGCAGGGTTCGCCTGGATGACGCCCCGAAGAGCCGTGTGGCATCATCATGCCGCCCCTCGGGGTGGCTCCTGGCCGGGCGGGGGGTGCGACTTGGCGGGCAACCGCCTTGCCCCCGCCCATCCGGCTCAGGCGGTCAGTCAGGCTGCCTGCGCCGCGCCAAGGGCCGCAAGACCCTCTGCCAGCGTGCGGAAGATGCCCAGCGGGCTATCGCCCTGCGCGGGCGCCACAGTGACCCCCTCTGCGGTGCGGATGATGTCCCAGCCGCCGCGCACCTCGCGATCAACGGCGGGCATCTCGGCTACCGGGTGACTGCGCCGGGGCTGTCGGCGCGACATCAAAGCGATGAACGGCATGTCGGCGCCCGGGTCTGGCTCGGCGAGGATCAGGCCAGGGTGGTCCACCAGCCACGCGATGACTGCCTCCCGGTCCTGCTGGGTGGTGCCCTGGGCGGTGGCGGGCAGCGTCTGGGTCGTGGTCATGGTGTTATTCTCCGGGGCGGCTCAGTGGAGGGCGAGCGCACGCACCCGTGATATATTCGACTCATAGGCGCGTGTCACTCATCATCACACAATGTATGCGGAGAAAAGTGATGACCCGGACTGCTGCGGTGTCCTTGCGGGTGCATGAAGAGGTCAAGGCGGCGCTCGTCGAGGCGGCGAAGGCGGACGGCAGGACGGTCGCGCAGTACGTGGAGCGGCTGCTGATAGCGCACCTGAAGGAGAAGGGTCTGATGCCGCGCGAGGGCGAATAGGCACCCTCGTCCTTCTATCTTCAAAGGACCGGATCGGTCCTAACGATATACCCACGTTTGCGAGTGCTCTCGCAACTGGAACTCACGCCGCCTCTGCATCTGGAGTGGGTGCGGAGCGGGGCCGTTCGTCTCTCAGGATGCGGAACACGGAGGCCACCCCGATGCCCAGCCGGCGGGCGATCTCGGCGCCTGCGACCCCCTGACCGTGCAGGGCCAGCACCTCGGCGGACTTGGCGCGCGCGGTCGGGGCGCGCCCCTTGTATTTGCCCGCGTCTTTAGCCTTGGCGATGCCCTCCCGCTGCCGCTCCAGCATCAGCCCCCGCTCGAACTCTGCCACGGCTCCCATCATGGTCAGCATCAGCTTGCCTGTGGGGGTCCGCGTGTCCACCGCCTGGCCTCCCATGGACAGCACCAGAAGCGCCACGCCCTTACCCTCCAGCTGCGCCACAATGGTCAGGAGGTCGGCCACGGAGCGGGCGAGCCGGTCCAGCTTGGTGACAACCAGAGTGTCGCCCTGGCGGACAAAGCGCAGCGCCTCGGCCAGCTGGGGGCGCTGGGCCACGGAGGAGACCCGCTCAGCAAAGACCCGTTCGCAGCCGGCGGTCGTCAGGTCTCGCTCTTGGGCGGCAAGGCCCGCCTCCTGCTCGACGGTGGAGGTGCGAGCGTATCCGATCAGCATCTGGGCGCATCCGATCACTAGGGTCCAGGACATAAAGAGAAGACCCGATCAAAGATCGAATGTCAATCCTAGTGATCCGGTTCTGCGTGGGCTTGGCGGTAGATCACACGGGCAAGCTTTAGTGAGACGGTTGGATATCTCAGAGCCATACTCGGTAAGCCGTCCAACCTGCCTTCTCCATGCAGCTTGTGGTGAAGGTCTCCTGCTTGCACCGGGTCATGTCGCGGTCGAAGTCCTCCTGTGTTGCATTCGGCTTCGACCATCCGGCGATCCCGCAGGAGGCCAGAAGGAGAGTGGAGAGCAGCAGTAGAGCAGCCTTCATCGAGCAACCTTCCAGGCATTTGGAACCTCGACACGATGGCATAGCTGCGGCTTCCCGAGAATTCGGGGCAGTGGAGCCAGCCCCAGTGAGTCGGTTTGTGGTTCTCTTGGACCAGTCCCGACTTGGAGCGATTGCTTGGCCGGCATCGGAGGGGCGTGGGCGCGACGCGCGACAGCTTGGCAAGGCGGGTCCCATCTTCCACAGCACCCCAGGCCCTCAATTCTCGAAGGCCATTCCACTTTTCCGCTAAAGCCTCATTGTGGTTGTCGTTGAGGACCCCCACACGGTCTTCTTCCGCAGCCCTGGCCAGAAAGACAGGTCCTGTTTTGGTTCCCCGCCGGGAGGTCCACCCAGGGGGTGTTCGCACTGCCCTCCATCGGAGCCCGGGGGTGCCTTTGGGTCCCCGGCGGGGAGGTGCCCCGGTGCCGGCTGGCGGTGTCGCGAGGACACAGACCCTTCGATGGCGCCCCGAACCCCATAGCGATAGAGATGTCTAGCTCAAGCTAGGAGGCCCTGCATGCCAGTCGTGACCAACGCCATGAGCCACCGAGGGCCTGCGGGTCCGGCCTACAAGGCGGCGCTGGGTGTCTGGTTGAAGCAGCAACGCGAAGCGGCAGGGCTGACTCAGAAGCAGCTGGCGCGGCTCGTCGGCATGAGCTTTGAGTCCGGCATCAGCGCCATCGAGCTAGGCCGCAACGCCATCCCGCCAGAACGGCTGTTGGCCTTTGCCGATGCGCTTGGACATGACCCCCGCGTGTTCGCCGCTCGGGTCCTGCGGTTCACCCATCCGCACGCCTATGCGCTGCTCTTGGAGAACGATCCTCGGAAGGCCTTCAAGGCGGTTCTGGAAGCGGTGCCGGAGCGCGTGGGAAGGCGGATGAACAGCGCAGCGGAAGCTGACGAGGCATAGCGGCGCGGCGGCGCGCAGTGTGTAGCTGCGCGCTACATGGTTGAAGCTACAGCTTGCTCCGTGCTAAGTTGCTGAAATTCAATAGGAAAATACTTTCATGGCAGCTGTAGCTTCACCTCCCGTTGGGGACGCCAAGCGCGCTGTAGCGCCTTGATTTTCTGAGGATTGCGAAGGCGGTACCAATGCTGGGCCGGCGGCGATAATGGCCCGTCCATCCCGTGTGAGTGGATGACCAGCGGCGAAGCGCCATCATGCACCTCGGTCGCCTTTTCGGTCTGAAGGCCTGCATGCAAAGGCAGAGCCGCCCTGAGGAGTCGGCGCAGCGGTCGGCAACTTGGCGCCCATACCGGCCATGTCGCGGTCACAGAGAGCACCTCGAAAGCCGCCTTTCGAAGAGTGCAGTGTGCAACACGGCCCTCAGCTACACCGCCAGCGCCGTGTAGGAAGCAACGGCTTCGACGTCGCGAACCGCGTGTCATCTAAATGTCGTCTGTGGCGTCGACTCTGCAATTGCCCTGGCATACCGCGCAGGAGGCAGACCAACATGTTTGGCGAACGCCGTGCTGAAGGTGCTGCTGGAGGTGTACCCGACCCGCTCGGCGATCTCCGATACCGCAAGGCGGCCACTTCGGAGCAAGTCCTTCGCGACGGCCATACGCCAGGAGAGAAGATACTCCATCGGCGGCAGCCCCACGACGCGTGAGAAGCGCTCGAAAAATGCCGAGCGGGACATTGCCGCCGATCTCGCGAACTCGGCTACCGTCCAGGCCTTCGCCGGGGAGGCGTGCATCTGCCGAATGGCGGCCGATATGCGCTGGTCAGCCAGTCCACGCAGGAGCCCGGGCGGTGGATCATGCGCCTGGGCAGCGCGCAGTGCTTCGACCAGAAGCACTTCGAAGGCGTACCGCTCCAGCAAGGCCTGCCAGAGGCTCGCGGTGCGCTCGTTCTTCCAGCCCGGTGCTTCCTTCCGGATGTAGGCCAGCGCCACCGCCCGGAAGGAACGGGCCTCGGCCTCCGCCCGGGCGTGTCGCTCCGCCGCCAGCGCCTTCACCTTGCCCTGCTTTTCGTCGATCGGGTCCACCCCGGTGGCGGCCTTTTCCTTGGCCGCCCGAACTGCGGCGCGGGCGGCCTTAGGGCTGACGGGCGGATAGCCGCCCAGCCCTATGTCGCGGCGCTTGCCCGCCACTGTCGGGCGGCTTCCATCTCTGCCAATGTCTTTGTGCGTGGTGACGGCGCGATCCGGTGCGCGCTGAACGCCGTCTCTATCGGCCTCTCCTGCCATCTTGCGCAGCCCGTGTAGAACGCAGGCTGGCATCTCGAGCCATGTCCAAGGACCAGCGGCTATGCGCCTTGGCCCCTCCGGCAGCCGCTCCATGGCATGGATGCGCGGCTGTTCCGGGGCGCCATGGCACCTTCAATCCTCTGTTCCGAGCAGTCTCGGGCAGTATGGTCCGTGCAATTCGCTCGAGATGAGGGTGCCACGCTGCTCGCTGCAGCATCTGGACGGCCCGGTCCGCCTTGACCCTTCGCCAATGCGCTGCCTAGCCTCATCTTTCCCGTTCGCGGGCATAGGGAAGGAAACGGTCATGCAACGTCGCGCACTCCTCCAGGGGGCTGGGCTGAGCGGTCTTTCTCTCGCTTTACCCAATTTCTCCCGGCCCGCTTTGGGGCAGGGCAGCCGCGCTGGCACCCTGCGCTTTGTTCCCCAAGCCAATCTGACATCCCTGGATCCGATCTGGACCTCGGCGATCGTCACTCAGATCCACGGCTACCACATCTATGACACGCTCTATGCGGTGAATAACGAGCAAAAGCCGCAACCGCAGATGGCGGAGGGCCATACTGTCTCGGATGACGGCCGGGTCTGGCGCATCCGTCTGCGCGAGGGCCTGAAGTTCCATGACGGCGAGCCGGTGCGCGCCATCGATGCTGCCGCCAGCCTGGAGCGCTGGTCGAAGCGTGATCCGTTCGGTCAGCTCCTGGCCAAGGTGGTGGAGAAATGGGGCGCCGCGGATGACCGCACCGTGGAAATCCGCCTGACCAAGCCCTTCCCGATGCTGCTGGACGCTATCGCCAAACCAGACGCCAACGTCGCCTTCGTCATGCCCGAGCGGGTGGCGCGCACCGACGCCAACACACAGTTCAAGGAAGTGATCGGCTCCGGCCCGTTCCGCTTCAAGGCGGATGAGTTCGTCGCCGGCAGCCGCGCCGTCTATACCAAGTTCGAGGGCTATCAGCCGCGGCAGGAAGCGCCGGACTGGGCCAGCGGCGGCAAGGTGGCGCATTTCGATCGCGTCGAGTGGCACATCATGTCCGACCCTGCCACCGCCGCCGCCGCGCTGCAGGCGGGCGAGGTGGACTGGGTCGAGCAGCCGCTAAACGACCTGCTGCCCGTCCTGCAGCGCAACCGGAGCATCAAGCTTGACACCCTGTTCCCCGCAGGCTTCCTGAGCCTGATGCGGCTGAACCACCTGCATCCGCCCTTCGACAAGCTGAAGGTGCGGCAGGCGGTCGCGCTGGCCGTCAACCAGCCGGATTATATGCAGGTCACCATCGGTCAGGACCATTCGCTCTGGCGCGAATGCCACAGCCTGTTCCCCTGTGGCACGCCCTATGGCACCGAGGATCTCTCGGAGTTGGCGCGGCCGCCGCGCAGCCTCGATCGTGCCAAGGCGCGGCTAGCGGAATCCGGCTATGCCGGCGAGAAGGTGGTCATCATCAACCCGACCGACTTCCCGCTGATCGGCCCGCACGGGCAGCTCACTGCAGACGTGCTGCAGCGGATCGGCATGAATGTCGAGCTGGCGGAGACCGACTGGGGCACCGTGGTGCAGCGCCGCGCCAGCCAGGAGCCGGTGGAGAAGGGCGGCTGGAGCATTTTCCACACCTATGGCTCGGCCATGGCCTATGCCAATCCCGGCGTCTCCTCGCTGGTCAAGGGCACTGGTCGGCAGGGGTGGTTCGGGTGGTATAGCAGCCCGGAGATCGAGGCGATGATCCAATCCTGGCTGGACGCGCCGGACGACGCTTCACGCAAGCAGCTGGCGGACCAGATCAACAAGATGGCGCAGGACGAGGTGGCGACCATCCCGCTCGGCCAGTTCGTCTCTCGCACTGCCTATCGCGCCGAGCTCACCGGCTTCGTCAGGGGCAGCATGCCCTATTCCTGGGGCGTCCGCCGCGCCTGAGCCGCAGGGGCCGCCCCGCCCGCGGGGCGGCCCCCGATCGGCCAAATCACCCGATACAGCCAGACATTGGCTCCGGCGCATTTAGTGGCGAGCCCCCTGGGTGGCGGCTACGCCGGGTAAGGCCTGCATCCCTGCCGACGCCAGAGGTGGAGGGAATGCAGCAGAACGGGTTCAGTCCGCTCGTCTGCCGCGCCCTGAAAGCCGACCAGCCAAAGCTCAGCCTCTGCCAGTCCCCCAGAGCATCCGATCAGGAAACCTCATCCTGACAAAGGGCTGAGCTTTTCGCCCCTCGAGGCAACCGCCGGCTGAGCAGCGGTGGCGTCACTCCATTGCGGAAAATCACTTCTCCGTGTTGCAACTTCGAGTTGAGTAACATCTCGTTAACGCGCTTCACTCACTTTTGTGTGAGCAGATCCCCGGGCCCCCTCGCCCAGCTCACACAGAAGGTCCTCCCCCATGACCGCTCTCGGCGTCTATGTTGGCAACAACACCGCTGACCTCGCCAAATTCTCCTCCTGGTTGGGGGACAAACCGGATTATGTCCATGGCGTGGTCGGCTACTCCAACTGGACGGATTACACCTCCTCGGCGAACTGGCAGGTGAACCTCTGGAAGCCGACCGGGATCGACGTGCAGTGGTCCGTGCCGATCATCAGCAAGGAAGGCAATCTCGGCACCGCGGCCAGCGGGGCATACAACCAGTACTACAAGAGCGTTGCCGAGACCCTGCTGAAGGGCACCCCGGGCGATGGCCCGATCATCATCCGCACCGGCTGGGAAGCCAACGGCGACTGGTTCTTCTGGAATGCCATCGGCAAGGAGGAAGCCTTCAAGGGCGCCTTCCGCCAGATGGCGAGCACCTTCAAGCAGGTCTCCGACCGCTTCCAGTTCGAGTGGAACATCAACCACGCGAATGGCGGCCTCGACCCGGCGAAGATCTATCCGGGCGACGAGTATGTCGACATCATCGGCATGGACTTCTACTACAAGCCCGAATACCAGGGTAGCGACCCTGTCGCGGCGTTCAACCGCATCCGCGACGAGAAATATGGCCTGCAGTGGCTGGAAAACTTCGCCGCGGCGCATGGCAAGCCGACCGCCTATTCCGAGTGGGGCGTCACTGGCAACAACGCGGCTCCTTTCGTGGAACTCGCCAAGCAGTGGTTCGAAAGCCACAACGTCGTGCTGCAGTCCTACTGGGACTCGGATTCCGCCTATCCCGGCAAGCTCTCCGACGGTTCTGACGCCAGGACCGGCGCTGCCTTCAAGTCCGCCTTCAAGGACTGGGGCTCGGGCGACGTGACCTGGACTGACCTCGGCGGTGCGGCCAGCGAGCCGCCTCCGGTGCCTGAGGACATGCCGGACGTGCCGACCGAGAACGGTGGCGACGGGACCGCCGGTAAGCCGCCTGGCTCGGATGACCCTGTCGTTCCGACGAACCCGACCACGCCGACGAACCCGACGCCGCCCTCCAACAACGGCGCGCCCGCGCTCAGCGCCACGCCGACCAAGGAGATCGGCGGCAGCAGCGCGAAGGAGACGCTCAACGGCACTTCCGGCCACGACAAGATCTATGGCGGCGGCGGCGACACCCTGAAGGGCGGCGCCGGTGACGACACCTATGTCATCACCACCGGTGACCTGGTCGTCGAGCAGGCCGGGCAGGGCATCGACACGATCGAGACCTGGCTGAACAACTACGTTCTGCCCGCCAATGTGGAGAACCTGGTGCTCACCGGCACCGGCTGGAACACGCTCACCGGCAATGGGCTCGACAACCGGCTGACCGGCAACCTCAACCCGAACACGCTGAACGGCAAGGGCGGCAATGACTGGCTGACCGGCGGCGGCGGGGCCGACACCTTCGTCATCGCCAAGGGCGAGGGCAACGACACCATCACCGACTTCCAGGGCAGCGCCGGCGACGTCATCAAGCTCGACGGTTTCGCCTTCAAGGACTTCGCCGCGGTGAAGGCGGCCTCCATCCAGTCCGGTGCCGATGTGGTGATCAACCTCGGGGACGGGCAGAGCCTGACCCTGCTCGGCGCCAAGCTGAGCGGCCTCGCCGCCGACGACTTCTCGCTGGTCAACATCCAGGCCCCGGCTGCCACCACGCCGACGGCCCCGACCACGCCGACGAGCCCGGCCCCGACGAGCCCGGCTCCGACGACGCCCACCACGAATGATGGCCATCTGCCGGACAGCGCCACGCCAACCAGGTGGTTCTTCGGCACGGGCAAGGCCGAGACGCTGAGCGGCACCTCGGGGCACGACGCCTTCAAGGGCGAAGGCGGCGGCGACACGCTGAAGGGTGGCGCCGGTGACGACACCTACACGGTGTACTCGGCCAACGACAAAGTGGTCGAACTGGCCGGCCAGGGCACCGACACGGTGGAGACCTGGCTGTCCAGCTACACTCTGACCGACAATGTCGAGAACCTGGTGATCAACGGCACGTCCTGGACCATCGCGACGGGCAACGCCCTGGCCAACAAGATCATCGGCAATGGCTCACAGAACACGATCGATGGCCGTGGCGGCGATGACGTCCTGACCGGCGGCGGCGGGGCCGACACCTTCGTCATCGGCAAGGGGATGGGCCACGACACCATCACCGACTTCCAGGGCAGCGCCGGCGACGTCGTCAAGCTCGACGGTTTCGCCTTCAAGGACTTCGCCGCGGTGAAGGCGGCCTCCATCCAGTCCGGCGCCGATGTGGTGATCAACCTCGGGGACGGGCAGAGCCTGACCCTGCTCGGCGCCAAGCTGAGCGGCCTCGCCGCCGACGACTTCTCGCTGGTCAACATCCAGGCCCCGGCTGCCACCACGCCGACGG
>Ga0180221_1000696_pt1 | contig 26385 bp, 22 predicted proteins | sample eDN5th37CKraftMG_FD_151339 | JGI IMG/M metagenome (GOLD analysis project Ga0180221, IMG submission 151339) | Enriched Miracle-Growth compost microbial communities from Emeryville, California, USA - eDNA 5th pass 37_C Kraft MG (version 2) (version 2) ...
GGATGTCCGCGCCGGCCGCGAGCTTTTTCACGATCGCCTGGCCCTCCGGCTTCTCGATGGAGAGCGTGATCGAGCGCTTGCCGCGGTTGACCGAGAGGTAATAGCCGGACTCGCGGGTCTCCGCGCCGTCCCTGCCCTTGAGGAACGGCGGGCCCCAGGCGCGGGTATCGTCGCCTATGCCCGGCCGCTCCACCTTGATGACGTCGGCGCCCAGGTCGGCGAGGAGCTGGCTCGCCCACGGCCCGGCCATGATGCGGCTGAGGTCGAGAACCTTGACGTGCGACAGCGGTCCGGGCAAGGGCGCCTCCTGATGCTCTGGTCTAGCTGGAGAATGGGCCGCGCGCGACCGGCAAGGCAAAGGCCCTTCCCGCCGGTGCGGAAAGGGCCTCGGGTCCGCCGCATCGCGTTCGGATGTCCGGGGTCAACCGCCCGCCGTCGCCGGCGTCATGGCATCCTCCCGGGACAACCGCGCTCCCGGGCGCGATTTTCGATCGTAGGCCGGCCGTGGACGGTCTGGCAATCAAGGCGAAAGTTCAATCCGCGACGCCGAGCGTGAAGCCGCCGTCGATGAGGATGTGCGCGCCGGTGACGTGGTCGGAGGCGCGGGAGGCGAGGTAGAGCGCGGCGCCTTGCATGTCCTCGGGCTTCGCCATGCGGCGGGAGGGATGAAGCCTGCCGAAGAACGCCTGCGCCGCCTGGTCCTGGAGCCGGCCGCCGCCGATGTTGGTGACGCAGGGGCCCGGCGCGATGGCGTTGACGCGGATGTTGTAGCGCGCGAGCTCGATCGCCGCCTGCCGCACGAGCTGGGCGACGCCGGCCTTCGAGGTGACGTAGACGGTGCCGACATATTGCTCGACCTTGGTGGCCGACACCGACGAGGTGACGACGATCCGCCCGCCGCCGGCGGTTTTGAGGTGGCGCGCCGCGATCTGGAGCGTGTGGAAGCAGGCGGTCAGGTTCACCGCCATCACCCGGTCCCACAGCTCGTCGGGCAGGGCTTCGAGGGCGCGGGCCGGATCGCGCTTGTTCTCGGTGTCGAGGAAGCCGGGGCCGCCGCTGATGCCGGCGTTGGCGAACACCACGTCGATGCGCCCGTGGCGCCGCGCCACCGCGTCGAAGGCCCGCTCCAGCGCCGCCTTGTCGGTGACGTCCGCGACCTCGCCGAACGCCTGGCCGCCGTTGGCCTTGAGGGCGGCGACGGCCTTGGCGATGCCATCGGCGTCGCGGTCGACGATGGTCACCACGGCTCCGTTGTCCGCCATGGCCTCGGCGCAGGCGTAGCCGATGCCGCTGGCGCCGCCGGTGATGACGGTCACCATGCTGTCTACGCTGAACAGGTCCTGGAGTTTCATGCTACGCCGCTGCCCTGGCCGCACCGGCGCGGCGGTCGGCTTTTATCATCTCCGCGCCCTTCTCGGCGATCATCATGGTCGGCGCGTTGGTGTTGCCGGAGATCACATTGGGCATGATCGAGGCGTCGATGACGCGCAAGGCCTCGAGCCCGCGCACCTTGAGCCGTTCGTCGACCACCGCGTTGCGGTCGCCGTCCGGCCCCATCTTGCAGGTGCCGGACTGGTGGAACACGGTGATCACCGTCTGCCGCGCGTAGGCGAGGATGTCCTCGTCCGACTGCACCTTGGCGCCGGGCACGATCTCCTCCGGCTCGAACCTCGCCAGCGCCTTGCCGGCGACGATCCTGCGGGTGAGGCGGATCGCGTCGACGGCCACGCGCTGCGCTTCCGGGGTCTCGAGGAAATTATGCAGGATCGCCGGCTGCGCGTAGGGGTCCGCGCTCTTGATGTGGCAGTAGCCGATGCTCTGCGGCCGCACCACGGCGATGCCGCAGGAGAAGCCGGGATGGCTGTGCAGCGGCCCGCCGAAGCGGTCCGAGGTCGCCGCCGAGACGTGGTACTGCAGGTTCGGCGTGTCCTGGGAGGGATCGCTGCGGGTGAAGGCGCAGAGCTGCGGCGGCTGCGTGCCCATGGGGCCGCGGCGCGTGAGCAGGTAGTAGGCGCCCATGGAATACCGCCGCAGCGGGTTCGACACCCACTGGTTCATGGTCATGGTGTTCCTGACCTTGTAGGTCTGGCGAAGCTGCCAGTGGTCCTGCATGTTCTCGCCGACGCCGGGCAGCTCGTGGCGCACGGCGATGCCGTGCTGCCGGAGCAGCTCCGGCCGGCCCACGCCCGAGAGCTCCAGGAGCTGCGGTGAGCCGATGGCGCCGGCGGCGAGGATCACCTCGCCGCGCGCCGCGGCGTAGGAGAGCGCATCGCCCTGCCGGAACTCCACGCCGACGGCGCGCTTGCCCTCGAAGCGGACCTGCCGGGCATGGGCCTGCGTGACCACGCGCAGGTTCTTGCGATCCATCACGGGATAGAGGAACGCGCGTGCCGCCGAGCAGCGGCGGCCGTTGCGGATCGTGCCCTGGAAATAGGCGACGCCCTCGTTGTCGCCGGCGTTGTGGTCGTCGGTCTCGGGAATGCCGAAGTCGATGGCCGCGCGCTTCCACGCCTCGACCACCTCCCAGCGCTGGCGGTTCTCCTGCACGCCGAGCTCGCCGCCGACGCCATGCGCGGCGTTCTCGCCGCGCGGGTAGTTCTCGATGCGCTTGAAGTAGGGCAGCACGTCGTCCCACGACCAGCCGACGTTGCCGAGCTGGCGCCAGATGTCGTAGTCGCGGGCGTGGCCGCGGATGTAGCACATGGCGTTGATCGCGGACGAGCCGCCGAGCGTCTTGCCGCGCGGCACCGGCGTGACCCGGTTGTCGCAGTAGGGCTCGGGCTCGCTGGTGAAGCACCAGTCCACCTCCTTGTTGCCGAGCAGGTAGGGCATGCCGACCGGCACGTGAATCCACCAGTAGTCGTCCTTCTTGCCGGCCTCCAGCAGCAGAACGCTTACCGACGGATCCTGCGACAGCCGGTTGGCCAGCACGCAGCCGGCCGAGCCGGCGCCGACGATCACGTAGTCGTAAGTCCCGATGGACTGGGCCTCGCTCATGGGTGAATCCTCGACCATGTCCTGAGTTTTATGGTTCGCGGCGCCGCAGGCTACGCCGCGGCGCGCACGCTCGCGTTGCGGTCGGCCTTCATCATGTCCGCCGCCTTCTCGGCGATCATGATGGTCGGCGCGTTGGTGTTGCCGGAGACGAGGTTCGGCATGATCGAGGCGTCGACCACGCGCAGCCCCGCGACGCCGCGCACCCGCAGCCGCTCGTCCACCACCGCCATGGAGTCCGGCCCCATCTTGCAGGTGCCGACCGGATGATAGACCGTGCCGGCGCTGTTGCGCGCGGCCTCCAGCAATTCGTCGTCCGTCCTCGCGCCGGCGCAGACCGAGAACTCCTCGGGCTCGTATTTCGCCATGGCCGGCGCCGCCATGATGCGCCGGGTCAGCTTGATGGCGTCGACCGCGACGCGCTGGTCCTCGGGCGTGGCGAGATAGTTGTAGCGGATCGCCGGGTTGGCGTGCGCGTCCGCGCTCCTGATCCGCACGTAGCCGCGGCTCGTCGGCCGCAGCAGGCAGGCCGAGGCGGTGATGCCGGGAAACCGCGGCGGCGGCTCGTCGAGCTTCGGATAGGTGGCGGGGATGACGTGGTACTGCAGGTTCGGCGTCTCCTGCGACGGGTCGCTGCGGGTGAAGGCCGTCAGCGTCGCCGGACCGAGGGCCAGCGGGCCGGTGCGGAACAGGACGTATTCGAGGCCCATCATGGCCCGCGCGACCAGGCTGTGCGCGGTCTCGTTGAGCGTCGTCGCGTTCTTCACCCTGAACATCTGGCGCGGCTGGATGTGGTCCTGGAGGTTCTCGCCGACGCCCGGGATGTCGCGCACCACGGCGATGCCGTGCGCGCGCAGCAGCGCCGCCGGGCCGAGGCCGGAGAGCTGCATGATCTGCGGCGAGCCGATGGCGCCGGCGGAGAGGATCACCTCGGCCCGCGCCTGGGCGTAGCACAGGGTGTCGCCCTGCCAGTATTCGACGCCGGTCGCGCGGCCGCCCTCGATGCGCACGCGCTTCGTATGCGCATGGGTGACGACCGTGAGATTCGGCCGGCTCCGGACCGGCTTGAGGAACGCGGTGGCCGTGGACCAGCGCACGCCGCGGCGCTGCGTCACGTCGAAATAGGCCGAGCCCTCGTAGTCGCCGGCGTTGTAATCGTCGGTCTTGGGGATGCCGGCCTGCGCCGCGGCCTCGCGCCAGGCGTCGAGGATCTCCCATTTGACGCGCGCCGTCTCCACGCGCAATTCGCCGCCCGCGCCGTGCAGATCGTCGGCGCCGCGGATATTGTCCTCGGATTTCTTGAAATAGGGCAGCACGTCGTCCCACGACCAGCCGACGTTGCCGAGCTGCCGCCATACGTCGTAGTCGCGCGGCTGGCCGCGCACGTAGACCATGCCGTTGATCGACGACGAGCCGCCGAGCGTCTTGCCGCGCGGCACGGGAATCCGGCGGCCGTTGCAGAACGGCTCCGGCTCGGTCTCGTAGCACCAGTCGGTCTTCGGCTTGCCGATCAGGTACATCAGGCCGAGCGGCACGTGGATCCAGATGTTGCTGTCCTTGCCGCCGGCTTCCAGCAGCAGCACGCTCACCGACGGGTCCTGGGTCAGCCGGTTGGCCAGCACGCAGCCGGCCGAGCCGGCGCCGACGATGACGTAGTCGAACGTGCCTGTGCTGCGGAGTTCGGATTCGCTCACCCTGCGCCCTCCCTGTGGGTCTTGGTTGCGGCTAGGTTAGCAGCAAGCCGCGGCCTTCGCAGCACCTTCCCGACGTCCGCGGCCGGCGCATGCGGCGCATGCGGCCGCGGCCGGGCGGGCGGGGCCACGGCCCGCCGCCTGTGCTATAACCGTGCGCAAGGCCGACCGCGATCCAAGGCACGAAGCGAGGGAAACGCATGAAGATTTTCAACTTCCACCTGATGCCTTATCGCCATGTCGATCTCGACGCGATCAAGGACCATGGCTCGGCCTGGGTGACGTTCCCCAACAGCCATTATGACCCCGAGCGCGGCGCCGATTGCTACCACGACTACCTCGACCAGATGGAGCTGGCCGACCGGCTCGGCTTCGACGGCGTCTGCCTCAACGAGCACCACCAGACGCCCTACGGCCTGATGCCGACGCCGGGCGTGATCGCCGGCGCGCTGTCCCGCGCGGTGAAGAAGGCCAAGCTCGCCGTGCTCGGCCGCGCGCTGCCGCTGCTCAACAACCCGCTCACCGTGGCCGAGGAATACGCCATCCTCGACAACATCACCCGGGGCCGCTTCATCGCCGGCTTCGTGCGCGGCATCGGCGCCGAATACCACGCCATGGGCATCAACCCCACGGAGTCCCAGGAGCGGTTTCTGGAGGCGCACGACCTCATCGTGCGCGCCTGGAGCGAGCCGGGGCCGTTCGCCTATTCCGGCAAGTATTACACCTTCAATTACGTCAATCCGTGGCCGCGGCCGTACCAGAAGCCGCACATGCCGATCTGGGTGCCGTCGCAGGGCTCCGCCTCAACCATCCGCTGGGCGGCGCAGAAGCGCTACACCTACGCGCAGACGCTGACGCCCATCGCCCAGGTGGCGAAGTTCTTTCAGATGTACCGCGACGAGGCGGAGAAGGCGGGCTACGAGGCCTCGCCGGACCAGCTCGCATGGTCGAACACGATCTACGTGGCGGAGACCGACGCCAAGGCGCTGCGCGAGGCGAAGCCGCACCTGGAGGCGCTGGTGAACCGGCTGCTCACCATGCCGATCGAGATGCTGATGCCGCCGGGCTACACGAACTTCGAGTCCATGGAGCGCATCCGCAAGGTCAAGATCACCGGCCAGCCGCAGAATTTCGAGGACCTGGTGAAGGCTGGCGTCGTCATCATCGGCAGCCCCAACACCGTGCGCGAGAAGCTCGCCGAGTACCAGGACCTCGCCGGCTTCAACACCTCGCTGACCAAGACCCAGTTCGGCACGCTGCCGCACGAGATGGCGATGGCCAACATCGAGGCCATCGCCCAGGAAGTGCTGCCCGTGTTCCGCAATCGGCTGCCGCAGGGCAAGCAGGCGGTCGCGGCGGAGTAGGGGCCGCCGCGAGGCCGCGTCGCGTTGGGCTGGCCGCGGCCGGCCGTCAGATCGTCTTCGACTTGGTCTCCTGCGCGAACAGCACCGCGATCAGGGAGACCGCCGAGATCGCCGCGTAGTACCACAGCGGCCCGGCGATATTCCCGCCGTTCGCCGCCAGCAGCGAGGCGGCGATCACCGGCAGCGTGCCGCCACCGATGGCGTTGCCGAGCTGGCGTCCCAGCGCCGCGCCGGAGAAGCGCAGCCGGGTCTCGTCGAACAACTCGCCGTAGAAGCTGCCCTCGACGGCGAAGATCGACGGCTGGAGGATCGCCGCGGGGATCGCCATGGCGATGACGACCCATAGCGTCTCCTTGGCCGCCAGCCACGGAATGAACAGGAAGGCGGCGAACAGCGGCGCGATGAAGAATCCAGCCACCAGGATGGTGCGGCGCCCGGTCAGGTCCGACAGCCGGCCCAGCAGCGGGTTGCTGAACAGGCCGATGGTGTTGCCGATCAGCACGCCGGTGAGCAGCGTGGCGCGCGACAGCCCGAAGGCCTGCAGCGCATAGAACAGGCCGAACACCGAGAAGAAGTTCACCATGGCGGACTCGCCGAGGCCGCACAGGAACACGATGGCGAGCGGCTTCTTGGCGCGCTTGAACAGGCCGACCAGCGGCACGCGCTCCGGCGGCTGCTGGGTGAGCGCGCGGGTGAAGGCCGGCGACTCCATCACCTTGGCGCGCACGTAGATGCCGAGCGCGACCAGCACGATGCTGATGAGGAACGGGACGCGCCAGCCCCAGGCCTCCAGGTCCGCCTGCGACAGCAGGCCGACGAGCGCGCCGGCGCCCGCGGCCATCAGGCTGCCGACCGCGCCGCCCACCTGCACCAGGCCGGCGAACAGGCCGCGGCGCTGGCCGGGCGCGCTTTCGATGGCGAAGATCGGCCCGCCGGTGGACTCGCCGCCTAGGGCGAGGCCCTGGAAGCAGCGCAGCACGATCAGCAGGACCGGCGCCCAGATGCCGATGGTGGCGTAGGTCGGCAGGCAGCCGATCAGGGTCGAGGAGACGCCCATCAGCGTCAGCGTCGCGAACATCACCGGCTTGCGGCCGTAACGGTCCGCCCAGTGTCCGAACAGGACGCCGCCGATCGGCCGCGCCCCGTAGCCCAGCGCATAGGTGGCGAGGATGATGATGGTGCCGACGACGGGGTCGAACTTGGGAAAGAACAGCCGGTCCAGCGCCTGGGGCGCCAGGAAGCCGTAGACGAAGAAGTCGTAGAACTCGACCGCGGTGCCGATCGCGCCGGACATGATGATGCGGCGGCGCTGCACCGCCAGTTCGTCGGCGCCGATGTCTGTCACGCCCCCGGCAGCATCCGTGATAACGGCCATGGCGGCCCTCCGTTGGATTGTTGCGTTTCGCCCCGATCGTCGTTGCGCGGCCCGGCAGGGCCGCCGCGTTATTCGGCCGCATGGTCAGGAAAATCGCCGGGGTCGTCAACGGGGGAAGACGCAGGCCTGCAAAACAAATGTCCCGCGCCGGGGCGCGGGACACGAGGTGCGGTGCGTGCCGCTCTGGCGGCGGCTGCCGGTCCCGCCCCTGGGGGTAGGCGGGACCGCGCGCGGAGCCATCACTGGGTGATGTCCACGTCCTTGGTTTCGGGCAGGAAGATCAGCGCGACGACGAAGCTCATGGCCGCCACCACGATGGGATACCACAGGCCCGAATAGATGTTGCCGGTGGCCGCGACGATGGCGAACACCGTGGCCGGCAGGAAGCCGCCGAACCAGCCGTTGCCGATGTGGTAGGGCAGCGACAGGCCCGAGTAGCGGATGCGCGTCGGGAACAGCTCGACGAGCCATGCCGCGATCGGCCCGTAGACCATCGTCACGTAGAGGACGAGGATCGCGAGCAGGATCACCGTCATCACGTAGTTGATGTCGTTGGGGTCGGCGCCGGCCGGGTAGCCGTGGGCCTTCACCGCCGCGGCGATGGCGGCGGCGAGGTTCGGCGAGTCGGAGGCGATGGTCTGCTCGCCGACCGTCACGCTGGCCTTGGTGCCCGGCGCCGCCGCGACGTTGTCGTAGTTCACCGACAGGTTGACGAGCGCGGATTTGATGTTGTCGCAACCCGTGGTGTATTTCTCCGTGCCCGTCGCCTTGAACTGGAACGAGCACTCCGACGGGTCGGCGGTAACCACCACCGGGGCGGCGGCGAGCGCGGCCTCCAGTTTCGGGTTGGCGAAATGGGTCAACCCCTGGAAGATCGGGAAGTAGGTGATCGCCGCCAGCGCGAAGCCCGCGAGCATGATCGGCTTGCGGCCGATGCGGTCCGACAGCGCGCCGAACAGGATGAAGCCCGGCGTGGCGATGAGCAGCGCGATCGCGATCATGATCTGCGCCGGCACCGCCGGCACCTTGATCGTCTGGGTGAGGAAGAACAGCGCGTAGAACTGGCCGCCGTACCACACCACGGCCTCGCCGGCGGTGGCGCCGAGCAGGGCGAGGAGCGCGATCTTGGCGTTCGACCACTGGCCGAATGCCTCGGTGAGCGGCCGCTTGGAGGCGCGGCCCTCTTCCTTCATGCGCTGGAACACCGGCGACTCGTTGAGCCGCAGGCGAATCCAGATCGACACCGCGAGCAGGACCGCCGACAGCAGGAACGGCACGCGCCAGCCCCAGCTTCCGAACGCGTCCTCGCCCATGAGCGAGCGCACGGCGAGCACCAGCAGCAGCGCCATGAACAGGCCCAGCGTCGCCGTGGTCTGGATCCACGATGTGTAGTAGCCGCGCCGGTTGCGCGGAGCGTGCTCGGCGACGTAGATCGCCGCCCCGCCGTACTCGCCGCCGAGCGCGAGGCCCTGCACCAGGCGGAACGCGATCAGCAGCACCGGCGCCATGATGCCCCAGGTCTCGTAGCCGGGCAGCACGCCGATGAAGAACGTGCCGACGCCCATCAGCGACATGGTGATGAGGAAGGTGTATTTGCGACCGATGAGGTCGCCGAGCCGGCCGAAGATCAGCGCGCCGAACGGGCGCACCGCGAAGCCCGCGGCGAAGGCGAGCAGCGCGAAGATGAAGCCGACGTTGGCCGGCACGTTGGAGAAGAAGTACTTGGCGAGGAACGCGCCGAGCGTTCCGTAGATGTAGAAGTCGTACCACTCGAACACGGTGCCGAGCGACGACGCGAAAATGACCATCCGCTCCTCGGAGGTCATGGCGCCACGGTCGCGGTACGACGTGGCTGTCATGGCTGTCATGGCGTCACCCCTATCGCTTGTTTTGTTGCGGGGAACGCTTATGGCCTCGATGTTCCCCCTCGACGCACGATAGGCCGGAACCGCGCGCGCGGTCTTTGCGTCACAGGTCTTAGGCCGAAAGTCTAAGGATCTGGCATTCCAGCGGCGATGCCGCCGCTGCCTCGCGGAGCCTCCGACGGGGGCGTCAATTCCCGTTGTTGATCTCGCCGATGTGCCCGATGTCGTCGGGCGGGCGCTTGGCCGGCGCGCGGCGCACCGGCAGCGTCATCAGGAACGGCATGCCGGCCTCGATCCGCACGAGCTTGCCGTTGCGGCGCACGGTGCGCGTGCGCGGCGGCTCGGGGACGCCGATCTCCATGGCCCAGTAGAGGCGGTTGTTGCCGCCGCGCGCCATGGCGACGCCGACGCGGGTCGCGCCCGGCATCAGCAGGTTGCGGTTGTGGCCCGGCGAGGAAATCCACGCGCTCAGCGCGCCGGCCCACGAGGTCTGGCCCATGGCGATGTTCTCGCCGGCGGCGCCGACGTTGGCGGCGGCGATGCGGGTCGCGAACGCGCCCGCGGCGCTGTGGTCGAACACGCCGGTCGTGGCCATGGCGTCGGCTTGGCGGCGCGCCACCTGCATCAGCGCCGGGTCGGCGGTCACCGCCGGCAGCCCGTGGGCCTGGCGATAGCGCGAGATCATCCCGACGATGTCCTCGCCCGCCTGCGCCGGAGCCGCCGCGAGCGCGAGCGACAGGGCGAGAATCCCAAGAATCGTCCTGAGCATCGAGGACTTGTCCATACCCATCCCCCCGCATTGCGCGGCCGGCGTCACGATTATACTAGCAATGGGGTTGCAACCGCGGCGACAGGCCCCGCAACGGTCGTTGCGCGGAAAAGGGGGCTCTATCATGGCGGACCTGATCCGCGACCTGGCGCTGGCCATCCTGGTGGCCTGGATCCTCGGCGTGGGCGCGCACCTGGCGCGCCAGCCGCTGATCCTGGCCTACCTCGTCGCCGGCTTCGTCCTGGGGCCGTCGGGCTTCGGCCTAGTCCAGTCGGAGGAGTCGATCGGCACCATCGCCGAGCTGGGCCTGATCTTCATGCTGTTCATGATCGGGCTCGAGATCGACCTCAAGAAGATCATCGGCGCCGGCAAGGTCATCATGGTCACGGCTGGGACGCAGATTCTCGGCGGCGCCGCGCTCGGCGTGGCGCTGTTCCTGGCCATGGGCCTGCCGCTCGGCCACGGCGGGCGCTGGGACGCGCTCTACCTCGGGGTCGGCGCCGCGCTGTCCAGCACGGTGATCATCGTCAAGGTGCTCTACGACAAGCGCGAGCTCGACACGCTGGCGGGGCGGGTGACGCTCGGCGTCCTGGTGCTGCAGGACCTGTTCGCGATCCTGTTCCTCGCGGTGCAGCCGAGCCTCGACCACCTGCATTTCGGCATCGTGGCCATCTCCATGGCGCGGGTCGGCGTGCTGCTCGCCGCGTCGCTGCTCATCAGCCGCTATGTGCTGCCGTTCTTCTTCCACCGCATCGCGCGGCTGCCGGAGCTCGTGCTGGTCGGCGCGCTGGCGTGGTGCTTCTTCGTCGGGCAGCTGGCCGAGGCGCTGCACCTCTCGCGCGAGATGGGGGCGCTGGTCGCCGGCGTCGCGCTCTCCACCTTCCCCTACGCGCTCGACGTCACCGCCAAGGTGACGACGCTGCGCGATTTCTTCATCACGCTGTTCTTCGTCGCGCTCGGCATGACCATCCCGCTGCCGACCGTGCCGATGCTCTCGCTGGCCCTGATCCTCACCGTGTTCGTGCTGGCGAGCCGCTTCGTCACCGTGTTCCCGCCGCTCTACGCCATGCGGCAGGGGCTGCGCGCCTCGCTGCTGCCGGCCGTCAACCTGGCGCAGATCAGCGAGTTCTCGCTGGTGCTCATCCAGGTCGGCGTCAACGCCGGCCAGCTCACGCCCGCGGCGTCGAGCGCGGCCTCCTTCGCCTTCGTCATCCTGGCGGTGCTCAGCACCTTCATGATGACCAACAGCGACCCGCTGACGCGGACCATGGTCGGCGCGCTCAAGCGGCTCGGCCTCACCGACCTCGACAGGGAGGCCGAAGCCCCGGACCACGGCCACGACACGCGGCGCATCGTGCTGCTCGGCTTCTACCGCGCCGCCTCCTCGTTCCTCGCCGAGCTGGAGCGCCGGCACCCGGAACTCGTCCCCCACGTCGGCGTGGTCGATTTCAATCCCAACGTCTTCCACACCCTACAGGCGCGCGGCGTGAAGGTGTTCTACGGCGACATCTCCCATTTCGACACGCTGTCCCACGCCGGCATCGCCGGCGCCGGGATCGTGATCTCCAGCGTGCCGGACTCGCTGCTCAAGGGCACCACCAACGAGAAGCTGGTGCGGCAGGTGCGCGCCGTGAATCCCAGGGCGAAGATCATCGCCGCCGCCGACGTGCTGGCGCAGGCCGACGCGCTCTACGCCGCCGGCGCGGACTACGTGGTCATCGCGCGGCTCGCCGAGGCGGGCACGCTGCTCGACGCGGTGATGGCCTGCGAGGCCGACCTGCTGGCGGACCTGCGCGGCAGGCTCGCCGCGCAGCTCGCGGGCCGCAAGGAGGTCCTGCCGTAAGGCGGCGAAAATTTTACGGGTGGCCGGTCGGCTCGCCGGGCGTTGTACCGTCCTCGGGACGAGGGACAGACCAGAGGAGTCGGCAATGACGGTATCGAAAATATCCCCCTGCCTGTGGTTCGTCGGCGAGGCCGAGGAGGCGGCGCGGTTCTACGTGTCGCTGCTGCCGGATTCGCGGATCAACCGGGTGCAGAAAAGCCCGGTGGACACGCCCGGCGGCAAGGCCGGCTCCGTGCTGATCGTGGACTTCACGCTGGCGGGGCAGACCTTCCTGGCGCTCAACGGCGGCACCCCCCTTGAACGCAACAATTCCGTCTCCTTCTCGGTCGATTGCGCCGATCAGGCCGAGGTGGACCGGCTGTGGAGCGCGCTCGCGGCGGACGGCGAGGAGATCGTGTGCGGCTGGGTGAAGGACCGCTACGGCTTTTCCTGGCAGATCGTGCCGTCGATCCTGCCGAAAATGATCGCCGACCCCGATCCGGTGAAGGCGGCGCGGGCGATGCAGGCCATGATGGGCATGGTGAAGCTCGACATCGCCGCCCTGCAGCGCGCCTATGACGGCGCATAGCCGGCCGGTCCGGCCTGCTTCAAGTCGCCGCGATCTTGCTCTACCATCCTTCCCAACAAATATCGGGCGAGGAAATCCCATGAGCGATCGCGGCGACAAGGTCTGGTCCGTCATCCGCGTTTCCAGCGGCAATTTCCTGGAAATGTACGACTTCTTCGTCTTCGGCTATTACGCCAGCGCGATCGGCAAGACGTTTTTCCCGGCCGGCAGCGAGTTCGCGCAACTGATGTCGGCGTTCATGACCTTCGGCGCCGGCTTCCTGATGCGGCCGCTGGGCGCCATCGTGCTCGGCGCCTACATCGACCACCACGGCCGCCGCGCCGGCCTGCTGCTGACGCTGTTCCTGATGGCCATCGGCACGCTGACCGTGGCGCTGGTGCCGGGCTACGCCTCGCTCGGCGCGCTGGCGCCCCTCATCGTCGTCGTCGGACGGCTGATCCAGGGCTTCTCCGCCGGCGTCGAACTGGGCGGCGTGTCGGTCTATCTCTCCGAGATCGCGACGCCCGGCAACAAGGGCTTCTACGTGAGCTGGCAGTCGGGCAGCCAGCAGGTCGCGGTGATCTTCGTCGCCGCGCTCGGCGTCGCGCTCGCCAGCATCGTCCCGCCCGCCGACATGATGGCCTGGGGCTGGCGCATCCCGTTCCTGATCGGCTGCCTGATCGTGCCGCTGATCTTCCTGCTGCGCCGCTCGCTCCATGAGACCGAGGAGTTCGAGGCCCGCCGCCGGAGCCGTCACCATCCGACGCCGCGCGAGATCCTCGCCGCGCTGGCGCAGAACTGGCGCGTGGTCGTCGTCGGCATGCTGCTCGTCACCATGACCACGGTGTCGTTCTATTTCATCACCGCCTATACGCCGACCTTCGGCCGCGAGGTGCTCAAGCTCACCGGCATCGACAGCCTCGTCGTCACGTTCTGCGTCGGCGTGTCCAACCTGGTCTGGCTGCCGGTGATGGGCGCGGTGTCGGACCGCATCGGGCGGCGGCCGCTGCTCGTGCTGTTCACGGTGCTGATGCTCGTCAGCGCCTACCCGGTGCTGTCGTGGCTCGTCTCCGCGCCGTCGTTCGGCCGGCTGCTGGCGGTCGAGCTGTGGCTGTCGTTCCTCTACGGCAGCTACAACGGCGCCATGGTGGTGGCGCTCACCGAGATCGTGCCGGCGGAGCTGCGCACCGCGGGCTTCTCCGTGGCCTACAGCCTCGCCACCGCGCTGTTCGGCGGCTTCACGCCGGCGATGTCCACCTGGCTCATCGAGGTCACCGGCAACCGCGCCGCGGCCGGCTGGTGGCTGACGTTCGCGGCCGTGTGCGGGATGTTCGCGGCGCTGGTGGCGTGGAAGCCGCGCTTCGCGGCGCAGCCGATCCGCGTGGTGCGGGCCGGCGCGGCGTGAGCATCATGGCCGAAGCGGTCCGGCCACGATGCTTCGCTTCGGGATTGGGAAACTCAGGTCGGCGCCTTGCCGCCGTTCTTCTTGCAGGCGGCGCGGAATTTCTTGCGCTCCTTGCCATGCAGGTTCTTGGCGTTGGCCTGGTCGGAGCAGCTCTTGGAGATGGCCGCCTTGTCGGTCGGCGCGGGCGCCGGCGTGGAGGAGGTCTGGGCCGACGCCGAGACGACGCCGATCGCCAGCGCGAGCGCTGTGAGTGTTGAAATCTTGAGCATAGGTGTTTCCCTTGTGACCGTCGCCCTTGCGGTGACGCTGCCACGGCCGAGATGACTGCGGCGTGAACGGCGCGTTGTCAGCGCGCGGCGGTCCAGGTGCTGACGAAGGCGCGAGGGTCCGCGGGCGGCGCGGCGGGCGGCTGGGCCGCGACCGAGCCCATGTAGACGAAGCCGACGATGCGCTCGTCCGCGGCGAGCCCGAGCGCGGCGCCGACCGCCGGGTCGTAGCTCGCGGCGCCGGTCTTCCAGGCGGTTCCGTAGCCCTGCGCGTGCAGCGCGAGCATCAGGTTCTGCGTCGCCGCGCCGGCGGCGAGCATCTGCTCGATCTCGGGGATGCCGGCGTCGGCCCGCACCCGCGCGATGGACACGACGATCATCGGCGCGCGCAGCGCCTTGCCGGCCTCGCGGGCGAGATCGTCGTCGCTCGCGTCCGGCTTGCGGCGCCTGAGCGACTGCGCCAGCAGCGCGCCGAACGCCTGCCGCGCCGCGCCGGAGACGACGAGGAAGCGCCAGGGCCTCAGCCGCTTGTGGTCGGGCGCGCAGATCGCGGCGGCAAACGCCTTGTCCAGCGCCGCCTCGTCGGGCGCCGGCTCGACCAGCCTGCCGATGGTGCGCCGCGTGGCGATGGCTTCGAGCGCATCCATTTACGGATACAACTGGCCGCTGCGGGTGGTGACGATGAACTTCTCGCGCCGCTGCAGGAACTCGTCGAGTGCCGCCGCCACCGCCTGCGGCCGCTCTTCCGCCATGGCGCCGGTGGCGTCATAGACGAACAGCATCTGGCAGTTCGGCAGCGCGAGGCGGAAGGCGCGGCCGGCTGTGGGCGGGTTCGCCGCATCGCGCGTGCCGAACAGCACCAGCGTTGCGGTGGCGATCGCCGCCGCCTTCTCGCGCAGCGCCGCATCGAGCGGCGGCGGCGCGATCAGGCCGAGCGCGGCAACGGCGTCCGGCTTCTCCGCCGCGAGCCACAGCGCGAGCGGCGCGGTGGCGTTGCCCGCGATCACGCCGGCCGGCTCCGGCACGATGTGGGCGAGCGCGGCGGCCAGCTCCTGCGCCGCCCCGGGCGAGGCGGCGGTGGCGCCGACCTCCACGGTGAGCACGCGATAGTCGCGCGCGAGGTCCGGCACGATTTTGGAGACCGGCTGGCCGGCCGGCTGCAGGATGACGACGGCGGGGCCTTGGCCGGCTTCGTCGCGCAGGCGGATGTGGGGCGAGGGAGCGTTCATGAGGATCACGCCGTTCCGAGGGTGCGCATGAAAGGAATGACCTTCTCGCCGATCAGCTCGATGGAGCGCAGCGTCTTGTCGCCGAGGTCGTTGGCGACGGTCATGTCGATGATGCCGGCGCCCACCTCGCGGTGGATGCGCTCGATCTGCTTGCACACGGTCTCGGGGCTGCCGATCACCATGGAGCCGATCTCGATGCTCTCCTGCATGCTGCGCGGCATCAGGCGGGCGCGCTGGCCCTCGCGGTCCTTGCCGTAATAGCCGGCGGAATCCACCGCGCTTTCCAGGTTGCGGTTGGCGAGCGTCAGCGAGCCGCGCGGCCCGATCTTGGAGAGATTGGAGTAGGCGTGGACGGCGTCCTCGTCGGTCTCGCCGACGTGGGTGATCACGCGGTAGATGATGTCGTCGTCGGTCGGCGTCCAACCGGCCTCGGCGGCGACGCGCCGATAGAGCTCCACCGATTTCTGCGCCTGCGGAACGTTGGTGAAGGCGAGCCCGAGGCCGATGCGGTTCCTGGCGGCGAACTCGCCCGATTCCGGGCTCGACCCCGACATGAAGATGCGCGGGTGCGGCTGCTGCACCGGCCGCGGCCAGATCGAGATGGTGCGGTATTCGTAGTAGCGGCCCTGCCAGCCGAACGGCTCGGTCTCGGTCCAGGCCATGCGGATGATCTGCATGGCCTCCTCGAAGCGGCCGCGCGATTCCGCCGGGTTGATGTTGTAGGTGACGTATTCGTTGGGGGAGCCGCGCAGCATGCCGGCGATGATGCGGCCGCCGGTCATGGTGTCGAGCATGGCGAATTCCTCTGCCACGCGCACCGGGTTGAGGATCGGAATGTTGGCGCCGAGGAGCGCGATCTTGGCGCGCTTGACCACCTGCGTCATGGCCCCGGCGATCACCATGGGGTTCGGCGTCAGCGAGAACGGCGAGTAATGGTGCTCGGCGAGCGTGACCCAGTCGAAGCCGACCTCGTCGGCGAGCTTGAACTGGTTCATGGCCGCGGCCATCGATTTCTCGGCGGTGTCGATCGAGTATTTCCCGCCGGAAACCGGCCAGCCGGAATCGGCGACGCCGGTGTAGCGGACCGGAACGAACAGGGCGGCTTTCATGGGCGCGGACTTTACCGTGGTTCGGGAGCGCGGGACATTGCGGAAACGCCCGCCGGGCATGCGGGGCGCGGCGGGCCGTTGAGGATCATTGCGGTTCGATCTCCGCGATCCGCACATACTCGGCCCAGCGCGCCATGTCACGCACCAAAAGGCTGCGGAGCAGCGCGGCGTCGCCGGGCATGGGATCGTTGGCGAACTTGCGCAGGAACGCCCGGGTCTCGTCGGTGGCCGAAATCCGTCCGATCCAGCCGGCGAGCCTGTCGATCACGGGCTGCGGCGTGCCGGCGGGCACCAGCACGCCCCACCACGCGGACAGCTCCATGTCCACGCCGGACTCCTTCATGGTGGGCACGTCGGGCAGCGCGCCGGTGCGCTGCGCGCCGGTCACCGCCAGCGCGGTCAGCCGTCCGGACGCCACCTGGCCGACGGCGAAGCTCGCGTCGGTGAACCAGAAGTCGATGCGGTCGCTGAGCATGTCGTTGATGGCGTCGGGGCCGTTCTTGTAGTTGACGCGCTTCACGTCCACGCCGATGGCCTTCTTGTAGAGCTCGGCGGAGATGGTGCCGGTGTTGGCGGAGCTCGCGTAGAAGCGGTCGCCCTGCTTGGCCTTGAGATAGGCGGTGAGGTCGGCGACGGTCCTGAAGCCCTTGCCGGGAGCCGTCATCAGCGCGAACGACAGCGTCGAGATGGTGGCGACCGGCGCGAAGTCCTTCACCGGGTCGAACGACAGCGACTTGTAGAGGTGCGGCGCGGCGGCGAGCGTGGAGGACGCCGGCGTGATGGCGACGGTGTATCCGTCGGGCCTCGCGCGCGCCACCGCCTCGGTGGCGACGAGGCCCTGCGCGCCGGGGCGGTTCTCGGTGATGACCGGCTTGCCGGAGAGCTCGCTGAGCTTCTGCGCGTAATAGCGCACCACGATGTCGGCGCCGGTGCCGGGACCGAACGGGCAGATGGCGTGGATCTCGCGCAGCGGATAGTCCTGCGCCGCCGCCGGCGCGGCCAGGAGCCCGGCGAGCGCCGGGACAAGCATAAGGACGGGCAGCGCGCAGCGGGCGATGCGCATGGGCGGTCCTCCCGGGAGCTTGTTCTTTGGGAAAGCTTCTCACCGGCCGGCGGGCGGCGCAATGGCGGACGCCCGCGCCGCCCGCTTGTATCGGCCCGGCCGGTTGGCTACATAGGCGCCGACCCTGCGCTCCCGGAGAGGTGGCAGAGTGGTTGATCGCACCGCACTCGAAATGCGGAGTACGGGCAACCGTATCGGGGGTTCGAATCCCTCCCTCTCCGCCAGCGCTCTCTAAGTCATTGATTTAGCGGCGTTATTGCGGTCCGAGCGGCCTGCGCAGCACCAGGTCGATTTCGATCAGGGCGTCGTAGGCAAGGCCGGTGACGCCGACGCAGGTCCGGGCCGGCAGGCGATCCTCGGCGAAATACGAGCGATAGGTCTCGTTCATGGCCTGGTAGTCCTCGCGAAAGCGGGCGAGATAGATGCGCGCCATCACGACATGCTCGAAGCCGAGCCCGAGGCCCGTCAGCACGAGGCGCAAATTGGCCATGACCGCGTGCGTCTGCGCGACGATGCCCTCGGGAAGCACGCCCGGCTCTTGGGGGCTGTCGGGCATCTGCCCGGTCACGAACACGAAGCCGTCCGTCTCGACGGCGTGGCTGAACGGCGCGACCGGCCGCGGCCCGTTGCTCACCATGTGAAATTGCAAGGGGAGGGTCCTACGTTGTGCAATCCGGGAAGATCGATTTTCGGATCGCGGCATGGACGCCCCAGTTGCCGTCGACAACCTGCGTGACGCCGAAATCGACAGCCGCCGACATCAGGGCAATCGCCTCGTCCTCCGTGAGGTTCTTCACCGTCATCAGAAACCGGCGAACCTTGCGGAAGGCGTCCTTCATCGCAAGGTCCAGGGACGACTTGCTATAGACTTCGCTTTGGCCCTTGGCGCCGAACTCGGCCAGGTAGTTCGGATGGCTGAAGCCCATCAGGATCCATTCGTTCGGCGTCTCGATCAGCGGATAGGTCAGGTCGGCGAACGGCCGGCCGGCGAGGCTGGCCTTCTTGTGCAGCGTGATCGCGAAGGTGCCCGTCATCGAGCATTCGATCGCGGTGCCGCTGACCTCGCCGTCGCCCTGGGCGGCATGCGGATCGCCGATCGAGAGCAGGGCGCCCGGCACGGAGACCGGCAGATAGATGGCCGCGCCTTTTCCCAGCCGCCAGTTGTCGATGTTGCCGCCGAAATACGCCGGCGGAATCGAGTCCACCAGCTCCACCTCCTTCGGCGCGACCGCGATCACGCCGAAATGCGGACGGAGCGGAAGCCGGATGCCGTCGAGAACGGCGTGCCGGCGACGCACGCGGCCGGCATCGACCGGGACGCCCGGATAATCGTAAGTCCTGTGGACGACGCCGAACGGATCGGTTTGCGGCTCCCAGCGATAGGAATAGACGGCGCGCGCATGCGGATTGTCGCCCATGACGATCTCGTAGATCGTCACGTCCTCGTGCAGCGAGGGAGTCGAGAGCAGTTCGCCATAGTGATAGCCCCACCATGCCGCCACGCTGCTGCCGAACGTGCGGCCGCTGAATTTCGGGTTGCGGCTCGGCCGCGGCACGATGTCGAGGATGCGGACCTCAAGCACGTCGCCGGGTTGCGCGTCCCTGACCGCGATCGGCCCGGTGCAGATATGAACGCCGAACCCTTCGCCGGCGCCGCGGCCGCAAATGGACGCATCGAGAGGGCCGGCCCCCCGCCGGTCAACGTTCTTTTGCGTCGGCGACCAGTGAAAGACGCTTTCCGCGCCCGGATCGCCCAGGATCATCCGTTCGGGATCGTCGGAGGCATGCTGGGTCAGCGTCTCGACCGTGATGGTCTCCCCCGACGCGATCTCGATGATCGGGTCCAGCGAGCGGCTGAAATAGCCCCAGTGGACATGGGCCGCGGTGGCCGCCAGGTAATGCCGTTTCACGCCCGTGCGGCGGGCGCTTTCGCGGCCTCCGGACACGGGCACGCGCGACGCGGGCCCCGAAGACGGCGGCAGGGCGCGCAAATGTTTCACCGCATCCTGCGGCCAGCCACGCTGCCCCACCGCCGGGCCCGGCTGGTCCTGCCGCGCGGCATGCTGCTTCCGGTACACGCTTGGTGAGACGCCGAAGCGCTCGCGGAACGCGCGGCTGAAATGGGCCGCGTCGTTGAACCCGTAACGGAACGCGATCTCGGAAACCGAGCAATGGGCTTCCGCGGGATTTTCGAGATCGGCCGATATGCATTGCAGGCGCCGCTCGCGCACATAGCGGGTGAAATTGTTGTCGACGCCTTCCAGCAGCCGCTGCAGATAGCGCTCGGATATTCCAACCTTCTCGGCGACGCGCGCCGGCGCGAGGCCGGGATCGCCGAGCGCGCTCTCGATCGCCATGTAGATGCGGTTGAGAAGCTGGGTGCCGCTCGCCGGCTCGCCGCTTTCCTCGTCGCGCAGGACGAGAGCGAGGACGAGCGCAGCCAGGTTATGGCTGATCGGCTCCCATGCGCCGTCGTCGACGGTCTCAAGAGCCTCGGTGCTCGACTCGAGCAGGCTTGCCACGACCCGCGCCAGCCCGACCGGCGCGACCGTCCGCGCAATGCTGCCGGCGGGCATCGGCACTTTGCGGCCGTGCAGCGCCGCCGCGCCCATGGACACAACGATCGCCCGGAAATCGCGCTGCCAGTGGATAGTCCCGCCCCAGTTGCCGGACAGGATCATGAGATGGCCCGACGGGACGATGTGCGGCGTCGCATTCGTCTTGAGCACCGCGCCGTCTTCGAGGGGCATGACGACGAGATGGCTCACGCCAGGACGTTTCAGCACGGTGAGCACCTGCGGTCCCGCGGCGAGCCGGGCGAGAGCGATGCCGCCGCCTTCCCTGAACAGGGCCGTGGCGTGGCCGTCGCTTGCCGTGCTGGCAACGGGTTTCAAACCGATGACATTCAATGCGTCTTCCCAGGCCACCGGACGCTGGGCTTCCGGATAAGCCTCGCTGGTGAAGGGACGAATGCGCATGCACGGTCTCCTGCCATGTTGCAGACAAGCAACCGTCGTGCCAGCGCGGCATCTGCGAACGCGGGTCGCGTGTTCCTTATTTCATTGAAATGTCTCGACTAAATCTGCTCGCACCGGAAGATGTCCTTGCGGATGGAGCCGTGAACCCCCCAGTTGGCGTCCACGACCTGCGTGACGCCGAAATCGGCGGCAACCGACATCAGCGCGATCGCTTCGTCCTCGCTCAGCTTGTGGACGGTGATCAGGAACCGTCGAAGCTTGCGGAACGCATCGCGCATGGCCCGGTCGAGACTCGAATGGTTGGCCACGTCCGTTTGGGCGTTGGCGCCCAGTTCCGCGAGGTAGTTGGAAAACGTGAAGCCGTAGAAGGAGTAGACCTTGTCCGTCTCCAGCATCGGATGGGTCAGGCCTTCCAGCGGCGTTCCTTCCAACCGCTCCTTCTTGTGGAGGATGAACTCGAAGTCGCCCGTGAGGGACGTCTCGATGGCGGTGCCGCCGAGCTCGCTGTCGCCCTGCGCGGCATGGGGGTCGCCCACCGAGAACAGCGCGCCCGGCACGGCGACGGGATAGAACATCCGCGCGCCCTTGCCGATGCGCCAATCGTCGATATTGCCGCCGGTGTAGCTTGGCGGAATCGAGCTCACGAAATCGGCCTCCGAGGGCGCAAGCCCCATCGTTCCGAAGTGCAGGCGGGCCGGCACGCGGATGCCGTCGAGAATCTTGTCGCGCTTCCGAATCGTCGCATGATCGACGCGCACGCCCGGATAGTCGATGGTGGGGTGAACGATGCCGTCCGGATCCGTCTGCGGCGTCCAGACGTAATTATAGACGGCCTTTGCATAGGGCTCGCCCCGCGTGTCCAGCTCGAAGATGGTGATGACCTCGCGGGGCTTCGGCTCCTCGATGAGATCGTGATAGTGGAAGCCCCAGTTCGCGGCAGCGTTGGACCCGAAGCAGCGGCCCGCATAGCAGGCGCTGCAGCTCGGACGCGGGCGCACGTCGAGAATGCGCACCTCGAGGATGTCTCCCGGTTCGGCGCCCTCGATCGCGACGGGCCCGGTCAGCAGGTGAACGCCGATGCCCTCCCCGGAGCCGCGCACGAAAGGCCCCTCGGCCGGTCCCGCGCCGCGCCGCGCGATCGCCTTATGTTCGCGGGTCCACTTGAAGACGCTCTCGGCTCCGGGATCGTTTGCGATCATGCGCTCGTAGTCGTCGTTCGCATGATGCGTGAGCGTTTCGATGGTGGCCCGGTCGCCCGACCTCAATGTCAGCGCGGGCGCGACAGCTTTGCTGAAATAGCCCCAATGCACCGTCTTCGGCGAAACGGGGAGCGTGTAATGACGGCCCTCCGCGATCCGGGACCCTGGAGCCGAAAACAATTGATCCATCATGACTGCGTCTCCAGGGGTTTTACAGCGTCCATAACGCTCAGGAAGCGCTGGGTGAGGGAGTTCTTCGGGTGCAGGAGCACGTCGCGCGCGGGTCCTTGTTCGACGATGCCGCCGCCGCTGAGGAAGGCGACACGATCGGCGACCTCCTCGGCGAACCGTAACTGATGGGTCGAGATGATCATGGTGAGCCCGTCCTCGACCGCCAGCTTGCGGATGACCTCGAGAACCTCGCTGACGAGCTCGGGGTCCAGCGCCGATGTCGGCTCGTCGAGCAGGAGGACGGATGGATTGGGGGCCAGCGCGCGAGCGATGGCCACGCGCTGCTGCTGGCCCCCGGACATGTGCCGCGGCAGGGCGTCGAGCCGCTGGCCGAGGCCGACGCGCTCGAGCAATTCCCGCGCGCGCCGGTCGGCTTCGGCCTTCGAGCGGCCATGGACCCAGCGCAGCGGCCCGGCGACGTTCTCACGGGCGGTCAAATGGCTGAAAAGGTTGAACTGCTGGAACACCATGCCGACGCCGAGCTCGGCGCGTTGCCGCGCCACCTCGCGCGGCGACAGGATCTGGCCGTTCGGCGCGAAGCCCAGGGCGTGGCCGTTGATGCGGATGCCGCCGCTGTCCCACGTCTCCAGCCGGTTGATGCAGCGCAGAAGCGTGCTCTTCCCGGAGCCGCTCGGCCCGAGCAGGGCGACGACTTCACCGGTTCGCACCGTCAGCGACAGATCGTTCAGCACCGCGTGCGGGCCATAGCTCTTGCGCAGGTTCTCGACCGCGACCGCAATCGACCGTTGCGCGATGGCCGCCTCGCGCCTCTTGTGATCGACGAGGGGAATGACAACCGGCGATGCCGGCGCGAGGGTCTCCGGGACAGATGCCGCCGCGGGGGACGGGACCGGGGCGAGGTCGAGCTTCATCGCGAGCGGAACGCGGCGCCAGGGCAGGAGCCGCGCCAGCCGGTCCTGCGGAGAAGACCGGTCGAGATCGAAGACGATCTCGGCGCCAAGCTGGATCGCCGCGACGGCTCCAGTTAGGAGCAGGTACAGAAGGCCCGACGCAAAGAAGATCGAGAAGAAATCGAACGTCGACGAGGCAAGCTGCGTGCTTCGCAGCGTCAGCTCCGGCACCGCGATCACCGAAGCGAGCGACGAGTTCTTCAGGGCGCTCACCGACTCGTTGCCGAACGCCGGGATCATCGTTCGGATCGCCTGCGGGGCGATGATGCGGCGCATCAGCACGAAGGGGGTCATGCCAAGCGCCTGGCCGGCCGCGATCTGGCCCTTGTCGACGCCGAGAACCCCGGCGCGAAGAATCTCGGCGATGAACGGCGCCTCGTTCGCCGCAAGAGCAAGTCCTGCGGCGGCGACCGCCGCCAGCTTGATGCCGATATGCGGCAGCGCGTCGTAGGCGAAGACCATCTGCAGGATGAGCGGCGTGCCGCGAAAGATGACGGTGTAGCCGCGCGCCAGGGCGGCCAGGACGGAGAACCGGCTGAGCTGCATGCTCGCCAGCACCAGCCCCAGGAGCAGGCCGCCGAGAAGGCCGAGGAAGGTCACCTCCAGGGTAAGCTCGATACCCTGGAGGAGGTAGGGCATGCTCAGGTAATGAAGAAAAAGCGACATCGCGTCAGTCCACGGTGAGGATGTCGGGCTCCTTGAAGTTGTTGACGTCCAGGCTCCATTTCTTCAGCAGGGCCATGTGGATGCCGGCCTTCTGAACCTCGATGAGCGCCGCCAGCACGGCGTCGCGGAATTCCGGCTTGTTTTTCGGAACCGCGATGCCGACCGAGTAGGGAATGGTCACGGCAACCGCCTTGTCGAGCTTGTCGGGATAGGCCTTCACCGCCTGATCGACCGTATTCACGTCGTTGACGTAGGTGTCGGCCCGGCCCGCCAGGATCGCCTGGATGCAGTTTGCATTGTTGTCGTAGAGCTGGAGTGTCGGCTCGGGCTTGCCGGCAGCCTTGCACTTGGGCATCAGATCCTGGATCAGGGGCACTTCGACGAAGCCGGTGTTTTCGGCCGCCGCGGCGCCGCACATCGTCATATCGATGCCGTGAATGCCCTTGGGATTGCCCTTGGCGACCAGAACGCCGTCGAAGACCTTGGAATAGGTGATGAAGTCGGCGGCCTTCGCGCGCTCCTTCGTCGCGTAGATGTCGGAGATCACGATGTCGGCCTGCCCGCTCGCCAGGGTCGTGAGAAGGGCCGCGAAGGTCACAGGCTTGTAGGTGAGCTTGAATCCGAGGCAGTCGCCGATGGCCTCGCCGAGATCGATGTCGAAGCCGACATATTTGCTGGGATCGTTGGGATCGATCGCCTCGTAGCCGGGCGTGTGCGGATTGATCGCGTTGACGAGCGTCTTGCCCTTCCATTGCGGATATTTCGCCTGCAGGGCCGTGCAACCCGCCGGCGCCGCCCGCGTCGGCGCCATGCCCGTCAGGGTGAACGTCGCGGCAAGCACGGCAATGGCGAAAAACACGCCTGTTCTTCGTTTAACGGGAGTCCGGTTCTTCATTGCTCTGAAAAACATTGATCGCTCCTCTGTAACGGATCGCGCTTGGCCCGAGCCAAGGCCGATCGTGTCCGGAGACGATAGGAGGGCGAGGGATGGTGTCTTGTCCGACGGCGCACAAACTGTTGCGCCAGGACGTCCCAATAAATGGGCAACGGATGCGCGATTTATGGACTGCGCCGCCACGCCTCACCGGGCGTGGCTCGGGCCGCGACCACGGGAGGCCGATCAGTCCCGGAACAGGATGGCGAATTCCCCGAGCACGTCCAGGTAGAGCTGGCGCTTGAACGACGCGGCAAGAGCGTGCAACTCGGCGGCGGGAACCCACCGCCAGGCGTCGAATTCCGGATGCTCCGTTGCGAGGTCGATCTCGGATTCGGGAGCCCTGAGCAGCATCGCGAACCATTTCTGCCGCTGGCCTTGCCAGCGGCCCTGCCACGCTTTCTGCGCCAGCTCGGCGGGGACGTCGTAGTAGAGCCAGTGCTCGCTCTCCGCGATGATCTCGACCTTGTCGGTTCCGATCTCCTCCCGAAGCTCGCGCAGTGCGGCGCGGCGCGGGCTCTCGCCGCGATTGATGCCGCCCTGCGGCATCTGCCAGGCGTCGTTCTCCATGTCGATGCGCCGGCCGACGAAAATGTCGCCGCGCTGGTTCAGGAGCACGATGCCGACGCCCGGGCGGTAGCGGCCGCGCGGCGAACGCGACGCGGTGCGCGCGGACGCGCGGGCCGGGGTCTGTCCGGTGCGGCGCTCGCGATCTTCCAGTTGGACGGAAATGGCCGCGAGCGTTTTGATGAGATCGCGCTCGTTCACACCGTCGGCTTTCATCACCAGCCGGATTTCCGGCTCGGCCAGCAGCATCACCAGGTCCGGCCAGGCCTCCTCCGGCGCAGGTGCGCGGGCCGCCGTTTGCGGCCGGTCAACCCGCGTCTGTTCGGACGGCTTGATGCGAGAGCCCGCCATGACATCCTCCCTCGTTGCGATGCACCTGTCGTGCATCGGCCTTAACAGGCAGGAGTCATCAGCCTTGCGGCGGTTACAGGGGAACTCCATCCCCTTTCATCGATCCTCGTCAGGATAGCATCGACGTCGCGAATCTCAACGCGCCGAATCGCGTTCGCCCAAGGACGGCGTGACCGTGCGGCTCTCCAGCGCGGCTTCCTGCGTTTTCAGCCAGTCCATGAGATCGGCGCGCTGCCCCGCGGTCGCCCGCGCCCAGCGCAGCGACTTCAGGGCCTTCGCTTCCTCGCCGGCCCACCAGTATTCCTTGGCGACCATGAGCGTCCAGCCGCGCTTTCCGGCCCGTGTCAGCGTGAAGATCTCGATGGCCAGCCCGTGCTGGGGGCCATGAAAGCTGTGTCGCTCGCGCGTGAACGCGACGTCGGCGAACGTCCAATGCGATCGCTTCAAGCCGGGATTTGACACGCTCAGCAGCAAATCGAAGAATCGAAAGAACGACGGGCGGGCGAGGCTCTTCATGCGCAACCTCGATGGTTCCGGCCGGCCGGAGCAGTCATCGCCGTCGCCCCCGCGCGGTGGCCGCGAACAGCACCGGAAGCGCGAGCAGTTGCAGGCCGGCCGAGACGACGACCACCGCGACCACGGAGCGGTCGTAAAGGATGCCGAGAACCGAGCTGCCGACGAACCATGAGATGCCGAACACGGCATTCAGCACGCCGAATGCGGTCGCGCGCCGGTCCGGCGCGACGATGCGCGTGACGGCGGCGCGGATGAGCGGGTCCTGGGCCCCCACGCCGATGCCCCACAGGATCATGCCGGCGAACGCCGCCGCGGCGCCGCCGAGAAAGACCAACGGGGCCGCGATGGCTCCGACGGCCATGCTCGCGACCATCACGACCGCTCCGTACCGGTCGAACAGCGCCCCCAGGATAAGGGCGGCGGCGCCGTCCGTGGCCATGGCGACGGCATAGAGGAGCGGAATCGCCGCGGCCGAGACGATGGTGGCCTGGCCGAAGTGATAGGCGATCAAC
>Ga0180221_1000697_pt1 | contig 26369 bp, 23 predicted proteins | sample eDN5th37CKraftMG_FD_151339 | JGI IMG/M metagenome (GOLD analysis project Ga0180221, IMG submission 151339) | Enriched Miracle-Growth compost microbial communities from Emeryville, California, USA - eDNA 5th pass 37_C Kraft MG (version 2) (version 2) ...
TTCTACCCCCTGCAGTACGTGGCCGAGCAGGTCGGCGGCGACCTCGTCACCGTCTCCAACCTCACGCCGCCCGCGGCGGAGCCGCACGACCTCGAGCTCTCCCCCGCCCAGGTGCGCAAGATCGCCCTGGCGGACCTCGTCGTGTACTCCTCCGGCTTCCAGACGGCGGTCGACGAGGCCGTCGGGACCCAGGCCCCCGAGCACGTCGTGGACACCAGCGACGTCGTCACGCTCGAGCCGCACCCCGGCACGCCGGCCGGCGAGGACGCGCACGCCGGTGCCGAGGAGGAGGCGCACGAGCACGCCGACGACGAGCACGACGGCCACGACCATGCCCACGGCGCGGCGGACCCCCACTTCTGGCTCGACCCGACGCGCGTGGTCGAGGTCGGCCACGCCGTCGCGGCGTCGCTCGGCGAGGCGGACCCGCAGCACGCGGCGACCTACGCCGAGAACGCCCGCGCCCTGGAGGCGTCGTTGAAGGACCTCGACGGCGAGTTCGAGGCGGGCCTGCGGGAGTGCGCGTCGCGCACGCTCGTGACGTCGCACGAGGCGTTCGGCTACCTCGCGGAGCGCTACGACCTGGAGCAGGTGGGCATCGTCGGCCTCGACCCGGACGCCGAGCCCTCCCCCGCGCGGCTGCGCGAGGTCGGTGCCGTCGTCGCGGAGAACGGCGTGAGCACGATCTTCACCGAGACCCTGACCAGCCCGAAGGTCGCCGAGACCCTGGCGGCCGACGCCGGCGTCACGACCGCCGTCCTCGACCCGCTCGAGGGCCTGTCCGAGGACGCCGCCGAGGCCGGGGACGACTACCTCTCGGTCATGCAGGACAACCTGGCCGCGCTCACCGAAGGGCTGCAGTGCTCATGACCACGCTCGCCACCGACTCCCCGAGCGGGGCGGCCACGCCCCCCGACGACGCCGTCCCGGCGATCGAGGCCCGCGACGTGCACGTGCGGCTCGGCGCCAGCCCCGTGCTGCGCGGGGTGGACCTCACGGTCCGGCGCGGCGAGGTCGTCGCGCTGCTCGGCGCCAACGGCTCGGGCAAGTCCACGCTGGTGCGCACGCTGGTCGGCGTCCTGCCCGCCTCGGCCGGCAGCGTGCGCCTCTTCGGCCACGCGCTCGGCAACGACGTGCCGTGGGGGCGCGTGGGGTACGTGCCGCAGCGCGTGAGCGCCGTGGCCGGCGTGCCCTCCACGGCGGCCGAGGTCGTCGCGTCGGGCCTGCTGCACGGCCGGCGGCTGCGCCTCCCCCGCGGCTGGCGCACCCGTGTCCGCGAGGCGCTCGACCTCGTCGGCCTCGCCGACCGCGCCCGGTACGCCACCCACCAGCTCTCCGGGGGGCAGCAGCAGCGCGTGCTCATCGCCCGCGCGCTGGTCCGCCGCCCCGAGCTGCTCGTGCTCGACGAGCCCGTGGCCGGTGTGGACCGGCCCAGCCAGGAGGCCTTCGCGGCCACGATGACGCGGCTCGTCGCCGAGGGCATGACCGTGCTGGTCGTGCTGCATGAGCTCGGGGAGCTCGCGCCGCTCGTGCAGCGGTGCGTCGTCCTGCGCCACGGGCGCGTGGTCCACGACGGCGCCCCGCTGCGGCCGCAGCCCGGGCACGGCGGCGAGGCCCACGACCACGTCCACCCGCACGCGCACCCGCGCACCCTGCAGCGGCCCGCGGACGTGCGCCTGGCCGACGGCCCCTTCGAGCGACCCGACGACACCGAGGACGAGGTGGCACCGTGATCGGCCTGTGGGAGATGGTCACCGACCCGTTCATGCAGCGCGCGCTGGTCGCGGCCCTGCTGGTCGGCCTCAGCGCGCCCGTCGTGGGCACCTACCTGGTGCAGAAGCGCCTCGCCCTGCTGGGCGACGGCATCGGGCACGTCGCCCTCACCGGCGTCGCCCTCGGCTGGCTGGTCGGCGCGGCCATGGGCCTGGTGCCCGACGACGTCCTCGCGGTGCCCGGCGCGGTCGTCGCCGCCGTCGCCGGCTCGGTCCTCATCGAGGTCGTGCGGCGCCGCGGGCGCACCTCGGGCGACCTCGCGCTCGCCATCCTGTTCTACGGCGGCATCGCCGGCGGCGTGCTCCTCATCGGCCTGGCCGGCGGCTCCTCGGGCAGCCTCATGGCCTACCTCTTCGGCTCGATCTCGTCGGTCACCCTGGCGGACGTCTGGGTCACCGTGGCGCTGTGCGGGCTCATCCTGCTCATCGGGCTCGGGCTGCGCGCCGCGCTGTTCTCCGTGAGCCACGACGAGGAGTTCGCCGTCTCCTCCGGCCTGCCCGTGTGGGTGCTGAACATGGCGGTGGCCGTGCTCGCGGCGCTCACCGTGACGGTGGCGATGCGGGTGGTCGGGCTGCTGCTCGTCTCGGCCCTCATGATCGTGCCGGTCGCGATCGGCCAGCTCGTCACCCGGTCGTTCCGCCGCACGATGCTCGTCGCGTCCGGCGTCGGGGTCACCGTGTGCGTCACCGGGCTCTCGATCACCTACTGGCACAACGTCTCGCCGGGCGCCCTCATCGTGGTGCTCGCGATCGCCGTCTACGCGGTCGTCGCGGTGGCGCACCCGCTGTTCGCCCGCCGCCGGCCTTCCGACCCGCATCCCGACATCCCCGACGACGTGGCCGTGTCCCCGGCCGGCGCCGGCGGGGCCGCGAACCCCCAGGAGGAGTGCACGCCGTGAACGACACCATCCGGCCCTCCCGCCCCGCCGCCCCGCCGCGGATGACGCGGCAACGGGCGGCCGTGGCGGACGCCCTCGGCGACACCGACGAGTTCCGCAGCGCCCAGCAGCTGCACGAGCTGCTGCGCTCCCGCGGCGACGCCGTCGGCCTCGCGACCGTGTACCGCACCCTGCAGGCGCTGGCGGACGGCGGCGACGTCGACGTCCTGCGCAGCGAGGACGGCGAGAGCCTGTACCGCCGCTGCGCGCGGCGCGAGCACCACCACCACCTGGTGTGCCGGGCGTGCGGGAGCGCGGTCGAGATCGACGGCCCCACCGTCGAGCAGTGGGCGGCCTCGGTGGGCGCGGCGCACGGGTACGCCGACATCGAGCACACCGTCGAGCTGTGGGGCACGTGCGCCGCGTGCCGGTCCGCCGAGGCGCGATCGAACTGACGGTGAGATTAGGGCAGGCATACCTCAGTCGGGCACAATGATCGGGTGCACCTGACCGCCCCCGCGCTCGCCCTGGCCTCCGAGGACGCCACCGGTGTGTTCACGATCGCGGGCGTGCCGTTCGGGGTCGTGTACGCCGCCGCGTTCGGGATCGTCCTCGTGCGCGCGCAGGCTACCTACTGGGCCGGCCGGGGCGTGGCCCGGGGCACGACGCGCGGCCGGGTCGCCGACGCCCTCGCCCGGCCGGGCGCCGCGGCGGCGATCGAGCGCGTCCACCGGTGGGGCCCGCCCGCGGTGACGCTGTCCTTCTTCACCGTCGGGGTGCAGACCCTCGTCAACCTCGCCGCGGGGTACGTGCGCATGCCGTTCGGTCGCTACCTCGCGGCCCTCCTGGTGGGCTGCGCGGTCTGGGCAGGGATCTGGACGACGATCGGCACCGCCGCGGTGAACGCGGCGGTCGCCGTCGGCCTGCACCACCCCGTGACGCTCGTCGCCGTCGGCGTGGGCGCGGTGGCGCTCGTCGCGTGGGTGGTCCACCGCCTCACGCGCCGCGCGCCGGCACCCGCCACGGCCGACGCCACCACCGCCGCCGAGGACGCCTCGTGACCGCGGCGACGGCGGTCCGCCCGTCCTCCCCACGGGCGGCCCTGCTCGCGCGGCGGACCCGCGGCCGTCTGCTCGTGGTGGCGTTCGCGCTCGTCGTGCTCGCGGCCGTCGTCCTGGCGAGCCTGGCCCTCGGCGTGCGCGACATCGACGTCGCCACCGTCGTCCAGGCGCTGACCCACCCGGTCGCGGGGAACGTCGACCACGACGTCGTCCTCGCCCAGCGGGTGCCCCGCACGCTCGTCGGCCTCGCCGCGGGCGCCGCGCTCGGCATCGCCGGCACCCTCGTGCAGGGCGTGACCCGCAACCCCATCGCCGACCCCGGCCTGCTCGGGCTCAACTCGGGGGCGTCGCTCGCCGTGGTGCTCGTCGTGTCCGTGCTGGGCGTGGTCTCCCCGCTGGGGTTCGTCTGGTTCGCGTTCGCGGGCACGGCGGCCGCCGCCCTGCTGGTCTTCTCCATCGGCGCCGGGCAGCCGGTCAAGCTCGCCCTCGTCGGCGCGACGGTGACCGCGCTCATCACGCCCCTGATCACGCTCGTCCTCCTGCGCGACCCCGAGGCGTTCAACACCTACCGGTTCTGGGCGGTCGGCTCCCTCACCGGCCGCGGCACGGACACGCTCTCGGCGCTCTGGCCGTTCGTCGCGGTCGGCATCGTCCTCGCCGGCGGGCTCGCGCACCGCCTGTCGATGCTCGCGCTCGGGGACGACGTCGCTGCCGCGCTCGGCCAGCGCGTCAACGTGACGCGCGGCCTCACCGCCGTCGCGGTGGTGCTGCTCGCCGGGACCGCCACGGCGCTCGCGGGCCCCATCGCGCTCGTCGGCCTCGCCGTCCCGCACGCCGCCCGACGGCTGGTCGGCACCGACTACCGGTGGATCGTGCCCCTGACCGGCGTCCTCGGACCGGTCATGCTGCTCGGCGCGGACGTCATCGGGCGCCTCGCCCTCCCCCACTCCGAGCTCGAGGCCGGCGTCGTCGCCGCCGCGATCGGCGCTCCCGTGCTCGTCGCCGTCGCCCGCGGCAAGACCGTGGCGGGGGTGTGACATGACGGCCGACCTCGCCGCCCGCCCCGCGGGACCCGACGCCCCGGGCGGTGCGACCGACCCCGTCGCCGCCCTGCGCCGTCGCCGGCGCCGACGCCTCGCTCTGGTCGTCGCCGCCCTCGGCGTCCTGCTCGTCGCCGCCGCGACGCTCGCCCTCACGCTCGGCGAGGCGTCGCTCGCCCCGGGCCGTGCCCTGGCCGCGCTGTTCGGCGCCGGCTCCGACGCGGACGTGTTCGTCGTCCACCGCCTCCGGCTCCCGCGCATCGAGACCGCCGTCCTCGCGGGAGCCTCTTTCGGGCTCGCCGGGGCGATCTTCCAGACCACGCTCCGCAACCCGCTGGCCAGCCCGGACATCCTCGGCATCGCCAGCGGCGCCAGCCTCGGCGCCGTCACCGCGATGCTGGTGCTGGGGCTCACGGGCCTCGCCGTGTCCGGGGCGGCGTTCGTGGGGGCGCTCGTCGTCGCCCTGCTGATCTGGGTGTTCGCGTGGCGCCAGGGGCTGCACTCGATCCGCTTCGTGCTCGTCGGTGTGGGCTTCGCCTACCTGTGCTCGTCGCTGCTGGCCTGGCTGCTCGCGAGCGTCGAGATCCGCGCCGCGCAGTCCGCGCTCGTGTGGACGGTGGGCAGCGTGGCCGACGTGCGCGGCACGGACCTGACGACCTTCGCCGTGGCCGCCCTGGTGCTCGTCGCCGCCGTGGCCGTGGCCTCCCGGTGGCAGGGTCCCCTGGCTCTCGGGGACGACCACGCGCGCGCCCTCGGCGTCCCCGTGGACGTCGCTCGCGTCGCGTCGCTGCTGCTCGCCGTCGGGCTGGTGGGCGTCGCGACGTCGTTCGTCGGCCCGCTCGCGTTCGTCGCCCTCGTCGCGCCCGCGATCGCGCGCCGGCTCCTGGACGACGGCGGCGCGGCGCTCGCCGTCTCCGTGCTGACGGGCGCGGTGCTCGTCCTCGCCGCGGACGTCGTGGGCCAGCACCTGCTCTTCGGCGTCGAGGCACCCACCGGCATCGTCACCGGCCTCATCGGCGCGCCCTACCTGCTGTGGCTCCTGGCCTCCGACCGAAGGAAGACACTCGCATGACCGACGTGCACCCGCCCGCCCCGGCGCCGGCGCGTCCTGGCGACGCGGCGCGCGACGTGACGCTGCGCGCCCACGGCGTGAGCCTCGGCTACGACGGTCGCCGGGTGATCGAGGGCCTCGACCTCGAGCTCCCCTCCGGCAGCGTGACGGCCGTCGTCGGCCCCAACGCGTGCGGCAAGTCGACGCTGCTGCGGGGCCTGGCCCGCCTGCACCCGCTGGATGCCGGCCGCGTCACGCTGGGCGGCGAGGACGTCGGCACGCTGTCGCGCAAGGAGCTGGCGAAGCGCCTCGGCGTGCTTCCCCAGTCGTCGATCGCCCCGGACGGCGTCCGGGTGGCGGAGCTGGTGGGTCGCGGCCGGTACCCGCACCAGGGCTGGTTCGGCCGGCACAGCTCCTCGGACGACGGCGCCGTGCTGCGGGCGCTGGAGGCGACCGGGGTCGCGGACCTCGCGGACCGGCCTGTGGCCGAGCTGTCCGGCGGGCAGCGCCAACGCGTGTGGATCGCGATGGTGCTGGCGCAGGAGACGGACGTCATGCTCCTCGACGAGCCCACGACCTACCTCGACCTCGCCCACCAGGTGGACCTGCTCGACCTGCTGACCGACCTCAACCGCACGCGCGGCACCACGGTCGTCATGGTGCTGCACGAGCTCAACCTCGCCGCCCGGTACGCCGACCACCTGGTGGTGATGAGCGCGGGGCAGGTCGTCGCCGAGGGGCGCCCCGGCGACGTCCTCACCGCCGCCTCGGTGCACGCGGCGTTCGGGCTGCGGGCCCGCGTGGTGCCCGACCCGGTGTCGGGAACGCCACTCGTCGTCCCCCTGGGCCGTGCCGGCCGCGACGAGAACATAGGTTAGGCTCGCCTCACCGACTGTTCCTCTCGCGCGATCGCGCGAGCACACCGAGGAGTACCCCGTGCGTCTTCGCCGTCCTCTCTCCGCCGCGGCAGCCCTCGCGGCCACGGCCGCCCTGACCCTCGCCGGCTGCGCCTCCGGCGGCTCGCCGGAGGGCGACGGCACCGCCGCCCCGAGCGGGCAGGCCTCCGGAGCCACCGACGAGTTCCCGGTCACGATCGAGCACGCGCTCGGCGAGACGGTGATCGAGGCCGCGCCGGAGCGCGTCGCCACGTGGGGCTGGGGGTCGACCGAGGCGGCCATCGCCGCGGGCGTGTACCCGGTCGCGGTGGCCGAGCAGATCTTCACCGTCGGCGAGGACGCGCTGCTGCCGTGGGTCGAGGAGGCCTACGACGAGGCCGGCGTCGAGAAGCCGACCGTCCTGTCCGACCCGGAGAGCGGCAGCACCGTGCCCTACGAGGAGTTCGTCGGGGCCGCCCCCGACCTCATCGTGGCGCCGTACTCCGGGCTCACCCAAGAGCAGTACGACGTGCTGAGCGACATCGCCCCCGTCGTCGCCTACCCGGACGGCCCCTGGACCACGACGTGGCAGGACACCATCACGCTCACGGCCCAGGCCCTCGGCCGCTCCGACGCCGGTGAGCAGGTGCTCGCCGACATCGACGACTTCGTCGCCCAGAAGGCCGCCGAGCACCCCGAGTTCGCCGGCAAGACGTTCGCGGCCATCGTCGACGACCCGAGCAAGGGCCAGGTGTCCGTGTACACCGCGGCCGACCCGCGCACCACGTTCCTCGAGGGCCTCGGCGTCGAGAACGCGCCGTCCGTCGCGGAGCTCGACACCTCCGGCGGCGGCTTCTACTTCGACCTGTCCTACGAGGAGCTCGACAAGCTCGACTCGGACTTCGTCGTCGCCTACGCCTACAGCGACGAAGCCGCGCAGGCCTTCGACGACAACAAGCGTCTCCAGGCGATCCCCGCCGTGCGCGACGGCCAGGTCGTGAAGGTCGTCGGGCCCCCGGAGGTGTCGGCCGTCTCGCCGCCCACCGCCCTGTCGGTCTACTGGGAGGATGGATTCCCGGCCCTCGTCGACACCATGGCGGAGACGCTCGGCGACTGACCGCCGCGCGGCACGACGCCTCGACCCCCGTCCGGTCCTCGACCGGGCGGGGGTCGCGTGCGTCAGCCGGCGTCGGGCGTGTCGACCGCGCCGCCGTACCGGCGGTCGCGCCGGGCGAACTCCTCGACGGCGCGCCACAGGTGCCGCCGGTCGACGTCGGGCCACGGCTCGGGGAGGAACACCATCTCGGCGTACGCGGCCTGCCAGATCATGAAGTTCGAGGTGCGCTGCTCCCCCGACGACCGCAGGAACAGGTCGACGTCCGGCAGGTCGGGCTCGTCCAGGTAGCTCTGCACCGTCTTCTCCGTGACCCGCGCGGGGTTGAGCTTGCCCGCCGCGGCGTCACGGGCGATGGCGGCGGCCGCGTCCGCGATCTCGGCCCGCCCGCCGTAGTTCACGCACATCGTCAGCGTGCAGCGGTCGTTCCCCTTGGTCATCTCCTCGGCGACCTGGAGCTCCTTGATCACCGAGCCCCACAGCCGCGGCCGGCGGCCGGCCCAGCGGATGCGGACGCCCCAGGAGGACATCTCGTCGCGGCGGCGCCGGATCACGTCCCGGTTGAAGTTCATGAGGAACTTCACCTCGTCGGGCGACCGCTTCCAGTTCTCGGTGCTGAACGCGTACGCCGACACGTGCTTCACCCCGATCTCGACGGCGCCGGCGACGACGTCGAGCAGGGACCGCTCCCCCTTCTTGTGCCCCTCGACGCGCGGCAGCCCCCGGGCGTTGGCCCAGCGCCCGTTGCCGTCCATGACGATCGCGACGTGGTTCGGCACGAACTGCGCCGGGATCGCGGGCGGCCGTGCACCCGACGGGTGCGGGTAGGGCTCGGCGTACCGGGGGTGCCCGGCGTCGGGACGGGGCATCAGGCCTCTCTCTCGATCAGGCGCGCTCGATCATGCGCAAGGAGCGCAGCGTGCGCTCCAGGTAGTACTGGCTGTACGCGGCCACGAGGCCCGAGGCCTCGGTGCGGTGCCGCGGCTGCGCGGCGTCGGCCGTCTCCCAGTCTCCCCCCAGCAGGGCGCCCAGGAGGGCGAAGGTCTCGGGCGCCGGGGCGGTGGACCCGGGCGGGCGGCAGCGGGAGCACACCGCCCCGCCCTGACCCACGGAGAAGGCGTGGTGCGGGCCGGGCTCGCCGCACCGGGCGCAGTCGGTGAAGGACGGGGCCCAGCCGGCGACGGCGAGCCCGCGCAGCAGGTAGGAGTCGAGCACCAGCTCCGGCGCGTGCCGGCGCTCCGCCAGCGCCCGCAGCGCCCCCGCCAGCAGCCAGTACTGCTGCACCGCCGGCTCGTGCTCGGCGGCGACCAGGCGGTCGGCCGCCTCGAGCATCGCCGCGCCGGACGTGTACAGCGCGTAGTCCTCGCAGATGGCGCGGGCGTACGGCCCCACCGTCTCGACCTGCGTCACCGTGTCCAGGTTGCGCCCGGTGTGCAGCTGCACGTCCACGACCATGAACGGCTCGAGCCGCGCCCCGAAGCGCGACGACGTGCGCCGCACGCCCCGCCCGACCCCGCGCACCTTGCCGTGCTCGCGGGTGAGGAACGTGACGATGCGGTCGGCCTCCCCCAGCTTGTGGGTGCGCAGCACGATCGCGTCGTCTCGGTACAGGGGCACGGAGACATCCTCTCAGGCGCCACCGACGCGCCAGAGCCACGCCGGGGCTTCCCCGACGTGGCTCTGACAGGTCGTGCGCCGGGTCAGGCGCGGGCGGCCCGGTTCACCGCGGAGACGATCGCCTTGAGGGACGCGGTGGTGATCGACGGGTCGATGCCCACGCCCCACAGGACGTCGTCGCCGACCTGGCACTCGACGTACGCCGCGGCCGTGGCGTCCCCGCCCTCGGACAGCGCGTGCTCCGCGTAGTCGAGCACCCGCACGTCGACGCCGACCTTCGAGATCGCGTCGACGAACGCGTCGAGCGGGCCGTTGCCGGAGCCCTCCAGCGTGTGCTCCACGCCCTGGTCGAGGACGTCGACCGCCAGGGCGGTGGCGCCGCCCTCGGCCGCCGTCGTGCGGGTCTCCCGCAGCTTGAGGCGGCCCCACGGCTCCAGGCCCCGCGGGTCGTGCACCTCGACCGGCAGGTACTCGTCGCTGAAGATCCGCCAGATGTCGGCGCCCGTGACCTCGCTGCCCTCGGTGTCCGTGAACCGCTGCACCACGCCCGAGAACTCGATCTGCAGGCGGCGCGGCAGGTCCAGGGAGTGCTCGGTGGACAGCAGGTACGCGACGCCGCCCTTGCCGGACTGCGAGTTCACGCGGATGACGGCCTCGTACGACCGGCCCACGTCCTTCGGGTCGATCGGCAGGTACGGGACGCCCCAGGTGAGCTTCTCGACCGGCTTGCCCTCCGTCTCGGCGCGGGCGGCCATGTGCTCGAAGCCCTTCTTGATCGCGTCCTGGTGCGACCCGGAGAAGGCGGTGAAGACGAGGTCGCCCACGTAGGGGTGCCGCTCGTGCACGGGGATCTGGTTGCAGTGCTCCACGGTGCGACGGATCGCGTCGATGTCCGAGAAGTCGATCTGCGGGTCGATGCCCTGGCCGAACAGGTTCATGCCGAGGGTCACCAGGTCGACGTTGCCGGTGCGCTCGCCGTTGCCGAACAGGCACCCCTCGATGCGGTCGGCGCCGGCCTGGTAGCCCAGCTCGGCGGCCGCCACGGCGGTGCCGCGGTCGTTGTGCGGGTGCAGCGACAGCACGACGTGCTCGCGGTAGGCCAGGTTCCGGTTCATCCACTCGATCGAGTCGGCGTAGACGTTCGGCGTGGCCATCTCGACCGTGGCGGGCAGGTTGACGATCACCGGGCGCTCGGCCGTGGGCTCCAGCACCTCCAGCACCTCGTTGCAGATGCGGGCGGCGAACTCCAGCTCCGTCCCTGTGTACGACTCGGGCGAGTACTCGTAGTACACCGTCGTCTCGGGGATCGTCTCCTCGAGCTTGCGGCACAGCCGCGCACCCTGGAGGGCGATGTCGACGATGCCGTCCATGTCGCTGCGGAACACGACCTCGCGCTGCAGGATCGACGTGGAGTTGTAGATGTGCACGATCGCCTGCTTGGCGCCGCGGATCGCGTCGTAGGTCCGCTCGATGAGGTGGTCGCGGCACTGGGTGAGCACCTGGATGACCACGTCGTCGGGGATGCGGCCCGTGTCGATGAGCTGGCGCACGAAGTCGAAGTCCGTCTGCGACGCGGACGGGAACCCGACCTCGATCTCCTTGTAGCCCATCTGCACGAGCAGGTCGAACATCCGCATCTTGCGCTCGGCGTCCATCGGCTCGATCAGGGCCTGGTTGCCGTCGCGCAGGTCGACCGCGCACCAGCGCGGCGCCTGCGTGATCCGCTTGTCGGGCCACGTCCGGTCCGGCAGGGCGACGGTGATCTGCTCGTGGAAGGGGACGTAGCGCGTGTACGGCATCCCGGAGGGGCGCTGGGGGTTGGCGCCGGCGATGCCCTGGGGGTGATGGTTCTGCATGGTGTCGCGTCCTTCGGTGGGGGCTCGGTGACCTCCGTCCCGGGTGGGGCCGTCGGTCATGACCAGTCGGCCGGCGCGCCACAACCTCCGCGACGGGGGTCCGGCCTCAGTGGGCCCCGCCGCGGCACCGAAGGAGAAGGCTCACCGTGCGCTGCACGCTGCCACCGTACACCTTCGTCATGGCACCGCCTGAGGCGTCCAGGATCCGGCCGGACGCCCGCCACGCCGCAGCGTACGGACCTAGCGCCGCGAGCGCAGCGCGGCGTCCACGGCCGGGTCCCCCAGGGCTCCCAGCCAGTCCAGCAGGGCCGGGTAGGTGGAGGGGTTCGCGGCCACGTAGGGACGCAGGTGCGGCGCCTCCGCCGAGATGCGCGCGAGGTCGGCGAGCGGGGTCGACGGGTCCGCCGCCTGGGCAGCCGTCCAACCCGGCCCCTGCGGGGCGTGAGCCTGTGCGGGCGGCGCCTGCTGCGCCGGCGCCTCGCGCACCGGGGGCAGCACCTGCGTGGAGTCGGGCGACGGTGTCGCGCGGACGGGCTCCATCTGCTGGGTCGCGTCGAGGGGTCGTGCGGCCGGCCGGCCCGCCGCCGGCGTCGCGGTCCCCGGCTCCGGCCCGTCCGCGACGGCGGGGGACGGCGCTGCCGTCTCCTGGGTGCCCGTCACGGCCGCGGGCCCCGGCTCGACGCCGGCGGCGTGGGACTGCGGCTGGGGCTCGTCCACGTACTCGGGCTCCGGCTCGGGCTCGGGCTCGGGCTCCGATGCCACCAGCTCGCGGACCGACGGCGGCACGAGCAGCACGGCGAGGGCGACGGCCGGCAGACCGAAGGCCACCAGCAGCTCCTCCACGTTGGACTGCGTGCCCAGCCCGGCGCGCGCGACCACGATCACGAGGCCGAGCACGACGATCACGCAGGCCGCACCCACGGCGGTGACGTGCCCCGCGCGCGGGTCGCGGGCGAGCGAGCGCCGCGCGGCGACGGCAACGCCCACCATGAGGACCCCGACGACGAGCCGCAGCACCCGGCCCACGCTCACGCCGTCCGCCACGACGAGCACGAGCGCGACCAGCGCGACGAACGCCGCGACCAGGGCGACGAGGCCGAACGCCCGCACCGCGACGGCCACCCACCGCGCCGCCCGCACGTCGTCCGCGTCCCGGGCGGTGGCGGCGGCGGCGTCCACCACGCGCCGCGCCGTGACGGCGGCGACCACGGGAAGGAGCAGGAGGCCGAGCCGCTGCCCGTGCACGCTCTCGAACCAGGGGGCCTCGTTGCCGCCGGCGAACAGGACGAGCTCGAGGGCGACGGCGCCGCCCAGGGCCAGGAGCACGTACCCCGCCGACAGGTCGCCCGAGCGCAGGTAGGTGCCCACCGTGAACCAGAGCACGCCGAGCACCACGAGCGCGTTGAGGAGGCCGACCACCCACACGGCCCACGGCGCGCCCTGCACGAGGGCCGCGACCGGCGTCGCGAGCGTCCCGAGGGCGACCACCCCGGCCACGACCGCGGGCGTGTGGGTCCACCGGGTCGCCGCCGCGAGGGCGGCCCCCGCGAGCCCGACGGCGAGGCCACCGCCCACACCGCCCGCGGCGTCCGCGGGATCGAGGGCGTCGAGCACCAGGTACACCACGGCCACGACCACGTACGGCACGCAGGCGTACGCCACGGTGCGACGGGACGCGAGGACGTCCCACGAGTCGGGGCCGACGCCGCCGCGGCGCAGGTACGGGGCCGCGAGGGCGAGGAGCGCGAGCAGCGTGACGAGCACGATCTCGAGCCGGTCGCTGCCGCGGTGGGTGTGGTCCCACGGCAGCGGGAGCGCGACGAGCAGCGCGAACGCCGCCACGACGTCGCGCACGAGCTCGCGGACCGTCACCCCGCCGAACGGCGAGCGCTCCTGCCCGGGGGCGTCGTGGGTGTCGGGGTCGGTCATGCGTCGCTCTCCAGTGCTGGTCCGGGCGGGGCACCGTGCCCCCGCCCCTGTTTCTACCTGACGCGGGGCCCAGTCGTCGTCTCCCGCGCGGGTGGGTCGGCCACCCCGTCGCGGGTGGGCCCGGCAGGGGGCCGCGGGTGGTCAGATGCCGAGCTGGTAGACACCCCAGTAGGCCAGCGTGACGAGGAGCGCGAGCGAGCCGGCCAGGGTGCACCAGAAGGTCGTCACCGCCGGCCAGCCGCGCGCCACCACGACGTCCGTCCCGGCCCGCCGTTCCGCCCGGGCGTCGGCGACGCGCCGGATCACGAGCGCGGCGGCCACGGCGGTCGCGACCCCCAGGAGGCGCACCCCGATCCACCCGCCCTGCACCACGAGGTCGTCGCGCTGGTAGTCGAGCGCGAGGCGCGCCACCGCCAGCAGGTACACCACCAGGCCGATCATGGTGGCGACCGAGCCGAGGGCGAGCCCGAGCAACGACGAGCGCAGCCCGCGCGCGAGCCGGGGCGCCGGGGCCGACGACCGCCGCAGGAGGGTGCGGCGGACCAGGGCGTGCACGCCCCACACCAGCGGCCCCACGACCAGCAGCGCGGCGCCGGCGACGACCGCGCCCACCACGATGTCACCGTTGCCCCACCAGCGCGGCCTCGGGACCGCGGACGCCAGGTAGAGCTGGTTCGGCGTGTCCCCGGCGATCCGTGGCGGCGCGGCCGCGGTGCCGGGCATGCCCTGGACCCAGGTGGCCACGTCGCGGGCGAAGGCGGGGTGCAGCTGCATCGAGCCGTCCAGCGGCACGTGGATCCCGTGATTGGCGCCCGCGTAGTACCGCACCGTCACCGGGGCGTCGTCGCCGTTCACGGCGGTGTCCGCGATGACCTGCCGGGCCCCCTGCTCGATCGGCATGGACGGGTCCGCCGTCCCGTACGCGACGAACACGGGCGCGGTCTGCTGCTCGAGCCACGGCCGGACGTCGAAGTCGGCGTACTCGAACCCGCCCCCGGGCAGCTGCATGCCGACCGCACGCGGGATGGCGCGGAAGACCTGCGCGGGGACCCCGGTGTTGCGCAGGTAGCTGTCCACGGCGAACGCGGCCTGCTGGCGGGGCGGCACGACGGGAGCCGAGACGAGCACGGTGAACGCGATCCCCGGGTCCTGCGCCTGCATGACCGGCACGATCCACGTGCCCTCCGACTCGCCGTACACCCCCACCTGTGCGGGGTCGACGCCGTCGACAGTGCGCAGCAGGTCCACGGAGCGGCGGTAGTCGGCCGCCATCGCGACATAGTCGCGGTCGCGCGTCGTGTACGTGTCGAGGCGCTTGTCCGGCACCAGGGTGACCACACCGGCGCTGGCGAGCGCCGTCGCCGAGTCGATGAACGCCTCGTCCGACCGGCCCGTGCCGGCGCCGTGCACGTACACGAGGCCCGGCCGGTCGGGCAGCACCTGGTCGTCGTCACCCAGCGGCTGGCGCAGGAGACCGCCGACGACCGTGCCGTCCAGCGGGATCGTCACGGCGGTCTCGCGGACCTCGAACTCGCCCACCTCGCCCACGTCCGCGCCGGGGGCGACCCCGCCGACGGCGGTGTCCTCGGTGGCCGGGACGAGATGGTCGGTGACGGGCACCGGGTCCCACTGCGGGCCGGCCACCGCACCGGTCAGGGCCAGCCCTACGAGGATCGCTGCCGTCGTCGCGATTGTCCGGAACACCACGCAGCGATGCTACTCGGCGCGGGCGGCCGCGACGGCGCGGATATCCCCCGCGACCTCGGCGGACGTCCCCCCTGCGCGGGCACCCCGTTCCGTGGTCAGAAGCCGAGCCGCTGGAGCTGCTTCGGGTCGCGCTGCCAGTCCTTCGCCACCTTGACGTGCAGGTCGAGGTACACGCGGGTGCCGAGCAGCCGCTCGATCCCCCGGCGGGCCTGGGTGCCCACCTCGCGCAGACGCGACCCGCCGCGCCCGATGACGATGGCCTTCTGGCTGTCGCGCTCCACGAACAGGTTGACGCGCACGTCCAGGAGCGGCGGCTTGCCCGCGGCCGGGTCGCCGGTGCCCTCGCGCTCGAGGATCTCCTCGACCACGACGGCGAGCGAGTGGGGCAGCTCGTCGCGGACGCCCTCGAGCGCCGCCTCGCGCACCAGCTCGGCGACCATGACCTGCTCGGGCTCGTCGGTGAGCTCCCCGCCCGGGTAGAGGTCGGGGCCCGGGGGCAGGTGCGCCACGAGCACGTCGGTCAGCTCGTCCACCTGGTAGCCGTCGCGCGCGGAGACGGGCACGATCGCGGACCAGTCCCGGTCGACGGACCGGGCCAGCTCGTCGACCGCCAGCAGGTGCTCCGCGAGGCGCCCGCGGTCCACGAGGTCCGCCTTGGTGACCACCGCGACCACGGGCACCGCTCGCCGCCCCTCCATCAGGGGGGCGAGCTGGGAGGCGATGTACCGGTCGCCGGGGCCGATCTTCTGGTCGGCGGGCAGGCAGAACGCGACGACGTCCACCTCGCCGAGCGTGTCCTGCACGAGGGCGTTGAGCCGCTCGCCCAGCAGCGTGCGCGGGCGGTGCAGCCCCGGCGTGTCGACGAGCACGAGCTGCGCGTCCTCCCGGTGCACGATCCCGCGGATCGTGTGCCGGGTGGTCTGCGGACGCGCGGACATGATCGCGACCTTGTCCCCCACCAGCGCGTTCGTGAGGGTCGACTTGCCCACGTTGGGCCGCCCCACCAGGCAGGCGAAGCCGGAACGGTGGGCGTCCCCCTCGTCGTGCGGACCGACGACGGACGGGTGGTGCTCGGTGGTCATGCGTGTGCTTCCTTCTGGTCCGGCGGTGGGGCGTGGTCGCCCTCCGCTGCTGGGTCGTCCGGGTGACGGAAGGAGGTGGCGCGGCGCACCCGCAGCGTGGCGAGCTGCTTGCGGCGCCCCTCGACGCGGTCGGCCTCGAGGTGCAGGCCGCCCACGTCCGTCGTCGCGCCCGTCAGGGGCACCTTGCCGAGCGCCTTGGCGAGCAGCCCGCCCGCGGTGTCCACGTCGTCGTCGTCGAGGCGCAGGTCGAACAGCTCGCCCAGCTCGTCGACCGGCATCCGCGCGGGGACGCGGAACGTCCCGTCGCCGAGGTCCTCGGGCTCGAACACCGGCGCGGTGTCGTGCTCGTCGGTCAGCTCGCCGACGAGCTCCTCGATGACGTCCTCGACGGTCACCAGGCCGGCGATCCCGCCGTACTCGTCGACGACGACGGCGATGTGCGACCGGGACGCCTGCATCTCGCGCAGCAGCTCGTCGGCCGGCTTCGACTCCGGGACGAAGACGGCGTCGCGCGCGACCTCGACCACCGGACGGTCCGCGGCGCCGGGCTCGTTCTCCAGCACCCGGGCCACGTCCTTGAGGTAGGCGACGCCCACGAGGTCGTCGACCTCGTCACCCACGACGGGGACGCGGGAGTAGCCGGACCGCAGGAAGAGCCGCATGACCTTGCGCAGCGGGGTCGTCGCCGCGACCGTCACCATGTCGGTGCGCGGCACCATGACCTCCCGGGTCAGCGTGCCGCCCAGCTCGACGACCGAGCGGATGAGCTCCCGCTCGGCGTCCTCGATCGCCTCGTTGTCCCGCACCCGCTCGGCGACCTCGCGCAGCGCGTCCTCGCCGGGGTCGTGCTCGCCGTCGCGCTCGGGGGTGCGGCCGTGACGTTCCGTGGTGCGGTCCGTGAGCCAGGCGGCGCCGTGGTGCACCGCGGACAGCGGGCCGGCGAGCGCGACGAGCACCGTCAACGGCCGGCGCAGGCCGAGCGCGCGCGGCGAGAGGCGGACGAAGACCACGCCGGCGACGAGGCCGACGACCGCGGCGGCGAGCATGACCTGCCACCACGCGTCGAGCCAGTCCGCGATCATCAGCGTGGCGGCGGCGAGGGCGACCGTCTCGGCGAACACGCGCACGAGGGCGAACGCCGCCACCGCGGCGGGAGGGTCGACGACCAGCGCCTGCACGGCGCGTAGCCGCGCCAGGCGCGTGCGGCGGGCCGCGTCGGTGAGGTCCTCTGACGTCTCCGCCTCGGACAGGGCGTCGGAGACCGACGTCCGGGTCACCCGCAGCGCGGCCGCCTCGCCCGCGGAGAGCATCCCCGCCAGGGCGAGCGCGACCGCCGCCACCAGGCCCAGCAGCAGCTCCGGTCCGTCCATCAGCCCGCCCTCCGGTCCGTCGCCGCCGTCACCGGCCGGCGAGGAAGGTGAGCAGGAGGCGGCGCTGCAGCGCGAACATCTCCTTCTCCTCCTCCGGCTCGGCGTGGTCGTAGCCGAGCAGGTGCAGGATGCCGTGCGTGGTGAGCAGGAGCAGCTCCTCGGCGGTCGAGTGACCCGCGACCTTGGCCTGCTGGGCGGCCACCTCCGGGCAGAGCACGACGTCGCCGAGCGTGCCCGGCGGCGTCTCCTCGCCCTCGCGGCCCGGGCGCAGCTCGTCCATCGGGAAGGAGAGCACGTCGGTGGGGCCGGGCTCGTCCATCCACTGCACGTGCAGCTCGGTCATGACCGCCGTGTCGACGAACATGATCGACAGCTCGCTGCGCGGGTGCACGTGCAGCGTGTCCAGGACGAACCTGCCCAGCGCCGCGAACTCGGCCTCGTCGACCTCGACGCCCGACTCGTTGGCGACCTCGATGCTCACCGGCGCGTCCCCCGCTCCTGCGGGCCGCGGCCCTGTCGTCCCTGCGCCGGGCGCCCCTGGCCCTGGCCCTGGCGCCCCTGGTCGTGCCGCGCCGTGGCGACGTCCCACCGTGCGTACGCGTCGATGATGTCGCTCACCAGCCGGTGCCGCACGACGTCCGACGAGGTCAGGCGGCAGAACTCGACGTCGTCGACGCCGGTGAGGATGTCCTCGACCACGCGCAGGCCCGACGTCGTGCCGCCCGGCAGGTCCACCTGCGTGGCGTCGCCCGTGATGACCATGGTCGAGCCGAAGCCCAGGCGCGTGAGGAACATCTTCATCTGCTCGGCGGAGGTGTTCTGCGCCTCGTCGAGGATGATGAACGAGTCGTTGAGCGAACGGCCGCGCATGTACGCGAGCGGCGCCACCTCGATCGTGCCGGCCTCGATGAGCCGCGGGATGGCGTCGGGGTCCATCATGTCGTGCAACGCGTCGTACAGCGGGCGCAGGTACGGGTCGATCTTGTCGCTCAGCGAACCCGGCAGGTACCCGAGCTTCTCCCCCGCCTCCACCGCGGGGCGCGTGAGCACGATGCGGTTGACGCGCTTGGCCTGCAGCGCCTGCACGGCCTTGGCCATCGCGAGATAGGTCTTGCCGGTGCCCGCGGGGCCGATGCCGAACGTGATCGTGTTCGCGTCGATCGCCTCGACGTAGCGCTTCTGCCCCACGGTCTTGGGCCGGATCGTGCGGCCGCGGCTGGACAGGATGTTGAAGGTGAGCACCTCGGCCGGCCGCTGCACCGACGCGGCGGTGAGCATCTGCACGGACCGGGCGACCACCTCGGGCGTCAGGGGCGTGCCCGACTCGACCACCTCGACCAGCTCGTCGAGGAGCCGCGAGACGAGGGCGACCTCGCCGGCGGGCCCGCTGACCACGATCTCGTTGCCGCGCGCGTGCACGTCGACGCCGGGGAACCCGTCCTCCACCGCCCGGAGCACCGAGTCGCGGCTGCCGAGCAGCGCCACCATCGGCACGTGCGGCGGCACCACGATGCGGTGCTCGGTGGATCGTTCGGCGTGCGCGCCGGCCGTGCCGGGAGCGGCGTGGGGTGTCGATGTCATGGGCCGGCTGCCGCCGGGGCCCTCCTTCGCTGAGACGGGGCTGAGAAGTCGAGTCTATCGACCGGCGGCGGACGGGACAGTCGAATTCAGGCCGGGCTCAGGCGGGCGTCCAGCCGAGCTGAGCGCCGGCCAGCACGTGGCCGTGCACGTGGAACACGCTCTGCCCGGCGCGCGGGCCGGAGTTGAAGAGGAACCGGAACTGGCCGTCGGCGAGCTCCCCCGCCACGCGGTCGGCGAGCGCGACCACCTCGGCCAGGAGCGCGGGGTCCGCCGCGGCGAGCGTCGCGACGTCGCCGTGGTGCTCCTTGGGCACGACCAGCACGTGCACGGGCGCCTTCGGGTCGATGTCGCGGAACGCGATCACCCGGTCCGTGCTCGCGACCACGTCCGCCGGCACGTCGCCGGCCACGATCTTGCAGAACAGGCAGTCGTTGCTCGCGCTCGTCATGTCCCGGACGTTACCGCGCCGCGGGCCACCGGTCAGGCCCAGCGGCCGAGACGCTCGCTGAGCAGCGCGACGGCGACCGGCCCCGCGGTGGACGTCCGCAGCACGTGCGGGCCGAGACGCGCCGTCACGGCGCCCGCCTCCTCGAGCGCCGCGACCTCCGTCTCGGAGATCCCGCCCTCGGGGCCGACGACGACGAGCAGCGCGGGGGCCTCGCCGGCCGGCCCTGCCGACCCGGCCGGCTCGACCGAGGGCAGGGCGACGTCCGCGAGCGCCGTCGTCGCGTCCTCGTGCAGCACGACGACGACGCCACCGGCGGCGACCACCTCGCGCACCCGGTCGGCGAGCCGGCGGGTCGTCACGGGCTCGGCGACGGGCGGCAGGCAGGCCCGACGGGCCTGCTTCACGGCCGAGCGCACCGTCGCCACCCACTTGGCGCGCGACTTCGCGGCACGCTGGCCGCGCCACACGACGACGGACCGGTCGGCCTGCCACGGCACCACCGCGTCCACGCCCACCTCGACGGCGGCCTCGACGGCGAGCTCGTCACGGTCGCCCTTGGCGAGCGCCTGCACGAGGGTCACCACGACGTCGGGTGGGGGCTCGGTGACCACCTCGTCGACGCGCAGGCGCACGTGCCCGTCGTCCACGGCGTCGACCACGCACCGCAGCCGCGTGCCGGCGCCGTCCACCACGTCCAGGCGCTCCCCCGGGCCGCGGCGCTGCACGACGCCCGCGTGCCGGCCCTCGGCGCCGTCGAGCGCGTACACGTCGCCGACGGCGAGCGCGGCGAGCGCGCCGCCCTCGGCGAGGAAGACCGGCGCGCTCACGCCGCACCCCCGTCCCGGCCGGTCACGTCAGCGGCCGCTCAGCTTGTCCCGCAGCCGGGTGAACACGCCCGGGTGCGCCGCGGTCAGCCGCGGCTCGGGGCGCTCCTCGCCGCGCAGGGTCGCCAGGGAGCGCAGCAGCTCGGTCTGCTCCTCGTCGAGACCGGTGGGCACCAGGACCTCCACGTGCACGTTGAGGTCGCCACGCCCGCCGGCGTGCAGGTGACCCACGCCGAGGCCCTTGAGGGTCACGACCTGGCCCGGCTGGGTGCCCGGCCGCAGGTCGATCTCCTGCTCGCCGTCGAGGGTCTCGAGGTCCAGCACCGTGCCGAGCGCGGCCGCCGTCATCGGCACCTGGAGGGTGCAGTGCAGGTCGTCGCCGCGCCGCACGAACGTGTCGTGCGGCTTCTCGCGGATCTCGACGTACAGGTCGCCGGCGGGCCCGCCGCCGGGGCCGACCTCGCCCTGGGAGGTGAGCTTGATGCGGGTGCCGGTGTCGACGCCCGCGGGGACGTTGACCGTGAGGGTGCGGCGCGAGCGGACGCGGCCCTCGCCGGAGCAATCGGCGCACGGCTCGGGGATCACGGTGCCGAACCCCTGGCAGGCGGCGCACGGCGCGGTCGTCATGACCTGGCCGAGGAAGGACCGGGCCACCCGCTGGACGTTGCCACGGCCGTGGCAGACCTCGCAGGTCTTGAGGTCGGTGCCCGGCCGGCAGCCGTTGCCGCCGCAGGTGTCGCACACCACGGCCGTGTCGACCTGCAGCTCGCGCTTGGCGCCGAACGCCGCCTCGGCGAGGTCGATGTCCATGCGGACGAGGGCGTCCTGGCCGCGGCGGGCGCGCGGCACGGGCCCGGCGGGGGCGCCGCCGCCGCCGAAGAACGTCTCGAAGATGTCCTGGAACCCGAAGCCGTTGCCGAACCCGGCACCGGCGCCGCCCGCCGGCGAGCTCGGGTCCACCCCCATGTCGTACTGCTGGCGCTTGTCCGGGTTGGACAGCACCTCGTAGGCGCGGGCGACGTCCTTGAAGCGTTCCTCGCCGGCCTCCCCGGCGACGTCGGGGTGCAGCTCGCGCGCGAGCTTGCGGTACGACTTCTTGATCTGCTCGGCCGAGGCGTCGCGGGGGACGCCCAGGATCTCGTAGTAGTCGGTCACAGGTCTCTCTTCGGTGACGTGTCGGTGACGTGCACGGTCGGGTCGGCGGGCTCAGGGCGCCGCGGGAGGGTCAGCTGGGCAGGACCCGGGACAGGTAGCGGGCGACCGCGCGCACGGAGGCGATCGTGCCCGGATAGTCCATCCGGGTGGGGCCGATCGACCCCAGGATGGCCACGGAGTCGCCGTCCCCGCCATAGCCGGAGGCGACGACGGAGGTCTCGGCGAGGCCGTCGAGGCGGTTCTCGTGACCGATGCGCACCCCCACCCCCCGGCCGGGCTCGGACGCGAGCTCGGTGAGGAGCCCGAGCAGCACGACCTGCTCCTCGAGCGCCTCGAGCACGGGGCTCAGCCCCTGCTCGAAGCGCATGTCGGCGCGGGCCAGGTTGGCGGTGCCGGCCAGCACGATACGCTCCTCGCGCTGCTCCCCCAGGGTGTCGACCACGAGGTCGGCGATGCCCCGCGCCAGCGGGGCCAGCGCCGGGTCCACCCCCGCCACGACGCGCGCGAACGCGTCGGGCAGCTCGGACAGCGCCTTGCCGGCGGCGGCCGCGTTGAGGCGGGCGCGCAGGTCGCCGAGCGTGCCCTCGTCGAGGGCGCCCGGCGCCGGCTCGGGGCCCGCCGGGCTGTCGACGGCGACGACCGAGGGTTCGGCCCCCGGCCCCACGCCGACGTCGAGGAACCGCTGCTCGACGCGGCCGCTGTCGCTGATCACGACGACGAGGAGCCGCGCGCCCCCCACGGGGACGAGCTCGAGGTGACGCAGCCCCGCGAGCCGCAGCGACGGGTACTGGACGACGGCCACCTGGCCGGTGAGCTGGGCGATGAGGCGCCCGGCGCGGCCGAGGACGTCGTCCAGGTCGATCGCCTCGGACAGGAACGTCTCGATCGCCCGGCGCTGAGGGCTGGTGAGCGGCCGGACCTCCGCGAGCCGGTCGACGAAGAGGCGGTACCCCTTGTCGGTGGGGATCCGGCCGGCGGACGTGTGCGGCTGGGCGATGTACCCGGCCTCCTCGAGCGCCGCCATGTCGTTGCGGATCGTGGCGGGCGAGACCCCGAGGCCGTGCCGCTCGGTGAGCACGCGCGACCCCACGGGCTCGCGCGTGTGGACGTAGTCCTCCACGATCGCGCGGAGCACGGCCAGCCGTCGTTCCTCGCTCACGGTCCTCCCTCGCCCTCGGATCGGCCCTCGGATCGCCTTAGCACTCTCGTGTCCAGAGTGCCATCCTACGCGGGCTCGCGCGGGGTCCGCGGGAGACCCGCCCGGCCGCCCGGCCCGACGCGCCTGAGGTACCTCGGCCGCGTCTGAGGTACCCGGCCCGGCGAAGATCCGGCAGGTGACCGATCCGCCGCCGTACCTCAGGGACCGAGGGTGGAACCACCGCGATCACCCGGGTCGCGGCGAAGGAGACCGGTGATGAACGAGTACCTGTACTACGACGAGTACCGCGCCCGTCAGGCGGACGCCGAGCGCTCGCTGCGCCACGAGGCGGAGCGACAGGACGCGCGGCTGCGCGCCCGTCGTGCCCGTCGCGCGCGCCGTGCCCGCCGCCGCGCGGCGGCGGCGGGCCGGCGGGCCGAGCGGCGCCCCTGGGAGCTGCCCTCCGGCCTGGTCCGCCCCTGGCCGCAGTGACCGCCCGATGACCACCCTCACGAGCACGTCGCCGACCGGTCCGTCCACGACGGCGGCGCACCCGACCTGGCACGATGGCGAGGTGCCCACCCTCGCCGCCCCCTCACCGCTCGTCGGTCGCGCCACCGAGCTCGACACCCTGCGCGACGCCTTCGCGAGCGCCCGAGCCGGCGCCGGCGGCACCGTCGTGGTGGGCGGCGAGGCGGGCATCGGCAAGACCCGGCTCGTCGCCGAGTTCCTCGCCGGCCTGTCGGGGGCGGACGGCGACGGGGCACCGCTGGTGCTGCAGGGCCAGTGCGCCGACTCCGGCTCGGGGCCGCTGCCCTACGTCGCGCTCGCCGGGCTGCTCGCCGACGTCGTGGACGCGGTGGGCGCCGAGGCCGCGCTCGAGGCCGCGGGCCCTGCGGCGGACGCGCTCGGCGCCGTCGCGCCGGGCCTCGTGTCCGTGCGGCGCGACGTCGACGCCGGGCGGCTGCCCGAGGTCCTCGCCGACCTCACGACCGCCCTGGCCGTCGACCGGCCCGTGGTCGTCGTCCTCGAGGACCTGCACTGGTCGGACGACGTGACGCGCACCGTGCTCGCGCGCCTCGCGCACGCCGCGCCCCGCACCACCCTGCTCGTGGTCGCCACCTTCCGCAGCGACGACGTGGGGCGCCGGCACCCCCTGCGCACCACGCTCGCCGAGCTCGAGCGGGCGCGGCTCGCGACGCGCGTCGACCTGCTCCGGCTGGGCACCACCGACGCCACCCGCCTCGTCACGGCGCTCATCGCCACGAGCGGGCGCACCCCGCAGGTCTCCGGCCCCGTGCTCAGCGAGATGGTGGCGCGCGCCGAGGGCGTGCCCTTCTACGCGGAGGAGCTCGCCGAGTTCGCCGGCGACAGCATCCCCGACTCCCTGCGCGACCTGCTCCTGCTGCGCTACTCGAGCCTGTCCGACGACGCCCGGACCTTCTGCCGCGCCGTCGCGGCGGCCGGCCAGCGCGCGCCGCACGACCTGCTGACCGCGATGCTGGGCCCCGACCTCGACACCGCCGAGGCCGCCGCGCGCGAGGCCGTCGAGGCTCACGTCCTCGTCGCCGACGCCGACGGCTACCGCTTCCGGCACGCGCTCATGCAGGAAGCCGTCGCGGCCGAGCTGCTGCCGGGCGAGGCCCGCCGCCTGCACACCGCGTGCGCCCGCGCGCTCGAGGACGGCGCGCGCACCCTCGCCGACGTCGCCGCCGCGGCCGACCACTGGTGGCGCGCCCGGGTGCCCGACCGCGCCCTCGCGTCGGCCGTGGAGGTCGTCACGACCGCCGAGTCGGACGGCTCCACCTCGACAGCGGTCTCCGCCGGCGAGCGTGCCCTGGAGCTCTGGCACCTGGTGCCGGACCCCGAGTCCGTCGTGGGCCTGCACCACGCGGCCCTGCTGCGGCACGTCGCCGTCGCGCTGCAGGACGCGGCGCAGATCGACCGGGCGGCCGGGTTCGCCCGGGAGGCGGTGGCCGAGTGGCCGCGCGACGACCTCGCCGGGCGGGCGCAGGCCCTGTCCGCCCTCGCGCACATCCTCGGCAAGGCGGGCGACCCCGGGTCCGACGCCGTGCTGGACGAGGCGCTCGCCCTGCTCCCCGCCGACGACCACGCCGGCCGGGCCCCGCTGCTGCGCATCAAGGCGCGCAACGCCATGATGGACCACCGCGACGAGGCCGCCGTCGCCCTCGCGACCGCGGCGCTGGACGCCGCGACGCGGGCGGGCGACCGCCAGAACGCCTCGCTGGCCCTCAACCTGCGCGCCGTGAGCCGCCTGGACAGCGGCGAGCTCGACGCGCTCGAGGAGCTGGACCGTGCCCGCGAGGTGGCGGGAGACGACTGGCGTGCCCAGTGCCACTACTACACCAACGCCTCGGACATGCAGCTCAAGCTGGGCGACTACCCGGCCGCGCAGTCGCTGGCCGACGCCGGGGCACGGCTCGCGCGGGCCCTCGGGGCGGGGTGGGCCACCCGCGCGATGCTCGAGGGGAACGTCGCCGAGGCGTGGATCGGCCTCGGCCGCTGGGACGACGCGCAGGCCTGGTACGAGCGGTCGGTCCCGCTGATCGACCCGAGCGACTACGCCGTCTACCTGGGCGAGCGGTGGACCTGGCTCACGATGTGGCGCGGGGACGTCGACACCGCGCAGGCGCGCGCCCACGCCCACCGCTCGACGTGGCAGCGCTTCGGCGCCATGGAGGAGCAGATCCGTGCCCGGGTCGCGACGACCCTCGCGGAGCTCGCCCTGCTGCGCGACGACCTGGACGACGCCCTCGACCTCGTCACGATCGCGATCGACCCCGACGCCCTCAGCCCCTTCTACCGGTTGACGACGCTGGCCATGGCCGCACGGGTCCTCGCCCGTGCCCGGTCGGCGGGCCGGGACGTCGACGTGACGCCCTACCGCGACGCGCTCGCCACGTGCGCGACCTGGCCGAGCCACTCGACGTGGGCGGCCGTGTTCGCGGCGGAGCTGGGCGACGGGTCCTGGGAGGCGGTCGCCGCGGCGGACGGGCCCGCGCACCTGCTGCCCTACGCGCTCTACCGCGACGGGGCCTCGCTGCTGGAGGCCGGCGACCGGGCGGCCGCGCGCGACCGGCTCACCGCGGCGGTCGCGGCGGCCGGCGCGATCGGCTGCGGCCTGGTGGCCGACCGGGCTCAGGGCCTGCTCGACGGCGCAGGGCTCGCGCCGGGCGCCGCACCGCGCGGCCGCGTCGACCGCGCGCTCACCGACCGGGAGCGGCAGGTGCTCGCGCTCGTGGCCGAGGGACTGACGAACGGTCAGATCGCCGAGCGCCTCTTCATCAGCCGCAAGACGGCGTCCGTGCACGTGTCGGCGATCCTGCGCAAGCTCGGGGTGTCCAGCCGGACCGAGGCGGCCGTCGTGGCGCGGGACGAGCTCGGCTGACGTCGCCCGGCGCACCTGTACACATGCCCTGAGCAGTCGTGTACGGACCGCGGCGCACACTCCTCCCTGCGCGTGTCACCACACCCCCGGACGGAGGACATCATGGATCCGCACCTGTACGACATGCTCGTCGAGCGCCGCCAGGAGGAGCTCGAGCGCGAGCTCGCCCTGCGCCGCCTGGCGCACGAGCTGCGTGACGCGCGCCGCGCTCCGGGCCGCTGTCGCGGACCCGGGACCCGCGAGGCACGTGGCGCCGGACGAGTCACGGCTCCGCCCGGCGCTGGCCCCTCTGCACCGGCCGCGGCACGCGTGAAAGGCCGCCGACGCCAGCGTTCACGGCCGGCCGCCGCCGGCCCGCCGCCAGGCCGTGCCGTCAGTCACGACGACCCGCGCGCCGTCCGGTCCCGACCGGGCGGCGCGCGGCGCGTGTCGAGACTGTCTCCGCCGGGTCGCGACCGTAGG
>Ga0180221_1000700_pt1 | contig 26328 bp, 18 predicted proteins | sample eDN5th37CKraftMG_FD_151339 | JGI IMG/M metagenome (GOLD analysis project Ga0180221, IMG submission 151339) | Enriched Miracle-Growth compost microbial communities from Emeryville, California, USA - eDNA 5th pass 37_C Kraft MG (version 2) (version 2) ...
GCAGGGCTCGGCCTACGTGGTCGGCGGAGTCGGGATCCAGTACCAGACCTATGGCGATGTCACGCTGGCGCCGATCCGGTCGGGAATCGGGCTGCGAATAGGTGCGAACGTCGGATATTTGAAGTATACCCGCTCCCCGACGTGGAATCCGTTTTGAGTCGCCGCGCGGCTTTGTAATAGGCCTCGGGTGAGAACGCGCGGGATGAAAGCATTGCGCAGGCAGCTGGCCAATCGGATAATCAGCCATAGGGTTCTGCAACGGACCGGCCAGTTGGAGTATGCGTTGGCTAGCCGCGCGCAATCGGGGACGCAGGCGTGATCACAATCGAGATGGTCATGCTGGCGGCTTTGGGCTTCCTCACGGCGGCTCTTCTGGCGCTGTTCATCGCGCCGCTCTATCGCCGGCGGGTCGCGCGGCTCACCACCGACATGCTGAAGCGGTCGATGCCGCTCACCGAGGCCGAGATCCGCGCCGATAAAGACCGGCTGCGGGCCGAGGCCGCCATCCGCATCCACAAGCTCGAGATCATGGTGGAGGAAGCTGCCGAGGCTTCCGCCCGGCAGATGGTCGAGATCAACCGGCGCGATGCCACCATCAGCGAGCTCGAAGGCGAGCTTGCGGCGCAGAGCACGGCGCTCGATGAGCACGAGAACGCCCGGCGCGTGCTCGAGCAGACCATCATGGACCGGCTGCCGAAGGTGGAGAGCCGCCTCGCCGAGGCGCGCAAGCTCCTGTTCCAGCGCGACCGCGAGATCGTTTCCCTCACGCAGTCGAGCGAGAAACAGGCCCGCGCGCTGGAGGAAGCCACGCAGATCAACGCGCAGCAGACCGACGAGGTGCATCGCCTCAAGGCGGCGCTGAACACGCGTGCTGCGCGTAACCGGGAAGGTTTTGCCGACCCGCGCTATGACGGTGAGGTGGCGCTGCGCACCGAGATCGAGGCACTGCGGGCCAAGACGCGCGAGCAGAGCGCGCTCATAGCGCGGCTGCAGTCGCTCGTCGCGCGGGCGGGACCTGCCGCGGAAAGCACAGATGCAGCGGCGCCGGGCGATGCATCGCGTCCGGCGAAGGTCGTCGGCCGCGCAGCCAAGACCAGCGAGCCGCCAACGCTCAAGGCCGTCGATGGTCCACCGGAGACGCCGGACCAGAAGACGCTCGCGGAGATCCGCCGCCTGAAGACGGTGAACCAGGATCAGGCAGCCGAGCTTTCGCGGCTCAAGGCTGCGCTTGCGACCTACGAAGCCGCCGATCAGGACGACCGTAGCGTCAAGGAAAGCAAGATCGCCATGAAGGCGCGGCTTTCGGCGATGGCGGCGCTCACGGAAGAGCAAACCGGCACCATTCAGGCGCTGCGCGCCGAGCTTGCTGCGGGTAACGAGAAGCTGGCACGGCAGGCCGCCTATTTCATGGAGGAGATGCGCCGGCTCGGATCGGTGCCCGCGCCTCCGCGCCGCGCGCCGGAGAACGCCGACGCGAAGCGCCCGCTTGCGGAGCGTATCAACGATCCGCGTGTGGCACGCCTCGCGCGCGCTGCCGGTGAGCAGAAGGCGGACGCGGCGATGGCGCCGGCGGCGGCGCCCGCGTCTGCCGCAAGCCCCGAGAACGGGAACGAAGCTCCGCGCCGCAGCGGCGGGTTCCTCAAGGCACTCGATGCGGCCGCGCTCGAAGCTCCGATCGAGCATGCGCCGTCCGCCGAGACGGTTACGGGGCCCGACGGCTCGGAGGTGAAGCGCGCGCGCAAGACGCGCCTGCTGGACCGGATCACCGGTCTCGACAAGAACTCGGCCTGAACTTCATCTCGAGCGTGGAAGCGATGGGCGACGCGTAGGCGCGGAGTGCCATCCGTGGCGTGCCACGCGCCAGACATGGCGCTGCGCATTGTGGCGTCCGCAATCGACAGAGCTCAAACGGCGCGGAAAGCGTCCGGCGAAGACCCGCTCGGCTCACCCGGTCTGGGCGTGGAGATTGAGATCGAGCGTCGGCTGCCAGTCGCTGGCGTCCTTCGCCTTGCGTACGCGCCCGTCGAACTGCGCGCCTTCGGCGATGACGAGGTTCTTCTGCATGATGTCGCCGTTGATGCGCGCCGTCGAATGGAGCGCAACGGTTTCCCCGCGCAGCTGGCCGTTGACCTCGCCGTGGACCGTAAGATTGCGCGCGACGACCATGCCGGTGACCTTGCCGGTCTCGCTGATGGTGATGTCGTCGCCGTGGATGTCGCCTGCGACTTCGCCGGAGATGACGAGTGCGCTCTTGCAGACGAGCGTGATCCGCTGACCGACGATTGCCAGGTCGGGGCCAATGACGGAAGCGGGTCTGGAGGGTGTCATCATCGATGGAGCCGGGGTGTTGAGGTCACGCATTGGAGCGGGCGGCGTCGCGGGGCCGGGCGTGGGCACGCCTGAAGGCGAAGTCGCTGGTTTTTGATCATTGAATCCCCGGCCGAACACGACAGCACCTCCTATGACTGGCCACCCCTGGCCGAGCGGAGCGGAGCATGTGGGGATGAGAGAATTATGTCGAGAAATCTATGTGCTCGAATGGTTGCTCCGCGGCGCTCCCGCCGCTTCGGTTGGGTTTAACGTTAATCGCGCGGCGCCCATCGATGGCTGCCGCTCCGTATCGAGCTGCTGCGCATGCGCAGCCCAGCTGGCCGCAGGGCGACCGTCTCACGATTTACAGACGTCGATCCACGACAGGCAGGTGTAGCCGCTGCCGTCCTTCTTGCACTTGTAGCGCTCGTTGCGGAGCGTATCGGTGGCGATGGGCCAGTTGCCGGAGAGCTGAGCGACGATTTCCCAGGCCTGAAAGCGCGCCATGTCCTCGGTCCATGCCCAGCCCTTGCCGCGCTTGGTGACGCACCGGGCTGCCGCTTCCGCGGAAGAGGTGTATTGCGCGACGGGCGCGATGAAGATTCCCATCGCCGAGAGACCCAGCACAACAGCGACCTTTACTTTCATGGCATTACTCCTTGCGCATGCACTGCGCCTTCGGGCCTATGCCGGATGGTGGTGACAGGGCAATGCCGCAATGGCCACACCGCCGGGACAATCATCCGACGTGTGATTGTTTCCCGCGCGAAGGCGCGCCCCTGCGTTCACTCGGCAACACTCGGCGCCACGCCGCTGCCGCCATTCTGGACTCCTCTTCGCGCCCCCCCTAGACTCGTTCCAATGGAAGCGGGCCGGGGGGCGCGTTTCGGAAAGCAGTATGCGTCTGGGGGAAGTGCATGTCCGACGGCTCGGGGGAGATCGATATCAAGGCGCTCCCCAAGATGGTGCGCTGGTACAGCCCGGCGCATCTCGTCAGCACAGGCTGGCGCTCGGTCGTATCGGAGATATTCGGACAGTACGCCGACCAGCGGATCATGCAGGCCACGATCGACGGCTTCGGGCCGGAGGTGGTGAAGCAGGTCGTCGGCCGCTACGACTATTCGGATCTGCGCCACCTGAGCGATGGCAACGCCGTGTGGGTGGATTACATCGCGGACCTCGGAGACGGCTTCGATTCCACCTACGCCATGGCCTCGCTGGTCAGCGCGCCACAGATCACCGTAGAGGGCGCAGGCACGCTGCCGGGCGGCAAGCTGCTCATCATGGGCGGTGATCAGGTTTATCCCTTCCCAACGCGCCAAGCCTACCGCGAGCGCTTCGCGATGCCCTATGCGACGGCGCTGCCGCCGTCACCCGACGGAAACTGGCGCCGGCTCTTGTTCGTGCTGCCCGGCAATCACGACTGGTACGACGGGCTATCGTCGTTCGATCACATGTTCTGCAAGGCCCGCTTCGGGCGTGCGAGCGAGAATCGTATCGGTGGCTGGCTGTGTCCGCAGCACCGCAGCTATTTCGCGATCCGGTTGCCGCACAACTGGTGGATCTGGGGCGCGGACATCCAGCTCGCACAATATCTGGACGCCGGGCAGATCCTCTATTTCGAAGGTGTTGCCGAGGCGATGAAGCAGCATCCGACGGAGGCGCCGAAGGTCGTCCTGTGCATCCCCGAGCCGAGCTGGAATTACAACAGGGAGGAGGGGCTTCAGGGCGAGGACAATCTCTCCACCATCACGAAGATCGCCACCGACGCGGGCGCGCGCATCGCGGCTGTCGTGGCGGGCGACCTGCACCATTACAGCCGCTATCACTCGGCGGAGACGGGTGCGAGCTTCTTCACGGCCGGCGGCGGCGGGGCGTATTTTTCGCCCACGCACTATCTTTCCGACACGCGCACACTGACGGCGGGCACGGGCAAGAAGATCGAGCTCGATATCCGCTGCAAGGTGAAGGATGGCCAGAACACCGGAAAGCCGTCCTGCTGGCCCTCGCGCGGTGAAAGCCGCTGGCTCAGCCTATCGACACTCGGCTTCCCGTTCCGGAACTATGGCTACTCCGTGGCGCTCGGCGCCATCTACTGGGTGATGATCTGGATGTTCTCGACGACGCCGTACGGCACCATGACCGTCGGCGAGACGATGCTCTATGATCCAAACTTCCACTGGTGGCCGGGCATATTCATGCTGGCGCCGCTGGCCGCGGCGACCAACGTCATCCTCGGCATATGGTGTCTCGGGTTATGGGTGGTCCTCTACGGTTATGCTGACGGCGCGTGGGGCGGAAAGGTGAAGGCGCTGCTCGGCACGCTGCACTGGCTCGCGCACATCGCCATGATGATCACGCTCTATTATGCGGTGTCGTATTTCTCGTTCTGGATGGTCGATACGGTGTGGCCGCAGGCGCGCGAGGTTTTGCAGAACCTCGATCTGCGCACCTCGCCGGACGTGCGTGAATTGCTGCGCACCATCGTCATATTCCCGCTAACGATGATCTTTCTCGGCGGTATCGCCGCGGGTTTCGTGTGGGGCACATATCTCACCCTCAGCTGCTTCCTGGGCCTGCATTGCGATCAGGCGTTCGCATCGATGGCCATTCCCGACTTCAAGAATTTCCTGCGTATGAAAATCGAGCCCAACAAGCTGACGGTCTATCCCATCGGTCTACGGCGCACGCCACGCCGCTGGGCGTGGAAGCATGCCAAGGACCGTGGCCTCGGCAACGAGGTAGGGCCTGCGATCGTGCCATCGCGGCCGCTGCGTCCGTCGCTGATCGAAGGTCCGATCGAAATTCGCGTGGGGGACTTGAAGCGTCCGGGGCCGCAGAATTCCGGGCCGGGCATCGTTTGATCGCGTAGCGCGTAGGCCGGTGTAAGCACACGGGCGCTGGGGGAGAGTAAAAGCCTATGCAGGCGCGGCTTTCGATGCCCGCTTCGAAGCTCAAGGTGCACTACGATGCGATCGTGGTGGGTTCCGGCTACGGGGGCGGTGTTGCCGCGGCGCGGCTCGCGCGGTGCGGGCGCAAGGTTGCGGTGATCGAGCGCGGGCGCGAGTTTCTGCCCGGCGATTTTCCCGACGGCGTGGCGCGCGCAAGTGCGGAAACCCAGATCACCGGCGCGCATGGCCGTCTCGGCTCGGCGACGGCGCTGTTCGATGTGCGCGTCGGCGAGGATGTCGATGTGCTGATGGGCTGCGGGCTGGGCGGCACCTCGCTCATCAACGCCAACGTCTGCCTTTCGCCAGATGCGCGCGTCTTCGAGGACAGCGCGTGGCCGCAGCCGGTGCGCTCCGACCGGCTTCTGGCGGAAGGCTTCGTGCGCGCGCGGCACATGTTGCGGCCGGAGATATCGCCGTCGGCCGCCAGCTACGAGAAGGTCGCGGCCCTGCGCCTTGCCGCCTCGGCGTTCGGTCGTCCGGTGACGCCCATTCCGCTGCACGTCGCCTATCGGGCCGGCCCCAATGCCGCCGGTGTGCAGCAGCCGGCCTGCACGTCCTGCGGCGATTGTTGCGGAGGCTGCAACGTCGGCGCCAAGACGACCGTCGCCTGCACCTACATTGCCGACGCAGTAGCGTTCGGCGCCGAAGTGTTCACGGGTGTGAAGGTGCTGTCGCTCGCGCGGGACGAGCGCCATGGCTGGCGCGTGTGGGCCATGCCGGCCGATGCCGACACTGCGCGCGGACACAGGTATTTCATAACGGCTGACGTCGTCGTGCTGGCGGCGGGCACGCTCGGCTCTACGGAGATCCTGCTGCGATCGGCGGAAGAGGGCTTGCCGCTGTCGCGGTGGCTCGGCAGCCGGTTCACCTCCAACGGCGATGCCGTCGCGCTCGCCTACAACAACGACGTTCCGGTGAACGGCATCGGTGTCGGTCACCCGCCGCGGGTCCAGGTGCAGCCCGTCGGACAGGCGGTGAACGGCCTCGTCGATCTGCGCAACACCGAGGACGTACGCGACGGGCTGGCGATGTGCGAATGCGCGCTGCCGAGCGCCTTTGCCGGCGCGCTGCCTGCTGTACTGGCGCCCGCTGCCGCCGTTTTCGGTGAGCGCGAGAAGCGCACGCTGGGCGAGGGGCTCGAGGCGCTCGAGCGCGCCGCGGGCGGCCTTATCAAAGGCGCGTATCAGGGCGCGCTCCACAATACGCAGACGTTTCTCGCCGTGGGACACGACGCGGGCAACGGCGTCATGCGCCTCGAAGGCGACCGCCTTACCATTGCCTGGGGCAATGGTCCGAAGCAGCGCGTCTTCCAGCGCATCGAGACCATGATCAAGACGGCGACGCATGCGACGGGCGGCACATACATGCGCAATCCCGTTTCGGAGCAGGCGCTCGGCGGCAACCTGATGACGGTGCATCCGCTCGGCGGCTGCACCATGGGCGAGACGCGCAACGGCGGCGTCGTCAACCATAAGGGACAGGTTTTCGATGCGAGTCCCGGCGCCGGCCCCGACGCGGTCCACGAAGGCCTTTATGTGTGCGACGGCGCCGTGATCCCTTGTCCGCTGGGTATCCATCCGTTGCTGACGATCACCGCGCTTGCCGAGCGGGCCATGATCCTGATGGCGCGCGATCACGGCTGGGAGATGGACGAAGGCACGACGCCGGTGCGCGCAGTAATGCATGCGCCTTCATCGGAGAACGGGAAATCACGCGCGCGCAACCTGGCATGGTTTGCACGCTGGCGGCGGCGCAGTCCTGCGCCGGTCGAGGGAGAATAGAATGCGGCGCTTGTCGAAATCGGTCGCCGACCTGAAGCTTCGCTACGACGTCGTCGTGGTGGGGTCGGGGTATGGCGGGGGCGTAGCCGCCTCGCGTATGGCGCGGGCGGGCAAGCGCGTTGCGGTGCTGGAACGCGGGCAGGAGTTCGCCATCGGTGACTTCCCCGACCGTATGATCGAGGCGCACGAGCAATTCCAGGTGAGCCGCGACGGCGCGCGCGTCTCGGGCTCGCCGTCCGGTCTCTACGATCTGCGCCTCGGCAAGGACATCCATGTTTTCGTCGGGTGCGGCCTCGGTGGCGGCTCGCTCGTCAATGCCAACGTATCCCTGCCGCCGGACCCGCGCGTGTGGGACGATCCGGTGTGGCCGCCGGAGATCGCGCAGGATCAGACGCGACAGGAAGGCTTCGCGCGGGCAACGGAGGTGCTGCGGCCCGTGCCTTACGAAGGGCCCGCGCTCGACAAGCTTAAAGCGCTGGTCGTGAGCGGCGACGCGCTGCATCGCGACGTGGTGCGCCCGCCCATCAACGTCACGCTCCAAAAGCAGGTGAATTATGCGGGCGTCGAGCAGCCGGCGTGCACCCTGTGCGGAGATTGCTGCTCGGGCTGCAACGTCGGCGCCAAGAATACGGTGCAGGTGACCTATCTCGCCGACGCGTTCCACCACGGGGCTGAAATCTTCACCGAGATGCGCGTTACGCACGTGGCGCAGGAGCGCGGGCGCTGGCGCGTGTTCTTCGAGCCGCTCGGACATGAGCGCGAAAAGTTCTCCGCGGCGGATCAGTCGATTACGGCGGACGTCGTCGTTCTCGCAGCGGGCACGCTCGGCTCGACCGAGATCCTGCTGCGCTCCCGCCAGGCGGGGCTCGCCGTTTCCGATCAGGTCGGGGAACGCTTCACCGGCAACGGCGACGTGCTCGCGTTCGCATACAACAACGACGTGCCCGTGAACGGCATTGGTGTCGGTGCGCCGCCGGTTGCGGAGACGGGCCCGGTGGGGCCGTGCATCAGCGGCCTCATAGATCTGCGCGATACCGAGCGGCTCGAAGACGGCATGGTGATCGAGGAAGGCTCGATTCCCTCCGCGCTCGCGCCGATCCTGCCTGCGCTGCTCACCATCGGCGGCGACAAGCTGGGCGAGGATACCGACCGCGGCGTCATCGATTTTCTCGCGGAGCGCGCGCGGCGGCGCCAGAGCCTGCTGTTCGGCGCCTATCAGGGTGCTGTCAACCGCACGCAGACGTATCTCGTGATGAGCCATGACGATGGCAGGGGGCGCATGGCGCTCGAAAATGGCCGGCTGAAACTCACCTGGCCGAAGGTGGCGCAGCAGCCGATCTTCGAGAAGGTGGAGCGGAACCTGCGCAAGGCGACGCTCGCGACCGGCGGCAACTACATCCGCAATCCCCTCACGGAGACGATGCTGGGCAACAACCTCATCACCGTGCATCCGCTGGGCGGCTGCGTGATGGGCAGGGATCGCACGAGCGGCGTCGTCAATCACAAGTGCGAGGTGTTCGACGGCAATCCGGACGCGCCGGCGAACGCCGTCCTCCAAGGTCTTTATGTTTGCGATGGATCGATCATTCCGCGACCGCTGGGTGTCAATCCGCTGCTAACGATCACAGCGCTTGCCGAGCGTGCGATGATCCACCTCGCCAAGGACCGCGGCTGGGAATTTTCCGACGCGCAGCGCTACGATGCACCGCTTCTCATCGCGGCGCCCGAGGGCCGCGAGACGACACGACCCGCTGGGGTCGAATTTACCGAGCGCATGGCTGGTTTCATGTCGAGCGCGATCACGCTGCCGCATGAGACGGCGGCGCGGCGCGGCAAGGAGGAGGGGCATAGCTGCAGTTTCACGCTTACGGTGATCGTCGATGATGTCGACGGTTTCATCGCCGATCCCAAACGCGCGGGACGCATCGTCGGAACGGTGGAATGTCCGGCACTGTCGCCGGAGCCGATGGAGATCTTCGACGGTAAGTTCAACCTGATGCGTGTCGACGAGCATACGGTCGAGACCAAGCGCTTCGATTACTGCTTCTCGCTCGCTGCGCGCGATGGCTCTGAATACCATTTCAGCGGTTACAAGGTCGTCCGCTCCGACGCGACGCTCGACCTGTGGCGCGACACCACGCGCCTCAACATCGACATTTCGCGGGGAGCGCAGGGGCAGCTCGGCCATATAGCGCGCGGCATGCTGGAGATCGCGCCCTCCGATTTCTACGTGCAGATGCAGACGCTGCGTGGAACGGGCGGCAGCAGCAACGCCGACCGGATGCGTGCTGTGGGCAAGTTCGGCACCTTTTTCAGCCGCGAGCTGTTCGATACCTACGGTGGCGTGCTGGCGCGCTCGGGCCGCTACGATGTTCTCAATCCGCGCAAAAAGCGCACCCTGCGCGTGCCCGAGCCCGAGGTGCATCTGGTGCGTACGGACGACGGCAAGGTGCTGAAGCTCACGCGTTATCGCGGCGGTGCGAAGGGGCCGGTGATCCTCGCGCATGGGCTTGGCGTGTCGAGCCTCATTTTCTCGATCGACACCATCGACACCAACCTGCTCGAATATCTCGTCGCGGAAGGCTACGACTGCTGGCTGTTCGACTTCCGCGCCAGCGTCGACCTTCCTTACGCGCACGAGCTATGGAACGGCGACAATGTCGCGACGCAGGATTATCCGGCTGCGGTGGCGAAGGTGCGGGCCGTCACGCGGTGCTCCACGGTGCAAGTGATCGCCCACTGTTTCGGCGCCACCACCTTCACCATGTCGCTGCTGGCGGGCCTCGAAGGCGTCCGCTCCGCCGTCATTTCACAGATCTCCACCGACTATGTGGTGCCGTGGTATCCGCAGCGGCTGCTCGCCTATCTGCGTGCGCCGCAGATCTTCGAAGCGATGGGCATCGATGTGGTCAACGCGCGGGCTACGACGGCTGATCCGCTGCGCGAACGGCTCCTCGACAAGTTCCTGCAGCTGATCGTGCCGGTGCCGTGGTCAGAGCGTACGCACGACGCCACCAGCAATCGCATCACGGCGCTCTATGGCCGGCTTTACAACTTGTCCCAGCTCAATCAGGCAACGGTCTCCTCGGGGCTCGCGGAGATGTTCGGTGAAGCCAATATCGAGGCCTTCCAGCATCTGGCGGTGCTTGCGCGGCACCGCCGTCTGCTCGACGCGGACGGCCGCGACATCTACCTGCCTCACCTCGATCGCATGGCGCTGCCGATCCTCTTCCTGCACGGCGCCGACAACGTGTGCTTCAAGCCGGAAAGCACCGCGCGCACGGTCGAACGCCTGGCGCAGGTGAATGGGCGGCAACTCTATGACCGCCACGTCATTCCGGGCTATGGGCACATCGATTGCATCTTCGGGAAGAATGCGGCGACGGATGTCTTTCCGCTCATCTCCGCGCATCTTGACAAGACGGCGGATATCTAGAGCTGTTGCGATCGCGTCGATCCGCATCTCGTAACGATCTCGAGCAGCGCAAGGCTGAAGGCAACGGCGGGCCGGCGATCGGATGATTTACGCTTCGGACCCATCGGGTCCGAAGCGATCACGGCCTAATCTGCGATGTGCGCGCGCTGCGCATCTTTCAATAGCGCGCGAAACGCAGCGCCGGAAACGTGCACGAGGCTGCGGTGGTCGCCGCCCTCGAGGAAAATCTCGGGCTGCGTATCGAAGCTTTCATCGACAAAGGCATCGATGGCATAGGCCTCGGGGATAGGCGGCACGGCGCCGACATCGCAATCGGGAAACAACTCGCTGATCTCGTCCTCGTTGGCGAGATCGATCGGGCATTCCAGGATCTGCTCGATGATATCGAGGCGAACGCGCGCGGTCGCCGGCACGATCGCAACGACGAACCCGCCTTCGCGCGTCAGAACAACGGCTTTGGCGATGCGCTCGCCGGGCACGTGCGATGCGCGCGCGGTGTCAAACGCGCAGTGCGTGCGCTTGTGCTGCCTGACCCGGTAGGGCACGTGGTTGTCGTCGAGGTATTCCTGCAGCGTCAGTGCGATACCCATGGCTGTCCTCCTGCCATATTCGCGAGAGCGCTTATCCAGCGGCGCTTCGTGCACGCCGCGGCTTCTCGAAGACTATTCCCGGGAGTGGAAGCTCGCAAGCAACTGCGCGCCGGAGACGCCTGTTGGCTAACCAAGTCTTGCGTTGGCGAAGAAATGTCGCCTGCTTCGGCGGATATGGCGAGGGCGTGCGGCGCGTGCAAATGAAACGCGCGGCGTTGCACGACACCGGGTGTGCGCTAAAGCGCGATCGCTTTCCTAAAATCGCAAGGCGGCTCCAGCCTTTTGCTGAGTCAGCCCGAAGCGATCACAGTCTCGCGTGCCGGCGTCTCAAGCGCCGGATTTGGACTTGCCCGCGAGCGCAGCCGTGACGAGGGGAGAGAGACCTTCTGCGCCACCATCGACGTACTCGTAGATCTGCTTGCGCATGCGCGGATCCCAGAAGCTCTGGATGTGGTTCGCGATGCCCTTCAGCGCCTCGGGGCGCGAATAGGATTCGAAGTAGGCCGCGATCTGGTTGGCCATGCGGATCATGTCGCGGTTTTCCATAGTGCTCGAGCTTTCCGAAATTCGTTTCAGGAGTTGAGAATGACAACCTGCGCGCCGGCAAGCGAGGCGACGAACAGGCGCGCCTTGCGGGCGATGTCGAGAGCGAGTGCAGTGGGAGCTGAAACGGTGACGAGGGCGCCGATGCCATAGGTGGCGCACTTCTGTACGAGCTCGAAGCTGCAGCGGCTCGTCATCATAACGAAACCGGTGTCGAGATCGACACCCGCTTCGGCGATGACGCCGACGAGCTTGTCGAGCGCGTTATGGCGGCCAACATCCTCGCGCACGAGCATGATGTCGCCGGCAAGGCTCACCCAGGCGGCGCCGTGCACCGTGCGGTTGAAGCGGTTCATCGTCTGGCGGCGCGGGAGCTCGGCGGCGGCCTTCAGCATGGCGGCTGCTTCGGGGCGCACGGTGCGCCGGATCGGCTCGGTGACGCGGACCACATCGGCGATGTTTTCGACGCCGCACAGGCCGCAGCCCGAGCGTCCCTCGATGGACCTGCGCGGCATGCGCGCCCTGGCGAGGGCTTCCGCCTCGACGGCGACATCGACCGCGAAGCCATTTTCGACCGGCATCGCGAGCACGCCGAGAATATCGGAACGCGCGGACACGATGCCTTCGGCGAGCACGAAGCCGATGCCGAAGTCGGTGAGGTTGGCGGGCGTCGCCATCATCACCGTGTAGGGCTCGGAGTTGATCTGCAGGGCGACCGCGACTTCCTCGGGCAGCTGCCAGGTGACGGCTGTCTCATGGCCTGCAGCATCGACGCCCACGGCTTCGACGGGCACGGAACACAGAGATACCGCGCCAGATGGCGCTGCCTTAACGTTATGGGTCATGGCGGTCAACGGAGTCGGCCGTTGGTATTATCGCGGGGACGCATGGCGCGCGAGATCCTTTAGAGACTGTGATGCCCGCGCGCCTGCACCTTATTCCGCAGCCACCAACGGCTTGTCGATGCGCTTGTTCTCGCGATCGCGCTCTTCCCACTCGTCCTGCCATTCGGACTGACGGTTGGAGGGCGTGACCTGAACCGCCGTCACCTTGTACTCGGGGCAGTTGGTCGCCCAGTCCGAGTTCTCGGTGGTGATGACGTTGGCGCCGTTCATCGGGAAGTGGAACGTGGTGTGCACTACACCCGGCGGAACACGGTCGGAGATCTTGGCGCGCATCGTCGTGCCGCCGACACGGCTGGTCACGGACACTATCGAGCCGTCACGCACGCCGCGCATCTCTGCGTCGGAGGCGTGAATCTCCAGGATATCCTCCCCGTACCAGACGTTGTTCTCGGTGCGCCGCGTCTGCGCGCCGACGTTGTACTGGCTGAGGATGCGGCCCGTGGTGAGGATGAGCGGGAAGTTGCGGTTCGAGCGCTCGGAGGTCGGCACGAACTCGGTGAGCATGAAGCGCCCCTTGCCGCGCGTGAACTCCTCGATGTGCATGACGGGCGTGCCTTCGGGCTTTTCGTCATCGCACGGCCACTGGATGCTGCCGAGCTCCTCGAGCCGCTTGAACGAGATGTTCTTGAAGGTCGGCGTCAGGAGAGCGATCTCGTCCATGATGGCGGCCGCGGAGGTGTACATCATCGGGTAGCCCATCGCGGTGGCGATGCGGCACACGATCTCCCACTCGGCCATGCCCTGCTTCTCCTTCATCACCGGGCGCACGCGGTTCACGCGGCGTTCGGCGTTGGTGAAGGTGCCGTCCTTCTCGAGGAAAGACGTGCCCGGCAGGAAGACGTGGGCGAAGGCGGCGGTTTCGTTCAGGAACAGATCCTGCACCACCACGATTTCCATCGCTTCCATCGCATGGGTGACGTGGTTGGTGTTCGGATCGGACTGGACGATGTCCTCGCCCTGCACGAACAGGCCTTTGAAGGTGCCGCTCGCAGCCTCGTCGAACATGTTCGGGATGCGCAGGCCGGGCTCGGGATCGAGGCCGATCTTCCAGTGCTTCTCGAACTGCTGGCGCGTGGCGAGATCCGACACGTGGCGATAGCCGGGGTACTCGTGGGGGAACGAGCCCATGTCGCACGAGCCCTGCACGTTGTTCTGACCGCGCAAGGGGTTCACGCCGACGCCCTCGCGACCGATGTTGCCGGTCACCATGGCGAGGTTCGCGATGGCCATGACAGTGGTAGAGCCCTGGCTATGCTCCGTCACGCCGAGGCCGTAGTAGATGGCGGCATTGCCGCCGGTCGCGAACAGGCGAGCCGCGTTGCGGACATCGTCGGCCGGAACGCCGGTGAGGGCTTCAACGGCTTCAGGCGCGTGCTTGGGATCGGCGATGAACTTCTCCCAGCGAGCGAACTCTTCCTTATCGCAGCGGGCGGCGATGAAGCTGCGGTCGACAAGACCCTCGGTCACGACGACGTGGCACATCGCATTGAGCACGGCGACGTTCGTCGACGGGCGCAGCTGCAGGTGATAGTCGGCCTTAACGTGCGCGCTCTTGACGAGGTCGATGCGCCGCGGATCGACGACGATCAGCTTGGCGCCTTCGCGCAGGCGCTTCTTCATGCGCGAGCCGAAAACGGGGTGAGCATCCGTCGGGTTGGCACCGATGACCATGATGACGTCGGAAAGATCGACGCTCTTGAAGTCCTGCGTGCCGGCGCTCTCGCCGAAGGTCTGCTTCAGCCCGTAGCCCGTGGGTGAGTGGCAGACGCGGGCACAGGTGTCGATGTTGTTGTTGCCGAAGGCGGCGCGCACCATGCGCTGGACAACGTAGACTTCCTCGTTGGTCGTCCGCGAGGAGGAGATGCCGCCGATCGAGCCGCGGCCGTACTTCGCCTGCACCGCCTTGAAGCGGTCAGCGGTGTATTGGATGGCCTCGTCCCAGGAAACCTCGCGCCAGGGATCGGTGATCTTCTCGCGGATCATCGGGCTGAGGATGCGATCCTTGTGCGTGGCGTAGCCGAACGCGAAGCGGCCCTTGACGCACGAATGGCCTTCGTTCGCGCCGCCGTCCTTGTAGGGCATCATGCGCACGACGCGCTCACCCTGCATTTCGGCCTTGAACGAGCAGCCGACGCCGCAATAGGCGCAGGTGGTGACAACGCTATGCTCGGGCTGGCCGTGGTCGACGATGGACTTCTCGATGAGGGTTGCCGTCGGGCAGGCCTGCACGCAGGCGCCGCAGGATACGCACTCGGACGAGAGGAAGTCCTCGTCCATGCCGGCGGCGACGTGGGAGGCGAAGCCGCGTCCATCTATGGTGAGCGCGAAGGTGCCCTGCACCTCCTCGCATGCGCGCACGCAGCGGGAGCAGACGATGCACTTGGACGGCTCGAAATGGAAGTAGGGGTTCGAGAGGTCCTTCGGCTGCCACTCGGGGTTCGCTTCGCCATTCTGGCGTGCGAACACGTGGTTGCGGCCGTCGTAGCCGTAGCGGACCTCGCGCAGGCCGACTTCGCCGGCCATGTCCTGCAGCTCGCAGTCGCCGTTGGCGGCACAGGTGAGACAATCGAGCGGGTGGTCGGAGATGTAGAGCTCCATCACACCCTTGCGGATCTTGGCGAGGCGGTCGTTCTGGGTCGTCACCTTGATGCCGGGGGCAACAGGCGTGGTGCACGATGCCGGCGTGCCGCGGCGGCCTTCGATCTCGACGAGACAAAGGCGGCAGGAGCCGAACGGATCCAGGCTGTCGGTGGCGCACAGCTTCGGCACCATGATGCCGAGCTCGGCCGCGGCGCGCATGATCGAGGTGCCTTCAGGCACCGTGACCTCGCGGCCGTCGATCTCCAAGGTGACCGTCTTGTTGTCGACGGCGTGCACGCTCTTGGTGCCGAAGTCCTTTTCCTTGATGAGCGTCAAGGGCTGATTTTCGCTCGTCATGGCGTTGCCTCGCATTTTGTTCATTCTGCCGCCTCGGCCCGCACCGGGCGGTGGAAGTCTTCAGGGAAGTGACGCAGTGCGCTCATCACGGGCATAGGGGTCAAACCGCCCATGGCGCAAAGCGATCCATCGGTCATGGTCTCGCAGAGATCCTCGAGGATCTCCAGATTACGTTCGCGGTCGATGCCGGCAATAATGCGTTCCATCGTTTCGAGGCCGCGCACCGAGCCGATCCGGCATGGGGTGCACTTGCCGCAGGATTCGATGGAGCAGAACTCCATGGCGAAGCGCGCCATCTCCGCCATGTCGACGGTGTCGTCGAAAACGACGATGCCGCCGTGCCCGACCATGGCGTCCACTTTCATGAACGCCTCGTAGTCCATCGGCGTGTCGAGCAGGTCCTCGGGCAGGTAAGCGCCGAGCGGGCCGCCGAACTGGGCGGCGCGGATCGGTCGCCCGGAGCGGGTGCCGCCGCCGTAGCCTTCGATCAGCTCGCGGGCGGTGACGCCAAACGCCTTCTCGACGAGGCCGCCCTGCTTGATGTTGCCGGCGAGCTGGAAGGCGAGCGTGCCGAGGGATCTGCCGACGCCGAAGTCGCGGTAGTAGTTTCCGCCCTTGGCGAGGATGATCGGCACGGAGCCCAAGCTCAACACGTTGTTGATGACGGTCGGCTTGCCGAAGAGACCTTCGAGCGCGGGGAGCGGGGGCTTGTAGCGCACCAGGCCGCGGCGGCCTTCGATGCTTTCGAGCATCGAGGTTTCCTCGCCGCAGATGTAGGCGCCGGCGCCCATGCGCACGTGCAGTTCGAAGTCGTACGGCGAGCCCTGGATGGTGCGGCCGAGCCAGTTGGCGCTGGTTGCGACGCGGATCGCCTCGCGCAGGGTCTCGACGGCGTGGGGGTATTCCGAACGGACGTAGATGTAGCCTTTGGTGGCTCCGACCGCGATGCCGGCGATCGTCATGCCTTCGATGAGGCAGAACGGGTCGCCTTCCATCAGCATGCGGTCGGCGAAGGTGCCGCTGTCGCCTTCGTCGGCGTTGCAGCAGATGTATTTCTGATCGGCCTTCGCGTCGTGGACCGTCTTCCACTTGATGCCAGTGGGGAAGCCGGCGCCGCCGCGGCCGCGCAGACCCGACGTCGTCACTTCGTTGACGATGTCGATCGGGGCCATATTGATGGCCTTGGAGAGACCCTCGAAGCCGCCGTGGGCGCGGTAATCCTCAATCGATAGCGGATCGATCAGGCCGCAGCGCGCAAACGTCAGGCGCTCCTGGTTTTTGAAATAGGGAATTTCCTCGGTGAGGCCGTGGCAGAGCGCGTGCTTCTCGCCTTTGAGGAATCCGGCTTTGAAAAGGGCGGGAACGTCGGCGGCCTTGACGGGGCCGTAGGCGATACGCCCTTTCGGCGTCTCGACCTCGACCATCGGCTCGAGCCACAGCATGCCGCGCGAGCCGTTGCGTACGATCTCGACGTCGACATTTTTCTTCTTGGCTTCCGCGGCGATTGCCTTGGCGACGGCATCGGCGCCCATCGAGAGGGCGGCGGCGTCGCGCGGTACGTAGATCTTGGTCATACCGCTGCTCCGCGATCGAGATCGGCGATGATGCTGTCGAAACGTTCCTTGTTGACGCAGCCGTGAAGGTCGCCGTCGATCATCATGGCGGGCGACAGTGCGCAGTTGCCGAGACAGTAGACCGCTTCGAGGGTGAATTTGCCATCGGCGGTGGTCTCGCCGAACTTCACACGCAGCTTCTCCTCGGCATGGCGGCAGAGGTCCTGCGTGTGCATGGCCTGGCACGCCTCGGCGCGGCAGATCTTGATGTTGTGCCGGCCGCCCGGGGTGCGGCGGAACTCGTGATAGAAGGTCAGCACGCCGTAGATCTCGGCGCGCGAGCGGTTCAGCACGTCCGCGATGACGGGCAGGGTTTCCTCAGGCACGTAGCCGAGGTCGTGCTGCAGGTCATGGAAGATTTCCAGCAGCTCGTCGGGGCGATTGTCATGGGCAGCGCAAATCGTGCGCGCCAGCTCCTCGCAACCAACCGGAGCCTCAATCTTGACATTTAGAGTAGACTTAGTCATTCATCGCTGCCTTTGACGGCTCTTGTTTCGGTAAACCAAGTTCTCTCAACTTGCATCCGGCGGATCAAATCGACCCTGTCGATGCTTCAATCGAGGGGGTCGATGCTGCGCCGCACCAATCGGCCAGCTTTCGGAACCAAGTCGCTAGCCATATCAACGCGCTCAAGCCGGCGTGGCCGGCGTGAGCTGCGCTGCGGTTTCGCGCAGAGCCTCGATAAGCGGGGACAACGGGTCACGGTCTGCCACTACGAGGCCTACGCTGTGCTCGATAGTCGGCGCGTCGAGTGGAATAGCCTTAACACCCGACGTATTCCCAAGCACCTCTAATATATATTGGGGCATGATGCTTGCCAGCCCCATCAGACGCACATTTGAACAGAGGTTGATGACGGAATTCGTCTCGAGGCGGGGCGTTGCCTGGCAGTCGGCGGTTTCGAACGCGCGGTCGATGATGCGCCGGTTCTGCATGTTGGGCGTGAGCAAACCTAGCGGCTCATTGGCCGCTTCGCGCCAAGTTATCGAGGTGCGATCGGCCAGCGGATGGCTGTCGGAAACAAAGAGACAGTAGCGCTCCACGTACAGCGGCGTCGCGAGCAAGCCGGTGATCGGCTCGTTGTCGAGATAGGTGATCCCCACATCCACGGAGAAGTCGGCGATGCCGCGCAAAATCTCCTCGGAGCTCTGGGACAGGACCGTGAACTCGATGCCCGGATGCGTAACGCCGATCTTCTTGGTCAGTCTCGGGATCATCGGCAGCGCGGAAGGAATGCCGCCGAGCACGAGCCGGCCGGAAAGGCCGCCGTCGGCCTCCTTGAGATGACCGATCTCCTCTTGCATCGACTGCCAATTCTTCAGAATGACTTGGGCCCATTTCAGCACCCGCTCCCCTTCGGGCGTCAGACCGCGGTAGCGCTGGCCGCGCTCGACGATGGGAACCTCCAGCTCCAGCTCCAGCTGGCGGATGCGTCCTGAAAGGGTTGGCTGGGTGACGTTGCAGGCGACCGCGGCGCGCGTGAAGTGCTTCTCGCGAGCAAGCGCAGCGAGATACTGAAGCTGTCGGATATCCATGGTGCCCCTCCCGAGGCGGCGGTGATCGCGCACTGCGGCCCTGCGTCCGCCGGTGCCGGGAAATGCCCGCCGCGCGCGCCTCTCCGCTTATGCTGATCATCGGGCCAACGCCGTCGAAAGGCAATGCAGACAGCGACTTGTCCGCCATTTTGAGACGCGGGTGAACGCCATGTTATTGCCTTGTAGCCCCTTAATATTCGTCCCGAGCGGAGACGGGATGTCGTCAATCCCGTTGGCGCGCCGGCGTGCAATTGGCTGCAGGCGCTGCCTCTCCGCAGACACGCAAAGTGGAGCCCGGGTGGAACGGCGAAAAACTTGCGTGCAACTCTGGGTGGGTGTGACGCGGGGCGTCTGCCGTATGCTAGAACTGAGGTCTGCCTTGCGGCACCTCGAATCCGGCCGGTGGGTCGGGGGGTACAGCGTATGAACGTATGTGGAAGCGCATGCCTATTGGGCATGCTCGCCTCTGTTGGCCTCGCGGTGGAGGCCGGCGCTGCGGAGCTAGGCCAGTCAACTTTCGACCAGCCAGTTCTGCACCAGCCACTTCCGCAGCAGCCACTTCCGCACCAGTCAACGGCGACGGCTCAGTCGCAGGGTTTCGCATTGCCATCGTTTCTCGACGTGACGCGCCTTCCGGATCTGCAGGCGGCGTGGCGTGAACACTTTGGCGTCGCCGAAAAGCCGGCGTTCGCCGCGCCCATGGGCATCGGCGCGCGGGATATCGCAGCGGAAACGGACGAGGGCTCGGTGCGCGCACGCGCGGAGGCGCTGAGCCGGCGCTTTGCCGTTGGCGCGGATGGCGAAGATGCGTCGCAGGATGAGGCCAGTGTAACCGTTCAGCCGGTTGCCGCTGAAGAGACGCTGAGCGCGGACACGGGGGCCGCTCCCACAGAGACCAGCTCGATCCATATCAACAATTCCGCCGATGTCGCCGGCACCGAGCAAGCATTGCCGCGGGCCAACGCCGCCGATCGCGTGGACAGCCGATCGGCAAAGCAAAAGGTTTCCGCGCCGCCGCCCGTCAGGTCTGCTGCCATCGACAATGCTCCGGTGATCGAAGACATGGCAACGAAGCAAGACATGGCAACGAGATACGCTCGACGCGCAAGCCGTTCGCCAGTGCCAGTTCGCAGGATCGAGCGGCCCGCGAATTCTCCGACACTGCTGACGACGATCGGCGGTCTGTTCGTCGGCAGTTCCGAAACGCCGGAGCCCGAAGGCGCAACCATGTTGCCGACGGAGTTGCGCGCGTTCGGGTGGAGCTCTCAGCCGTAAGACGTCCGTTGCGATTATGGCGCTGCGCTTTCCGCCGCCAAACGCGTGCGAGCCGTGTCGCGCGTTTGATAAGACGCGGCGCGCGATCGCTGCCGTGGCTCTGGCGCGAGCCCCGCGTGCGTTCTGCCAACGCGCACCCTAAAGAAACACCCAAACGAAAAAGGCCGCCCGCAGATGTCTACGGGCGGCCGATCTATTTTTGCGTCAGGTTAGGAGCGGCGGGGATTACATCATCCCCATGCCGCCCATTCCGCCCATGCCACCGCCGTGGTCATGGCCGTGACCGTCGTCCTTCTTCGGCGCTTCGCCGATCGCGGCCTCGGTGGTGATGAGCAGGCCGGCGATGGAAGCGGCGTCCTGGAGAGCGACGCGGACAACCTTGGCCGGATCGATGATGCCCTCATCGATCATGTCGCAATACTCGTCCGTCTGGGCGTTGTAGCCGAATGCCTGGCCCTTGCCCTCGAGCACCTTGCCAACCACGATCGAGCCTTCGACGCCGGCGTTGTTGGCGATCTGGCGGATCGGAGCCTGCAGCGCGCGCTTGACGATGGCGATGCCGGCTTCCTGGTCGGCGTTGTCCCCCTTGACGTCGAGGGCGTTGCCGGCCTTCAGCAGCATGACGCCGCCGCCCGGAACCACGCCCTCTTCGACGGCGGCGCGGGTTGCGTTCAGAGCGTCGTCGACGCGATCCTTGCGCTCCTTCACCTCGACCTCGGTCGCACCGCCGACACGGATCACGGCAACACCGCCGGCGAGCTTCGCCAGACGCTCCTGCAGCTTCTCACGGTCGTAGTCCGACGTCGTCTCCTCGATCTGCGCCTTGATCTGACCGACGCGGGCCTCGATGTCCTTCTTCTTGCCGGAGCCATCGACGATCGTCGTGTCTTCCTTGGTGATCGAGACGCGCTTGGCGCGGCCGAGCATGTCGAGGGTCACGTTCTCGAGCTTGATGCCGAGATCTTCGGAGATCGTCTGGCCGCCGGTGAGGACGGCGATGTCCTCCAGCATGGCCTTGCGGCGGTCGCCGAAGCCCGGAGCCTTCACGGCAGCAACCTTGAGGCCACCGCGGAGCTTGTTGACGACGAGCGTTGCGAGCGCCTCGCCCTCGACTTCCTCGGCGATGATGAGCAGCGGACGGCCCGACTGCACAACGGCTTCGAGCACAGGCAGGAGCTGCTGCAGGTTCGACAGCTTCTTCTCGTGGATGAGGATGTAGGGGTCCTCGAGCTCGGCGATCATCTTCTCGGCGTTGGTCACGAAGTAGGGCGAGAGATAGCCGCGATCGAACTGCATGCCCTCAACGACTTCGAGCTCGGTGTCGAGGCTCTTGGCCTCTTCAACGGTGATGACACCCTCGTTGCCGACCTTCTGCATGGCCTCGGCGATCATCGCGCCGATTTCCTTCTCGCCGTTGGCGGAGATGGTGCCGACCTGGGCGATCTCGCCCGAGTTCTTGACCTTCTTGGCGCGCTTGGCGATCTCTTCGACGACCTGGAGGACGGCCTTGTCGATGCCGCGGCGCAGATCCATCGGGTTCATGCCGGCGGCGACGGCCTTGAGACCTTCGCGCACGATGGCCTGGGCCAGAACCGTGGCGGTGGTGGTGCCGTCACCCGCGAGGTCGTTGGTCTTCTGGGCGACTTCGCGCACCATCTGCGCGCCCATGTTCTCGAACTTGTCCTCGAGCTCGATCTCCTTGGCGACCGTCACGCCGTCCTTCGTGGTGCGGGGCGCGCCGAACGACTTCTCGATCACGACGTTGCGGCCCTTGGGGCCGAGCGTCACCTTTACCGCGTTGGCGAGGATGTCGACGCCGCGCAGCAAGCGCTCGCGGGCGTCAGCGGAAAAGCGTACTTCCTTGGCTGCCATGTGAGTGATTCCTTGGTGTTTGCGCCGTGCCTGACGGCACCGGCGAGGGGGAATGGCGGAGAAGGCGGATTGAAGAGCGAAGGGGCGCACAGAGCGAGCCGACCCGGGCTAGCCGCTGGGCGCCGGGCCGCTTACTTCTCCAGGACGCCCATGACGTCGCTTTCCTTCATGATCAGCAGTTCCTGCCCGTCGATCTTGACCTCGGTGCCGGACCACTTGCCGAACAGGACCTTGTCGCCCTTCTTGAGGTCGACCGGGACCAGCTTGCCGCTTTCGTCGCGCGTGCCGGGACCAACGGCAACCACTTCGCCCTGCTGCGGCTTTTCGGTGGCGGTGTCGGGGATGATGATGCCGCCGGACGTCTTGGTCTCGCTGTCAACGCGCTTGACGACGACGCGATCGTGCAAAGGACGGAACTTCATGGGAAATTTTGCTCCAGATGGCGGGGTCGGCCGCAGGGGCCCGGTCTCTCTCAATGGGGGTCTTGGCACTGTTGTGAGGAGAGTGCCAAACCCGCGGCGGAGATAAGCGTTGGCAAGTGGGCTGTCAAGGAAGGTGCCCGCTTCAATGCCGTAGCGTCCAATATCGGCAAGCGTGCGAACGGGGCGTTAATTCCCTCGATAAATATGCAATCTGGAGGCGAGCCGTGCCTGAACTTCCCTCTGTCGAAGGAATGGCTGCAAGTGCATGGCCGCGCATGCGCCAGGCTATCCAGACGACCATCGCCGCCTGCGTCTCCTATATGGCGGCGGACGCGGCCGGCCTATCGCAGGGCTTCTGGGCGGTGATGACGGCGATCCTCGTCACCCAGGCGAACGTGGGGGCTTCCCTGGGCCTCGCCATCGAACGGCTGATGGGCAGTCTGCTCGGCGTCGTCGTCGGCGGTGTCGTGGCGATCGCGCTGGCCGATGCGCACGAGTGGAGATTTGCCGGTCTCGCCGTGACGGTGCTGGTGCTCGCGTTCTTTGCCGCGCGCCGGCCGGCCTTGCGCATCGCCTGTGTGACCGCCGCTATCGTGGTGCTCGGCGATCCCAGTCTCGGTCCGCCGATAACGTCGGCCGAAACCCGCATGATGGGTGTCGTCATCGGCACCGTGGTCGCTATTGCGACGATGCTCATCGTTTTTCCGTCGCGGGCGGGGATCGCGTTTGCCGAGCACGTGAAGAGCACGCTCATACCACTCATCGATCTGCTCAGCGGGATTCTCGCGGGCGCGGTCGGCAAGACGGGTGACGGGGTTGGCGACGGGCAGCCCATCGATGCGGAGCGTGCGGCGGAATACGGTGCGAAGATCCGGAGCGCGCTCGGCACGGGCGATAAGCTTGCGGGCGATGCACGGCTCGAGGTGACGGGATACGTCGGCGATTCGCCCGATCCGGAATCCATTCTGAGAGCGCTGCGCCGGCTGTGGCACACGGAAATCATACTGCTACGCGCCACCGCGCAGCCGCTGCCGGCGCGCGCCATCGAGCGCCTGGGGCCGGCGATCGGCGAGCTGCGGGAGGCCGTCGACGACGTCGGCAAGAGCCTCGTTGCCTCGCCGGGCCCCTATGCAACTGCGGACCTCTCCGCGGTCGAAGTCGCGCTGGCGAAGATCGTCCAGGGAATGGAGGAGATGCGTGCCAAAGGCGAGATGCGCGCGATGCCGATGGAAGATGTCATCCGGCTGCTGGCGTTCGACTTCGCGCTGGGCCAGTTGCGGCTGAACCTGCGCGACCTCGCCGACCGGGAAACGGAGCTCGCCGCATTCGCGGGCTCTACGTTCCCGCTCCTGCGGCGCATCAGGGGCCTGATCGCGCAGCGGTGGCCGAAGCGGGCCACGCCGTAGGCGGTCTGGCATCCGACGCGCCCCGCATGGCGGGCGTTGAGCTAGCAGCCGCGGCGCGCCACGCCGGTGGCGTCGAACACCTGCCCCGTGAGGGTGCGTCCGGGCCGGGAGGCGAGGTACAGCGCGAGGGAGGCGATGTCGCTTTCGCTCGCGAGCGATGCGCCTTCATCATCCTGCGTCGTCGAGGGGCCGACCGCATTGATGCGAATGCCCTGGGGCGCCCAATGGGCAGCTTCGCCTCGCGTCATCGCCGCAAGCGCCTGGCGTGCAATTCCCGCGAACGCCGCCTCGCCCGCGGTGCGCGGTGTCGGCAGCGTCATGACGTTCAGCACGAGGCCTTCGTTGAGGGTGAGACGCATGCGGTTGGCGACGACGCGCGTCACGTGCACCGGCAGGTTGAGCTTATCGGCGACGAGGTCCTCGATCTCCGACATGCTCGCGCACCCGTGCGTTTCGCTGACGTCGATGGGGATCAGGTTGATGACGACGTCGAGGCCGCCGAAGGCCTGAGCGGCAGTCTGGGCGAAGCGCACCGCTGAATCGTTGTCACGGCAGGCATCCGTGAACAGTTTCACCTCGGTTGCCGATTCCGCCAGCATGGTGGCGACGGCGTCGATCTCCGGCGCATGGGCATTTGCGTGGACGACGAGACGGGCCCGGTGGTCGGCAAATTTGCGTGCAACGTCAACGCCGCAGCTCGGAGAAAGTCCGGTGATCAGCGCGCGTACGCCGGCAAGCTCACCATAATAAGACGCACTTCTATCGCGACCCATCACCGTCATCAGCATTGAGCATTCCCTTCGATTATACGCCGGGACTTTTTGGGAACGCCCCGACACAACAGATACCATGGCGATTCGCCTAACGAGTCCTAAACAGCACCCCGATTCAGGTCGGCCTTAGGCCGGTCTGCGGCGCCACTGGGGCGTTCCGTGGCAATCCACGGGAACATGCGGAGTTCCGCGTGAACGCGCCTTGGCTGTGGATGGACCGCGTGCTCCGCAGGGGGACGTGCACACGCCATTGGAGCGGTGGAAAAACACCTTATTTCTCCACAGGAAGGGGTGCGAGCGTGCCACGCCAGGGTCACGAATCGGCTCGCAGCTGCGAAAGCTGGTGAAAGTGGTCCTGCTGCCATTGCGCGGTGAGGACGCGGGCGAAAAGCTCGGGTGATCAACGAATCGGCAAGGGGGCGTCGTCACTCTTCCATGGCGAGCATCGAGAACAGCGAGGGCGGAATGCCGAAACTCAGCGGCATGGCCGATCTCATCGTGAAGGGAGCCATCGTGCTGGTCACGGCGGCGATCTTCATCGGCGCATATTTGCAATTCCAGATGCCGTTCTGGCCGTCGCTCATTGCGGCGCTATCGGTCTGCACCGTGCTGCTCACCGCGCACGTGCTGAAGCGGCGTTCCGAGCGCGAACGCCTGCTGGCTGGCGAGCTTGCCCGCCTGCAGGACGAGGTGGAACGGCTGCGCACGCCGGAGGCGCCGAACGGTACGCTGCCCGGAATGCGGGTGCCACGCGGACCGACGCTGGCGGCGCCCGGTGCGCCACGCATGCCCATGCCACCGCCGCTTTCGGCTGGTCCGTCCCTTTCCGCCGGTGCCCCGATGGGCGCGCCGCCTGCGCCTCCTGCCGCCGCGGGCGCCGATCCTTCCCTTTCCATGGCGCCACCTCCCTCCATGGCGTCTCCGGGTGCCCCTGCACCGAAGGCCATCGCTCCCAAGGCCGCGCCGCCGCCTCCGCCGCGGGGCCTGCGCGCCGAGCCGGGCGAAGCGGCCGCGGGTGGAATGCCGCCCCGGGAGCCGCGGCTGACAACGCAGCGTCCGGGCGCTCCGGCTGAGCCGCAGCGTGCCGAGCCGCAGTTGCCCGGCGTCGCCGCCGCGCGGGAGTCCATGGCGCCGAGGGCGGCCGGTGCTCCGGTTCCTCCTGCGCCGAAGCTGAAGCTGGGAACGCCCGCTGCTCCGGGCTCGGGTGCTCCCAACTCGGGCGCTCCCAACTCGGGCGCTCTGGGCCCCAAGGGTCCCGCTGTGCCGCCGCTCAAGGCTGATGCGCCTACCTCGCCGACGCTTCCGGACTGGTCGGCTCCGCCGCCCGCGCCGGCGGCTTCGTCCAGCGATCAGATGCACGGGCAATGGTCCGCGCGCCGTGGAAAGCCAACGCTGCCCGAGACCCCGCGCACTGAGCCTTCGCTCTCTTCCGACCGCGAGACCGACCTCGATGCCGTCCACGGCATGATCAAGCGTCTTGCCGACGAGGTGGACGTCGGGGACGATCCGCCGCTCGAGGGCCTGCCGCAGCGGCAGGAAAGCGCGCTGCGCGCTTCGCTCAACGCGCTACAGACGACCGCCAACGTAATGCGTGCGAGCAAGAAGAAGCCGGCCGGTGCTGGCGCTTCGGCGGGCGGGTCCGTGCCGCCGCCGATCATGCCGTCGCATACGCGCCTTGCTTCGCTCGCCGAGGCTGTGGCTTCGGGACGGATCGACGTGGCGCTCGCACCCGTCGTCGGCCTTGGCGACAATCAGGTGCATTATCACGAGGTGCTGGCCCGGCCGTGTGACGAGCGCGGAATGCCGCTTTCGATCTCCACGCGGGATCCGCAGCTCGCGGTCGCGGGGCTGTTGCCGCTGCTCGACAGTGCGCGCCTGCGTCAGGCCGCCGTGGTGGCGCGCACCTTCGCGCATGAAGGTCGTGAGGTGCAGCTTTTCGTTCCGGCGACCGCCGTGTCGCTGGCCAACGACGGCTTCCT
>Ga0180221_1000701_pt1 | contig 26288 bp, 24 predicted proteins | sample eDN5th37CKraftMG_FD_151339 | JGI IMG/M metagenome (GOLD analysis project Ga0180221, IMG submission 151339) | Enriched Miracle-Growth compost microbial communities from Emeryville, California, USA - eDNA 5th pass 37_C Kraft MG (version 2) (version 2) ...
CGCCGACCGTATCCTGGTGATGCGGCGGGGCGCGCTGGCGCAGGAGTTCGCCGGCGAGGCGGTCGGCAAGGACCGTCTGCTTGCGGCCGCATGAAGGAAGCCCGATGTCCGCACCCCTGACCGAACCGACGCGACTGCGGGAACCGCTCTGGCAGCGCCTGAGTGGCCAGCTCCGCAACCTGGCCCCCTTCGCCACATTGCTGGCCCTGGTCGCGCTCTTCAGCGCGCTCAGCCCGTCCTTCGCTACCATGGCCAACCTGGGCAACATCCTGCAGCAGGTCTCGATCACCGCGATCATCGCGGTGGGCCTCACCTACGTCATCCTCTGCGCCGAGATCGACCTCAGCGTCGCCAGCGTCGCCAATGCCACCGGCATCCTGCTGGCCTTCTTCACCTTGCAGGATGCCAGCGTGAACATCGCCAACCTGCCTCTGCCCGGCCCTGTGGCGGTTCTGTTCGCGCTGCTGGGCTGCCTCGCGCTGGGTGCCATCACCGCCTTGGGCGTGACCCGGATCGGCATTCCCTCCTTCATCATGACCCTGGCCATGCTGCAGATCGGCAACGGCATCGCCGCTCTACTGGTGCGTGGCCAGATCGCCTACAACGTGCCGGAGGTGATCGTCACGCTGGGCAGTGGCTCGCTCGGGCCTGTGCCCTGGATCGTGGTGGTGGCCGTGCTGGTCCTGCTGCTGGGCCACCTGGTGCTGACCTACACGCGCTTCGGGCGCTACGTCTACATGGTCGGCGGCAACCGCGAGGCGGCCGAGCATTCAGGCGTCAACGTCAAGATGGTGGTGGGGGCCGTGCTGGTCATCTCCGCCCTGTGCTCCGGCCTCGCCGGCATGCTCGGCGTGGCCTATTTCGGCAGCGCGCAGCAGAACCAGTTCGACAACTACCTGCTCGATGCGATCGCCGCCGTCGTCGTCGGCGGCACCAGCCTGTTCGGCGGCCAGGGCGGCATCGGCAACACCATTGTCGGCCTGCTGGTGCTCGGCGTGCTGAACAACGGGCTCGACCACATCCGCATGGACAGTTTCCTGAAGATCCTGATCCGTGGGCTGGTGCTGCTGCTGGCGCTGGTCATCAACGTCTATGCGCAGCGGCTGCGGAACCGGCAGCGCAGCGCCGCCTAGGGCATGATGGCCGCTGCCCGGAGCCCAGAGGATTCCGAATGGCGCTCCGGGGTGAGAATCTTCCGGTGCTTCTCGGCCCGCCGAACCGGATGCGCAGGGGCGGGCCGTTTGACCCAGCCCCAAGGGGTTATTTCCCCCGAGGGCCTTTCTGACAGCCTCCAGAACCGTCACCCCGGGGCGCTGGCCACCCCGACCAAAATTCCAAATAGAGAATAGCCTTCCGATTTTTGAATGACACCCGGCCCTGAGTGAAGCAGGATCACCTCCGACGCGGACCGCCGGGACAGGCAGGCCGCAGGAGGGAAGATGACCATGAGTGGCTTCAATCGCCGCACCGCCCTGCGTGCGGGCGGTACTTTGGTGCTTGGTGGATTGGCAATGCCCGGGCTTCTCCGGGCCCAGCAGGGCTGGCGACCCAGCCAGACGGTGCGCATCGTCATCCCCGCCGCGCCGGGCGGCACGACGGATATCATGGGGCGCCTGCTCGCTCCCTTCCTCCAGGAGCGCTGGGGGCAGTCGGCGGTCGTGGACAACAAGTCCGGGGCCGGCGGGACCCTGGGCGCAGCGGAAGTGGCGCGCGCCAAACCCGATGGCCATACGGTGCTGATCAGCAATATCGGGCCACAGGCCATTGCCTATTCGCTGTTCCGCGGCCTGTCCTACAAGCCGGAGGACTTCATCCCGGTCTCCAACATGATCCGGGGCCCGAATGCGCTGATGGTGCATCCGTCCCTGCCGGTACGGACCGTCCCCGAATTCGTCCAATACCTGAAGGAGAACCCGGGGAAGCTGAATTACAGCACCTCGGGGCCCGGGCAATCCCCGCATCTCTCGGGAGTCTGGTTCCATCAGCTCACGGGCACCCGGGCCACGGCGGTGCATTACCGGGGCGCCGGGCCGGCGATGATCGCCCTGATGGGCGGCGACGTGAACTACGGTTTCGACAATCTCACCAGCTCCGTCGAGCAGATCCGCAGCGGCAGGGTCCGCGGGCTGGGCGTGACCAGCGCAGACCGCAATCCGCAGATGCCCGAGCTTCCCGCCCTGCGCGAGACGCTGCCGGAACTGGCGGACTATGACGTGAGCACCTGGTTCGGCGCCTTCTACCCGGCCGGGACGCCGCGGGAGGCGGTGTATGCCCTGAATGCGGAGATCAAGGCGCTGCTCGACCTGCCCGCCACGAAGCAGCGCTTCGCCGAGATGGGCGGCGTGCCGGCCTATGGCACGCCGGAGGACTATGCTGCCTTTGTCAAGGCGGAGACGGAGAAGTGGGGCGGGGTCGTACGGAAGGAAGGGCTTCAAATGGATATCGGCTAAGACGCGGCGGCCCGGCTTCTCAGACAGTCGCGCCTCAGCCCTGAGAAGGCCCAGCAGGGCTGAAAGCCGGTCCATCCGTGGCGTGGACAGCGCCTCACCCGCTCCGCGCCGCCATGCCCCGGCCCGTGGTCATCCAGGCGACGGCGGCGGCGGTGAGCTGAACGAGGCCGCCGACCAGCATCGCAAGCCGCAGGCCCTCCGGCCCGCCCTGCAGGGCGGTGAAGACGGCGCCAAGAATGGCGACGCCGATGGTGGCGCCGGCCATGCGCGCCACATTGATGAGGGCGGCCGCCGCGCCGCGCCCGATGGCACCGCCGCCGGTTTCCGCCCCACCGGCCGGAGGTGGCGAGGGAAGCCGGCAGCAGCAGCGCCGCGCCAATGCCGGCGAGCGCCCGCCCGCAGATCAGGACGAGGACGGTGGGCGCCAGGGCGCAAAGAAGCGAGGCCACCGTGAAGACAGCGGCTCCGGCCATGAAGATGATGCGCCGGCCATAGAGACCGGCCTGCAGGCCACCCGTCAGCAGCAGCACGGCATAGAGCAGATTGTAGCTGTCCACGACCCATTGCAGCGCGCCGACATCTGCACGGAAATCGGTGCCGATGGGACGCACGGCGAGATTGACGACCGAGGTATCGAGCTGGGCGACAAGGACCGCGAGGCACAGGGTCAGCAGGGCCAGCCAGCGCCGGTCCGCCGGAGCCCGAGTCGCTTCGCCCGGGAAGCCGACGATCGGTGAAGGCCTGTCGTCGTGCATGGCTCATCCTGTCGATCTCTGATGAAGGCCGAGGCTACCACCCTCCCCTGCAGCGATGCTCCGATCGTGGCCGAAATATCCGGGGTGCCGCCCATCCGTGGCACGGGCGAGAAGGTTCCACGGTGCCGTCCTTCGCGGCTGTTTCTCGAAAATTCATGCTTGTGGCCGATGATGCCGCGCGGTGCGCAGATGCGGAGGCGGAGCTTGCGTGACATGACGGCCGAGGAGGCCAGGCCCCCAGCCCTCAAAGGTTCCATGGTCGCGGGCTACCGCGAGATCCAGGAGCATTGGGGCTTCGAGAATATCCCCGCAGTCCGGATCAAGGCGAAGCAGGCCGGCTGGCCCATCGCCCACCGCAACGATCCGCGCGAGCCCACGCGCTACGTCATCCCCCTTTCGGAGTGGAAGGCTGCGGCGCCTACCCCGGCGCCGGCCGATGCCGGCGATGCCAGCCACGCCAAGGCCCTGGATGCGAAGCTGAGCGCCCTCTCCGCGAGCCTGCAGACGCTTGGCGAACAGCTGCAGCGCGAACGCAGCCGGGCCGAGGCGGCGGAAGCGCAGGCCGGGGAACTCCGGTCGGAACTCATGGTCGCGCAGGCGCAGATGGCGCAGCTCTCGGCGGAGCTGAACCGATACCGCACGGAGCAGGAAGTCATCGAGCGGATGGGTTTCCTCGGCCGTCTCGCCTGGACCGTCCGCGACCGCCCGGCGCAGGCCCGCGCGGCCGGTGGCGAGCTCACCGGGCAGTCCTGACTTCTCTGCCGCGCGGCGGGCGCCGCATTCAGTAGTTCAGGACAATCGTGACATTGTCCTGATAGATCCCGCTCGCAGCCGGATAGCGCCCGGCGATCCGCCCATAGACCAGAAAGCTGCGGCGGTCGGTGACGCCCGGCGAGAGCGGAATGTTCGAAACACTCGCCACATTCGTGCCCTCCCCGCCATCGCCCCAGATCTGGGTCAGGGCGGGGTCGAGGAACAGCTGGTACGGCAGTGGACGGCCGCCAAGCGCCATGCTGCGGGAGCGCAGGTCCATGGGCGCACCACCGCTCAGCGCGAGGGTATAGCTGACCGTGGTGGCTGTCGGCGCGCTGCAACTGACGGTAATCGTGCCCACCGTGGTGGTGGGGGATGGCTTCGTCATCGTGTAGAGGCCGAAGGCGAGGCCGGTGGCGCCGACATTGCAGACGGCCTGGGCATGCGCCGCCCCGGCAAGCGCGCCAGACCCGAGCATCAGCGCGGCCCATGCAAGGCAGCGTGCCATATCTCCTCCTCCAGGCATCATCGGGCCGCGAGGATGCCGGCAAGGAATGAACGAAGACCTTCCCGGCGCAGCGCTTCGCCCGGGAAAACGCCTATTGGCAGACCACCGGGCCAATGATCGGCAATTCCCCCGCCATCGGCTGATAGGCAAAGCGGGCTTCACAGCTTCCCCCGCCGGGCAGCGTGACGCGCAGCTGGTTGGTTGGCTGCAATCCCGTCAGGAAAGCTTCGCCGCCATGCCCGACCGGCACGGCCTCGCCGCCTGGCAGCGTCGCCGTGGCGCCGAGCGGCAAGGGGTGGCCGGATCGGGCCTGCAGGCGAACCAGCGCCGCATTGTCGCGATGGATGTCGAAATTCACCCGCACGCCGGACCGCTCGGAAGGGCGGACTTCCACCTGGCTCTGCCCGACCTGCACGTCGAGCGGCAGGCCTGCCGTGTCCACCGCGAGCTTGTTGGCCTGATAGGAGCGCAGGTAAGGGACCAGCAGGCGCCCTTTCGCGTCAGTCCTGCCGACCAGCCGGTTCTCGTGCAGGATCCCGACATCCGCCACCCCGCCCGTATCCACGACCGCATAGCTGTCGGGGACGGAATCGGAAGGGTAGAGCCCCTCTCCCGTGACGACGAGGGCGCCCCGTGCCCCGAGCCGCGCGCTGCCTGTGCCGCTGACCTGCTCGACGCCGGCCGATATCCGGCCCCAGGAAGCCAGATATTCCCCTTCCGCGATCCGGTGCGCGATCGCTCCTTCCGAGGCATAGGCCCGCAGGCCGAGATCGCCGATCGTCGTGGCGGCACGGCTGGCCTGGGCCTGATAGTTGCGGCGCCCTCCGTCCAAGCTCACCGAGCCGCCGGCGGTCGCCGTGCCGAGGGAGATGGAGATGCCCACCATCGCCCCGTAGCTGTCGCGCTCCGACCGCGACGCGATGCCATTGGCGTAGAGATAGACATTCTCGGCGAGGGCGATGTTGTAGCTGGCGGTCAGGATCTGCGTCGCGCCGTGCCCGGTGGTGCGGAAGGGCGTGCGGTCCCCTTCATCCCGCATCGCATAGGCGAGGCCGACCGAACCATAGGGGCCCAGGGAGAGGCCCAGGCTCGCCCGCAGGCTGGAGCGCGGCACCGGCACGCCCTGGAGCGCCGCGATGTCGCGGAAGTCGGGCGTCGCCGCCGTCGCCTGCACGCCGAAGCGGAAGCGGCGGGATTGCCGCTCGACACCGACACTGCCGCTGAGGCCCGAGGCGCCGCCGCCGCTGGCCGCCACCGAGGCGGAGAGGGTGCCGAGCGAACCCACGCGCAGGGTGCCTCCCACACCGCCGAGATGCAGCGCGCCGGCCAGTTCGGAATGCCCTTCCAGCGTCAGCCAGTCGCTGACGCCGTAGCGCAGCGAGCCCGAGGCGGCCCAGTCCCCATAGTCGGCGCTGCGCAGGCCATAACCCTGGCGGATGGCGCCGAACTCGGCCGAATAGGAGAGCAGGCCAGGGGCCATCATGGTGCTGCTGGAATAGAAGGGCAGCGTGGTGACGGTCTCCCGCCCCAGCGCATCCCGCAGCGCGAAGGTCACCTCCCCCGCTCCGTTCACCGCCGGCAGGCGTTGCAGAACGAAAGGCCCTTCGTTGACCTGCTGGCTGAGATAGCGGCTTCCGTTCAGCAACACGTCCAGGGCAGAGGGAACCGCCGCCTCGCCCGCCAGCACAGGCACCGGATAGGTCACCAGATCGGGGCGCAGCGCGAAATCCGTCTGGAGCTGGAAGCCACCCAGGCGAACGGGGCGGGTCCAGGAGAGGCCGCCGCTCACCGTATCGCCCACCCGCCAGCGGCGCAGGTCGTCCGGCTCCGAATAGGTCCAGCTCGTCTCGAGCCGGACGATGCTCTCCTGGTCCGGCCCGAAGGCGGCGGAACGGAGCACCGCAGCCGAGGACAGGGCACCGAACCGCCCCGGCGTGGCGCGGAAATCCAGGAAGGCGCTGCCCATGGCCTGGCCCGAAAGGTCGTAGCTGCCCAACAGGTCGTAGTTCAGCACCATTCCCAGCCGCGACTCGGCGACGGGCCTCGGCGTCTCCTCGGCGGCCCGCGCCGCCAGGGTGGCCGCGCGGAGGGAGGACAGGTCCGCGGTGATGGCGAGCCGCTGACTCGCCTCCTCCAGCCGGACGCTGACACCGGAAAGCGCGGCCAGCGGCACCGCCTCCGCATCGGCGGCCGCCTCCGGCACCGCGAGGCCGATCTCCTTCAATTCCGAAGCCGCCGCGAAGATCGCGCCATCGCGCTCCTTGAACTCCGCCACCAGCCCGGTCGCCCGGCCATTGATCCAGACCTCCAGCAGCAGCGCCCGCTCGGCGCGGAGCGGATTCGTCGGTGTCAGAGGCGGCACGCAGATCAGCAGGGCCCCTGTCGTGACGTGCCGGCGCAATCTGTGGCGTCGCGCCGCCGCGTGCCGGCTGGCCTCCGCCGCCGCCAGTCTTCGCCGCTGCCGGGCCGTCCGCAATTGCGGTGGAAGCCTTGCCGCGTCCTCCGTCAGGCATTCCCTCACCCGCAGGTGCAACCTGCGCCGTTCCGCCGCCCCGCGCAGACTTGAAGGATCCGGCCTGTCGCGATCGGGCAGGCCTGGGCGCGAGGTCCGGCCGCTCGAAGCGCGCGGCGTGCCGGTCGCCAGGGCCTCCAGGGTGCGCCGATGAAGGCGGCGTCGTTCACGGGCCGAGCGGAATCGGGCCGGCCAGCTTGCCGGCGCCGGCTGTGGCCAGACATGGCGAAGCCCGCCCGGCCGATGCCGGGGCGCGCCGCCCATAGCGCCCCATGCCCGGCGCCGCAGCCTGTGCCGCCGGGCAACGCGCCCGAGCCCGGCCATCCATCCCGCCGGGAGAAGCCTCCGCAGCATCGCCAGGAGCGGCTTCCGCGCGTGGCTTCCTGCCCGGCCCGCCCCCTTGCCCAGGGCCGCCCGCATGCGGCGGCGGAGTCGGCGCCTTGCCGCCGCCTGCGCCAGGCGCGTGAGGAGCGATGCGGGCGCGGCAGGCGCCGCATCCCGCGCCAGACAGGCGACGATGCGTTTGCGAAGCTTCCGCCGCCTAGCGACCAGGCTGAAGCGCAACATTCAGCGCCCCGACATCGGTCTTCCCGGAGAGTTGGAGGGCGGCGCCGGAACTCAGCGGATGGGCCAGGGCACCCAGGGTCCAGCGACGCTCGCCACCCGGCAGGACATAAGGATTGGTCTCCAGCAGCTTCGGGGTGAGGCGCTGCCCGCTTGGCAGACCGGCGAGCAGTTCGTTGACCCGCGCGCGTCGGCGGCCGGTGTTCGCCAGCACCAGTTGCAGCGCCGGACCCTGCCCCTCGGTGCGCCAATGCAATTCCGGTGCCGCGCTACCCTGCGCGGCGACGAAAGCAGGCACGGAGATACGCAGCGCCACATTGACGACGCCCGCCGCCGGACTCGGGATCTCGTCGATCAGCAGGCGGAAGGCGCGTTCCTTCTCCGCCCCGCCGCGCGGCCGCAGGAGCAGGCGCACGACCTGCGTCTGGCCCGGCGGAACGGCGAAGATCGGGGGCGACAGGAGAAGCTCGCTGGTGGGCGCGAGTTCATCCCCTGCCGCGGTCTGGCTCCAGGCGAAGCCGCGGACCTGCACCTGCGTGGTGCTCGTTCCGGCATTGGTCACCCGCAGGGTGGTCGTCGATTGCCCCGGCGGGGCCTCGATCACGACGGGAGAAACCTCCAGGCTGGCCGCCCTGGCCGGGGCAGCGCAAAGCAGCGAGGCCACGAGGGCGGCAGCGGCATGGCGGCCAGAGGCCAGGAGCGTCTTCAGCATGATGGCTGCTCAGTAGGTGACGGTGATCGTGAGGGCGTCGGTGTAGCTGCCCGCGGGGGCGGATTGCCCGCTGGGAATACGGCCATAGGCGGTCAGGCTCTGGTCCGCCCCGGTGCCGGTACCCGGCTGGCTGCCGCTGGCGCCGACGGCCCATACGGTGCTGCGGCCCGCATCGGTGTAGATCTCGTAGTCGAGCGGATCGCCGCCGCTGCTCGCCATGGCGCGCGTCGTGGAGGTGGGGCTGCCGCTGCCGGCGCTCAGCTCCACGCCATAGGCGACGCCGTTGCCGCAGTTCACCGTGATGGTGGAGGTGCCGTCCAGCGCATCGCCGACATAGTTGCCGAAGGCCAGCGGCGTCGCGCTGACCGTGCAGGCCGCCACGACCGTGGCACTGACATTCATGGTTCCCGTCGCCGTGGCCGAATCCGCCGGCCTCGGCATGAAGGCCAGGCCCAACAGGGCGAAGGCCAGGTACTTCTTCTGCATGATGATCCCTTTCTTGACTGGCGCACCACTGCGTCCCGTCCAGGCTTGTTCCTCGACCGGACATCAAGGCTTTCCTGCCAGGGCCGTTCCGCGTCGTCTCCAGCGCTACAGGCACGAGGAGCCGCCGCCTGCGTTGTCTTTCGTAGCGGGCAATTCGTTGCATAAGCATTGACGCCGGAGGCTCGCATCCTCGCCCGAGAGGCAAGGCGAGAGCGCCGCGCACCGAGGGCTGCCCTGTTTCCGCGTCGCGCGCCGGATCATCGCAGCGCGCCGCCTCATCACAGTTCAGCGCGCACCTTGTCTTCCCGAGCCCTCTGCCAGCCCACCGGCAAGCATGCTTCGGATGCAGGAGGCCGCCGCCGGCCTGCCGTGGGTAGCCGGGCGCGGCCGTTCAAGACGTGACAGGCGGCAGCCCCTGTGGCATCGAGCGCCACCCGCCTCCGGGCCGATACTGCCCCGCATCGCCGTGCCGCGGCCTTGCCGTCCCGGAGCGCTTCAGATGCGCGGCGACTCCCGCCCGGCCTTCCCTGCCGCTGCGCAACATCGGAGGATTGGATCAATGGCGGCCCGGCTCTGGTTCATCGGAAGCCTGCTCGTCGCCCTGGGCCTGGCGGCGCGCCTGATCGGCTGGGACGCGCTGCTGTGGATTCCCCACCAGGTGATGGACTTCATCTACGAGGACCCGGCGACCTCGGGCATCATCACGCTCGGCATTCTGCTGATGGCGATCGCGCAGCTGCTCCGGCGGCGCGGCTGACCACCGGCCCTCTGCCTCAGACCGGCGCCCCGGTGGTGGTGGCGACAGGGCGTCGTGGCATGAGGCGCTCCCCAGGCTCTCCCGGTTGCCGGCGCCTTGCCGCCGCTGCCGGCGGCGCGGAGGCTCAGCCCCGCGCGGCCCCCTGTTCCAGCGCGGCGCAGAAGCTGGCGAAGCCAGCGGCATCGGCAAAGGCCTTCTGCGTCCCCGGCCGGGTGATGGAATCCGCCGCGTAGCGCGTCCCCCAGCGCAGCGCGGCCAGCACGTCCCGGTTGGCCACATAGTGCTGCGCGAAGGCGCCGATGAAGGCATCCCCCGCGCCGCTGGTGTCATGCGCCCGCACCGGCACGGAGGGCACATGCACCGCCGGCCCTTCGGAGACGAGCAGCGCCCCCTCAGCGCCCAGCGTCACGATCACCTGCCGCACGCCGCGCGCCACCAGGGTCCGCGCCGCCGCCTCGGCTTGCGCGCGGGTCTCGGCCGGCAGGCCGGTCAGGATGGCCAACTCGGTCTGGTTGGGCACCAGGAAGCTGGCGCCCAGGATGCGCTCGACATCCAGCTCCGGCACGGCGGGAGCGGGGTTCAGCAGCACCTCGATCCCCTCCCGCGCCGCCCAGGCGATGGTGTGATAGACCGTCTCCAGCGGGACCTCGAGCTGCAGCAGGATCAGCCCGCAGGTCTTCAGATCCTCGGCCGCCGCATCGACATCGGCCGGCAGCAGGTGCTCATTGGCGCCCTTGACGATCAGGATGCGGTTCTCGCCTGCCGGATCGACGAAGATCGGCGCCACCCCGCTCTGCGTGCCCGGCACGGCGCGGACATGCCGCGTGTCGATGCCCAGCTCCTGGAAGTTGCGGATGGTGCCGCCGCCGAAGAGATCGTCGCCGACACGGCTGACCAGCAGCACATCGCCGCCGAGCTTGGCAGCCGCCACCGCCTGGTTGGCGCCCTTGCCGCCATGCCCCATGGCAAAGGCCGGGGCGGCCAGGGTCTCCCCCGCCGCCGGCATCCGGTCGATGTAAGTGATCAGGTCGACCATGTTGCTGCCGACCACACCGATGCGCGCACCCATGGCCCGCTCCTATCGCAAGGAAGAGATCAGTTCGCCCATCCGGGCGGTGGCGGCGGAATCCAGATAGCCGGTCCGCACCGTGAAATCCGCGCCTCCGCGTGGCGGCAGCTCGCGGACATGCCCCTTCCGCTTCTCCGCCGTGTAGCCCTCGGGCTGGCAGGTCGAGGGCAGCGCGAAGGCCGCCACCTGCTGGTCCGGATCGGCCATGATCCAGCGGACGGTGTGCGGAAAGCATGCCGGAGCATAGGAGATGCCGAAACCATCCCCTTCCCGCCGCTGCAGCATCAGGTGCGTCTCGCCCGCCGCATCGGTGCCGAGCCCGTGTACGTAGAAGACCTGTTCCGGGTCGTAGCGCTCCGGCTCATCCAGCCGCTCCATGCGCGCCGGGTTGCGCGCGAGGTCTTCGATAAGGGCGAGATAATCCGGGTTGGGACGCACATGCGCCGGCACCGCGCGCCGCACCGCCGTGCGCTCGGGCGTGAAGGGCGCCGGTTGGACGATGCGCCCCCCGGCGGGGAAAGCGAAGTTGATGTGGCACATGTACATCAACTCCATCGGCTTGCCGGAGAGGTTCTCCACGGAAAGGCCGATGTCGAACAGCGTGGCACCCGGGCGCAGCGTGACGGAGGGACGCGCCCGGTAATGCGCACCGAATCCCATCACGTATTCCCGTTCGCTCACCGCCCGCAGGAAGGGGCCGGCGGCATCCTCGCCCAGTTCGAGCCAGGCCCGGTCCATCGGCGCGCAGGGGAACTCGCCATGCGCGGCATGGTCATCCTCCGCCGCCGGCACGCCATTGCGCAGCAGGCCGGAATGGAAGGCGAAGCAGCCATAGGTCTCGGCGATGGTTGTCGCCGGGCGCGGCGCGTCGAAGCCACTCTTCATGGCCAGGTTCACGCCGTCGAACTCGGCGGACCAGATCATGCCACCCATCCAGGGCAGGACCTTCACCTCTCCGCGCGCATTGCGCAGCCGCAGCGCGGCGATGCCCGTGGCGTACCGGAACAGCGTGGCGGAAAGCTCACCTGCGGTGAGGACCGTCTTCTCGGCCCCGTCGCAGAGCGCGGGATGCAGCGGAATGATGGCGGTCATCTCGGCGGTTCCCCTCTCAGCGGACCCGGGCGCGCCAGGCGGTGAGCGCGATGGAGAGCAGCAGGAAGGCGCCCCAGATCAGGTCCACCAGGAAATTGCTGAAGCGCATGATCTGCAGGCCGGAGGACAGCAGCATCAGCGCCACCAGCGCCAGCGCCACCCCCGGTACCGAGCCGCGCCCACCCGCCGGGTTGGTGCCCGCCAGCACGGCGATCAGCACCGCCTGCAGCAGGTAGGAGACGCCGTAATCCGACTTGGCGGCGTTGGTACGCCCGGAGAGCAGGATGCCGGCGATGCTCGCCAGCGCGCCGGTCAGCACATAGGAGAGGAAGACGGTGCGGGCGGTGCGCAGCCCGGCGAAGACCGCGGCCTTCGGATTGGTGCCGATCAGGCAGAGATTGATGCCGAAGGCGGTGCGCGCCAGCATGAACCAGACCAGCCCCGCCACCACCAGGAAGACCAGCAGCGGCGCGGCAATGCCGAGGACGGTGCTGTTGCCGATCTGCCCCCAGAGCTTGGGGAAGCCCACCACCGCCGGCCCGCCGGTCAGCACCAGACAGATGCCGGTGAAGACCTGGCCCGTCCCGATGGTGGCCAGGATGGGCGTGATGCGCAGCCGGGTGATCAGGAAGCCGTTGATCGCCCCCGCCCCGATCCCGATGCCCAGGGCGATGCCAATGCCCGCCAGCACCGTCGGCAGCGGCAGGTTCACCAGCTCCGGCCCGCGCGGCCCGCCGACGGCATGGAAGAACAGCCCGGCCAGGATGGCGGAGAGGTTGGCGATGCCGATGACGGAAAGGTCGATGCCGCCGGTCAGCATGGCCACCATCATGGCGATGGCCAGCAGCCCCAGCTCCGGCGCGATGAAGGTGATGGACTGGAAGACATAGGGGCGCAGGAAGCGCTCCGGGTTCAGCGCCGCCATGCCGGCGAAGATCAGCACCGTCAGGATGAGGAGCTGCAGCAGGTTGGTGTCGGTGCGGCGCAGGCGCTGGAGAATGGCGCTCATCGGTTGCGGCTCCCTCTCTCAGGCCAGGCGCTTGCGGTCGCGCCAGGCCGTCACCGCCGTCGCGGCGATGACGATCAGGCCGACGACAACGCGTTGCCAGGTGGTGTCCACGCCGAGGATGATCAGGCTGTTGGTGATGACGACGAAGGTCAGCACGCCGAGCACCGAGCCGATCACCGTGCCGCGGCCGCCGAAGATGCTGGCGCCGCCGAGCACCACGGCCGCGATGACGTCCAGCTCCAGCCCCACCATGTCGCGCGGATTGGCGGTCCAGATCATCGCGCCATGCAGCAGCCCGGCGAAACCCGCCAGCACGCCGGCCAGCCCGTAGATGAAGAAGGTGGTGCGCCGGACATTGAAGCCGACGCGCCGCGCCGCCTCCTCGCCGCCGCCCAGCGCATAGATGCTGCGGCCCATCATGGTGTAGCGCAGCATCAGGTGCACCAGCAGGGCGATCACCGCATAGACCAGCACCATGGCGGAAAGCCCGGCCGGGCTGCCATCGGGATTGGCGACGGTGAAGAGCTCGCTGCGCGCGAAGTCGATCAGCAGCGGCGGCATCTGGTCGATGTTGATCTGGCTGGTGCCGACCACGCCGAGGATGAAGCCGCGCACCGCCGTGCCGGTGCCCAGCGTGACGATCAGCGGGATCATGCGGAAGTAATAGACGAAGACGGCGTTCACCAGCCCCAGGCAGAGGCCGATGCCGCTGGCCATCAGGAAGGGCAGCACCACGCCGTCGAAGCCCCAGGCGATCATTGCCTTCACCGTCAGGTACATGGCGGCGATGGCGAAGGCGGGGAAGGAGACGTCGATGCCGCCCGAGAGCATCACCAGCAGCACGGCCAGCGCCAGGATGCCGGTGATGACGCTGGCGCGCAGCAGGCTGAAGATGTTGGAAGGCTGCCAGAAGACCGGGTTGATCGTGCCGATCACCACCACCGCCAGCACCAGCACGGCGGCCACCATCAGCTCCGGGTGGCGTCGCAGGGAATTGGCCAGCCCGCTCATGCCAGGGCCCCGAGCTGGGCGCTGAGCGCCGCCTCGCTGGTCTCCGCCGTCGCCACCTCCGACACAAGCCGGCCGCGATGCAGCACCAGGATGCGGTTGCAGTTGTCCACCAGCTCCGGCAGGTCGTCGGAGATCATCAGCACTCCCAGGCCCCTCGCGCGGGCCAGTTCGCGGATCTTGCGGTGGATGCCGGCCTTGGAGCCGACATCGACGCCCACGGTGGGGCCGTTCAGGATCAGCAGCTTCGGGTCGTTCATCAGCCAGCGGCCGATCACCACGCGCTGCGCGTTTCCGCCCGAGAGCTGCGTGACCGGCCGGTTGCCGGTGGGGGTGGCGATGGCCATCTCGCGGATCATCGCCGCCGCCTCGCGCGCCGCCTGCCCACCCTGCACGACGCCGAAGCGGCTGAGCCGGTCATGCGAGGTGGCGAGCATGTTGCGGTCGATGGTCTGGGTGAGGAACAGGCCCTCGGTCAGCCGGTCCTCCGGCACATAGGCGATACCCTCGGCGATGGCGGCCTGCACGCTGCCCAACCGCACCTCCCGCCCCTCCAGGCGGATGCTGCCGGCATAATCCGGCTTCATGCCGAAGAGCGCGAGCGCCAGCTCCGTCCGCCCGGAGCCGAGCAGGCCGGAGATGCCGACGATCTCGCCAGGCATGACCCGCAGGCTGACGTCCTCGATCTCGCCGGGGACGGTCAGGCCGGACACCTCCAGCAGCGGCTGCTGCCCCGGCCTGCCCTCCCAGCGATAGCCCTCGGCCGCGATCTCCTGGCCCGTCATGGCGCGGGTGATCTTGGCCTCGTCGAACTCGCGGATCGGCCCGGCGGCCACCACCCGCCCGCTGCGGATCACCGTCAGCCGCTCGCTGATCTCCAGCATCTCGCGCATCTTGTGGCTGACGAAGAGCACGGCGATGCCGCGGCTCTGGATGTCGCGCACGACGCGGAACAGCGCCTCCACTTCGCGCCCGGTGAGCGCCGTGGTCGGCTCGTCCATGATCAGCAGGCGCGGGTCGGACATCAGCGCACGGGCGATGGCGACGAGCTGCTTGCCGGCGGTCGGCAGCGTCTCCACCAGCGCGTCGAGGTCGAGATCCACGCCGAGCTTGCCGATCGCCTCGCGGGCGATGCGCCGCACCCGCCCCCAGGAGACCAGCTTGCGCCCCTCATGCAGCTCATTGCTGAGCGCCAGATTCTCGGCGACGCTCAGATTCCCGAAGAGCGAGAAGTCCTGGTAGATCACCTGCACGCCGTGCGCGATGGCCTCGCGCGGCGTCAGCCCATGCACCGGCCTGCCGTCGATCAGGATCTCGCCGCGGTCCGGCTGCCAGATGCCGGAAATGACCTTGATCAGGGTGGACTTGCCGGAGCCGTTCTCGCCGGCCAGGCAATGGATCTCCCCCCGCCCGATCGCGAGCGAGACGTCCTCCAGCGCACGGACGGCGCCGAAGCTCTTGCCGAGGTGGCGCAGTTCAATCAGCGGAGCGGTCATGGGGTCCATCGCGAGAGGCGCGGGGCGGACCAATCCGCCCCGCGCGCCAGTCAGACGGGCGGCGGCTCAGAAGCCGTGCTCAGAAGTTGTACTGGGCCATGTTGTCCTTGGTGACGCCGACCCAGCCCTGGCCGACCAGCACATTGGGCTTCTTCGGGTCCGGCACCTCCAGCTTGCTGTAGCCGGCGAGGCCGAGATCCAGCCCGGCGCCGATCGGCTTCTTGGCCAGCGCCATCACCGCCAGGATGTTCATGGCGTAGCCCGCCACGGCCGGGTCCCAGAACTGGATATATTCGATATCGCCGTTCCTCAGATACTGGCCGGCGACGGAGACCAGCCCCGTGCCGGAGAAGAACAGCTTGCCTTTCAGGTTGCGCTCGGCGATCAGGCGGCCCGCGCCCGCCGAGGTCGGCATCGGCGCGCCGAGGATACCCTTCAGGTCCGGATAGGCGGTCAGCACTTCCTTGAGCTTGTTGTAGTCGGTGGTCGCGTCGTCATAGGTCTCGATGCGCCGCGTCACCTCCTGCATCTTCGGGAAGTGCTCCTTCTGGTAGGCGACGGCGCCGTCGATCCACTCGTTCTGCGACTGCGAGGTCAGGCTGCCGACGGTGGCGACGTACTTGCCCTCGCCGCCCATCTGCTTGCCCAGCACCTCCATCAGCTTGGCGCCATAGGCGTGATTGTCGAAGGCCTCGATGTCGTAGTCCATGTTCTGCAGGTTCGAGGCCTCGTGCGAGATCACCACGATGCCCTGGTCACGCGCCTTCTGCAGCACGGGCTCCACCGCCTCGACCGAGAATGGCACGATGCAGATGGCGTCCACGCCCTGTGCGATCAGGCTCTCGACGAGCTGCACCTGCGCCGCCGCGTCGGCCTGGCTCGGGCCGATCATCCAGGTGTCGTGGCCCTGGTCCTTGCCGAACTGCTCGACGCCGACGCGCATCCGGTCGAACCAGGCGATGCCGTCGACCTTCACCACCGTCGCGATGACGCGCTTCTTGCCCGCCTTCGCATTGATGTCGGCGGAGACCTTGCTGGCATCCACCGCCTTGCCCTGCGCCCAGGCCGGGCGGCCCATCGCCGCGGCGAGCGCGCCGCCAGCGGCCAGCGCACCGAGGGAACGCCTGTTGATCATGACCATCGCTGCTTCCTTCCCTTGCGTCTCTTGCTCAGCCGTCAATAGCTGCCGGCAGCGGCCGGCGCCTGCGTGACCAGCGCCACGCCCGAACTCGCCCCGATCCGCGTGGCGCCGGCGGCGATCATCGCCTGCGCTGCCTCCAGCGTGCGGATACCTCCCGAGGCCTTCACCCCCAGCGCATCACCCACTACGCCGCGCATCAGCGCCACATCGGCCTCCGTCGCGCCGCCGGTCGAGAAGCCGGTGGAGGTCTTGACGAAATCCGCCCCCGCCTCAGCCGCCAGCCGGCAGGCCGTGCGCTTCTGTTCGTCATCCAGCAGGCAGGTCTCGATGATGACCTTCAGCACCTTGCCCGGGCAGGCCGCCCGCACCGCCGCGATGTCGGCGCGCACCGCATCCAGCCGGCCCTCGCGCAGCGCACCGATCGCGATCACCATGTCGATCTCGTCCGCGCCGTTGCGCACCGCGTTCGCCGTCTCCGCGGCCTTGTCCTCCGGCGTCGTCGCGCCGAGCGGGAAACCCACCACCGAGCAGGTCTTCACCCCGCTGCCGCGCAGCGCCTGGGCCACGCGTGCGACATGCACCGGATTGACGCAGACGGAGCAGAAGCGGAAGCGCAGCGCCTCGTCACAATAGCGCAGCACCTCTGCCTCCGTTGCCTCCGGCTTCAGCAGGGTGTGGTCGATCAGCGATGCGAGTTCAGCGGGCGAAATCGGCCCGGTTGCGGCGTGAGCCATCGAAGCTGGTGTCCTCCGGCCGCGCGGGCCTTCCCTGTCGCGGGGCGATCTGCCCCCTTTGTCACTTTTCTAACTATTGTTATATTTCTCACATCAAGGGCCGGATGCGTCAAGCGGCCTTCTCTGGAGGAACGATGGCCGGAAGCCAAGCGCAGGAGGTTGCCACGGGGCTGGCCAGCATGCGGCGCCGCACCCGGCTCGCGCGGCTGCAGGAACTGCTGCGCCAGAACGGCACCACGCGGCTGGACGAAGCGGCGCAGGCGCTCGGCGTCTCCTCCATGACCCTGCGGCGCGATCTGGCCATGCCCGGCCAGTCCCTGACATTGCTGGGCGGCCATGTCGTGCCGGCCGGCAGCCTGCGCGGGCGGGGGCAATACGTGCTGGAGCGCGAGCAGGACAGTCACGCCGAAGCCAAGCGCCAAGCCTGCCGCCACGCCGCGCGGCAGGTCGAGGAGGGCGATACACTTTTCGTTGATTGCGGCACCACCCTGCCACATCTGATCGAGGCGCTGCCGCCACGGCTCTCCCTGACCATCGTCTGCTACGCGCTGAACATCGCCAACCTCGCCTCGCGGCGGCCGAACACCCAGCTCGTGCTGCTCGGCGGGCTGTTCCATGCCGCCTCTGCCACCTTCGCCTCCGACGAGGGGCTGCACGCCCTGCGGCGCCTGCGCATCAACAAGGCCTTTCTCTCGGCCGGCGGGGTCCATGCCACCGGCGGCGCCACCTGCACCAACTTCCACGAGGTGCCGGTGAAGCAGGTGGCGCTGGCCACCGCCGCGCAATCCTTCCTGGTGGTGGACGGCAGCAAGCTCGGCCGGCTGCGGCCCGCCTATTTCGCGCCGGTCTCCGCCTTCGCGCGCATCCTGACCGATGCCGGTGCCCGCCCCGAGGCGGCGGACCTGCCGGTTCGGGAGGCGGCGCTGCTTGACGTGGCGCCGGCCGGTTCCTAACGCCGCCCACGACCGGGGCAGTCGGGAAAAAGGCCATGCAGGATATCGTCATCGGCGTCGATGTGGGCACGGGCAGCGCCCGGGCGGGCGCCTTCACCCTGGATGGCACCATGCTCGGCCAGGCCGTGCAGCCGATCCGCATGTGGCGCCCGGCGCCGGAGCATGTGCAGCAATCCTCGGAGGACATCTGGGCCGCCGTCTGCGCCGCCCTGCGCGCCGCCATGGCCGGGCTGGACGCCACGCGGGTGCGCGGCATCGGCTTCGACGCCACCTGCTCCCTGGTGGTGCTGGACGCCGCGGGGCACCCGGTCTCCGTCAGCCCGGATGGCGCCCCCGAGCAGGACGTCGTGGTCTGGATGGACCACCGCGCCGCGGCGCAGGCCGAGCGCATCAATGCCGGCGGGCATGACGTGCTGCGCTATGTCGGCGGCCGCATCTCGCTGGAGATGCAGACGCCCAAGCTGCTCTGGCTGAAGGAGAACCTGCCGGAGACCTGGGGCCGCGCCGCGCATTTCTTCGACCTGCCGGACTATCTCACCTGGCGCGCCACCGGCAGCCCGACCCGCTCGCTCTGTTCCACCGTCTGCAAATGGACCTATCTCGGCCAGGAAGGCCGGTGGGATGCCGGCTATTTCCGCGCCATTGGCCTGGACGACCTCGCCGAGGAAGGCTTCCGCCGCATCGGCACCGAGATTCTGCCGCCCGGCGCCCTGCTCGGCGGGCTCTCCAACGAGGCGGCCGCCATGCTGGGCCTGCCGCCGGGGATTCCGGTGGGCGCCTCGGCCATCGACGCCCATGCCGGCGGCCTCGGCGTGATCGGTGCCGCGCTGGACGGCGCAAGGCCCGACCAGGAGGCCCTGCGCCACCGGCTGGCGCTGATCGGCGGCACCTCCTCCTGCCACATGGCCGTCGCGGAGGCGCCGCGCTTCGTGCCGGGCGTCTGGGGCCCCTACTACTCCGCCATGCTGCCCGGCCTCTGGCTGAACGAGGGCGGCCAGTCCGCCACCGGCAGCCTCGTCGACCACATCATCCTGACCCATGCCGCCTATCCGGCCCTGGCCGAGGCGGCGCAGCGCCACGGCACCACCATCTACCAGCTGCTGAACGAGCGGTTGGCAGTGCTGGCCGAAGGCCTCCCCTTCCCCGCCGCGCTGACCGAAGCGCTGCACGTGATGCCGGACTTCCACGGCAACCGCTCGCCGCGCGCCGATGCCTCGCTGCGCGGCATGGTCTCCGGGCTGCGGCTCTCCGCCACGGCCGATGATCTGGCGGTGCTCTATCTCGCCACCATCCAGGCCATCGCCTATGGCACGCGGCACATCATCGAGACGATGAATGCAGAGGGCTATGCCATCGACACCGTGCTGGCCTGCGGCGGCGGCACCAAGAACCCGGTCTTCCTGCGTGAGCACGCCGACGCCACGGGTTGCCGACTGGTGCTGCCGCGCGAGCCGGAGGCCATCCTGCTCGGCGCCGCCATGCTGGGCGCGGTGGCCGGCGGCGCGCATGCCAGCCTGCCCGAGGCGATGGCGGCAATGAGCAGCGCCGGCAGCATCCTGCAGCCCGGTGATGCCGCCGCGCGTCGCTACCACGATGCCAAGTATGCCGTGTTCCAGCGCATGTACCGGGACCAGATGGATTACCGCGACCTGATGCGCGGCGGCGCGCCCTGAAGGCTGCAGGCGGGCTTCCGGAAGACGCCGCCTCCCGGCCTTCCCCCACTCGTCGCGGGGTCCGGGGAGGCCGTTGCCTCCCCGGCGGAGGGTCTGGGAGGCGGAGCCTCCCAGGAGGCCCTACCCGTCACCCCTCGGCGAGCGCCACCTGTCGCCGCTCGCGCCGCGCCATGGCGCGGGCGACGACATAGAAGACCGGCGTGAAGAGCAGCCCGAAGACCGTCACCCCCAGCATGCCGGCGAAGACCGCCGTACCCAGGCTCTGCCGCATCTCCGCCCCTGCCCCGGTCGCCACCGCCAGCGGCAGCACGCCGAGGATGAAGGCCAGCGAGGTCATCAGGATCGGCCGCAGGCGGGTGCGCGCGGCCGCCTCCGCCGCCTGCCAGCGGGTCATCCCCTCCGCCTCGGCCGCGCGGGCGAACTCGACGATCAGGATGGCGTTCTTGGCCGCGAGGCCGATCAGCACCACCAGCCCGATCTGCACCAGCACATTGTTGTCGAGCCCACGCCAGGCGATGCCCGTCAGCGCCGCCAGCACCGACATCGGCGCGATCAGCACCACCGCCAGCGGCAGCAGCCAGCTTTCATAGAGCGCCGCCAGCAGCAGGAAGACGAAGACCACGGCCAGCCCGAAGGCGATCGGCGCGGTATTGCCCTGGGTGGTCTCCTGCAGCGCGATCTCCGTCCATTCGTAGCCATAGCCGGGCGGCAGTTCCTCGGCGAGCAGCGCCTCCATGGCCGCGATGGCCTGGCCGGTGGAGACGCCCGGCGCCGCCGCGCCCTGTACCTCGGCCGCGGGGAAGAGGTTGTAGCGCGGCACGCGATAGGGCCCGGTATCCTGCTCCAGCGTGGCGAGGGAGCCGATCGGCACCATGTCGCCGGCGTCGTTGCGCGTGCGCAGGAGCGCCACGTCGCGCGGGGTGCGGCGCTGGTCCTCCTCCGCCTGGGCAGTGACGCGATAGGTGCGACCCAGGATGTTGAAGTCGTTCACGAAGGCCGAGCCGAGATAGACGGAGAGCGTCTCGGACACGCGGGAGAGCGGCACGCCGAGCATCTCCGCCTTGCTGCGGTCCACCTCGGCGCGCAGGGAGGGCGTCGCGGTGTTGAACAGCGTGAAGGCCATGGCGATTTCCGGCCGCTGGTTGGCGGCGGCGACAATGCGGTTGGTCACCGCCTCCAGCGCCCGCGCACCGTGGTCGCCCCGGTCCTGCACATAGAGCTTGAAGCCGCCGCCGGTGCCGATGCCGGAGACGGAGGGCGGCGGGATCACCAGCGCCAGCGCATCCCGCTGGGCCGAGACGGCCGCCTGCACCGCGCCGATGATGGCGGGATAGGCCAGATGCTCCGCCTCGCGCTTCTCGAAGGAGTCGAGCGTGACGAAGATCACGCCGGCATTCGGCGCATTGGTGAAGGTGGCGCCATCAAAGCCCGCGAAGACCACGGTATTGGCGACACCCGGCACCTTCAGCAGGTCGGCGGAAGCGCGCCGCAGCACCGCATCGGTGCGGCCTAGCGTCGCGCCCGGCGGCAGCTGGAAGGCGGCGATCAGGTAGCCACGGTCGAGCGGCGGGATCAGGCCGGTGGGCGTCGTGCGCACCGTCTGGCCGGTCAGCACCAGCAGCCCGGCGAAGAGGATCATCACCACCGCCGCGAGGCGCACCAGCCGGCGCGTCAGCGCGCCATAGCCGATGGAGAGCGCATCGAAGGCGCGGTTGAAGCCGCGGAAGAACAGGCCGAAGGGTGCGCCGACCACCGCGCGCCAGCCCTTTGGCTTATGGTGGCTGTGCGGCCGCAGCAGCAGCGCCGCCAGCGCCGGCGAGAGGGTCAGCGAGACCAGCGCCGAAAGCAGCGTGGCCACGGCGATGGTCACGGCGAACTGCTGGTAGAAGGCACCGGCCAGCCCGGTGATGAAGGCGGTGGGCACGAAGACCGCGCAGAGCACCAGGGCGATGGCGATCAGCGCGAAGCCGACCTCGTCCATCGTGCGCTGCGTCGCCGCCACCGGATCGAGTCCGTTGGCCAGGTGCCGCTCGACATTCTCCACCACGACGATGGCGTCATCGACGACGATGCCGATGGCCAGGATCAGGCCGAACATCGACAGGCTGTTCAGCGAGACGCCGAACAGGCCCATGAAGGCGAAGGTGCCGATGATCGAGACCGGGATCGCCGCCAGCGGGATGATCGAGGCGCGCCAGGACTGCAGGAACAGGATCACCACCAGCACCACCAGCACGATGGCTTCGATGAAGGTGTGCAGCACCGCCTCCATCGACTGCTCGATGAACTGCGTGGTGTCATAGACGACGCGGTAATCGACGCCCGGCGGGAAATCGCGCTTGGCTTCCTCCAGCGTCGCGCGGATGGCGGCGGCGGTGGCCAGCGCATTGGAGCCGGGGCGCTGGAAGACCGGCATGGCCACCGCCTGGTCCCGCCCGAGATAGGCGTTGACGGTATAGTCCTGGCTGCCCAGCTCGACGCGCGCGACATCACGCAGCCGCAGCGGCGCGCCACCCTCGCCGGTGGCGACGACGATGTCGGAGAATTCCTCCACGCTGCGCAGCCGGCCCAGCGCCTGGATATTGAGCTGGAAGGCCTCGCCGGTCGTGGCGCTGGTGGGCGGCTGGTTCAGCCCGCCGGCGGCGACCTGCACATTGGCGCGGCGCAGGGCCTCCACCACCTCGCCCGCCGTCAGCCCCCGCGCGGCGATGCGCGCTGGGTCGAGCCAGATGCGCATGGCATAGTCGCGCCCGCCGAAGACCTGGATGTCGCCGACGCCATCGAGCCGCGCCAGACGGTCACGCAGGTTCAACGTGGCGTAGTTGGAGAGATACTGGTCGTCACGCGAGCCGTCGGGCGAGATCAGATGGATCACCATCATGATGTCGGGCGAGGCCTTGCGCACCACCAGCCCGAGCCGGCGCACCTCCTCCGGCAGACGCGGCTCGGCGACGGCCATGCGGTTCTGCACCAGCACCTGCGCCTGATCGACATCGACGCCCTGGCGGAACACCACATTGACGGTGAGCTTGCCGTCACCCGTGGCCTGGGAGCTCATGTAGAGCATCCCTTCCACGCCATTGACCTCCTGCTCGATCGGCGTGGCGACGGTCTCGGCGATCACCGAGGCCGAGGCACCGGGATAGGTGGCGGTGATGGTCACGGTCGGCGGCGCGATCTCGGGATATTCGCTGATCGGCAGCCGGACGGAGGCGATCGCGCCGATCAGCACGATCGCGATGGAGATCACGGCGGCGAAGACCGGCCGCGCGATGAAGAAGCGGGCGAAGCGCATGACGGCCTGGCCTTACCGCGCCTGCGCCAGCCGGCCGTCGGCCGGCGCGGCCTCGGCCGTCACCCGGGCGCCCGGGCGGGCCAGATGCAGCCCAGCGACGATCACCCGGTCACGCGGGGAAAGGCCGCCGCGCACGACGCGCAGCCCATCCACCACCGGCCCGAGCGTCACCGGCTTGGCGACCACCGTGCCATCCGCTGCCACGGTCATCACCACCCGGGCCGTCTGGTCCGCGGCGATGGCGGAATCCGGCACCAGCAGCCGCTCGCCCTGCTCCACCGGCAGGCGCAGCCGGGCGAAGGTGCCGGGCGTCAGGAAAAGATCCTTGTTCGGCAGCAGGGCGCGCGCGCGCAGCGTGCCGGAGCGGGTGCGCAACTCGCTGTCGAGGAAGTCGAGCGTGCCGGTCCGCTCCCAGTTCGGCTCGTCGGCCAGCCGCAGCTGCACCTCCGGCCGCTCCGCCCCGGCGCGCGCGCCGCCGTCCCGGGCAAGGCGGAGGTAGTCGGCCTCGCTCATGTCGAAGCTGGCATAGATCGGGTCGAGCGTGAGGATGGTGGTCAGCAGGGTCGAGCCCGCCTGCACCAGATTGCCGGCATCGACGCGGCGGTCGGAGGCGCGGCCGGGCTGCGGCGCGCGCACCTCCGTCCAGGTCAGTTCCAGTTCGGCCTGGCGCAGCCGGGCGCGGGCCGCCTCGACCTCCGCCTCGGCTCCGCGCTCGGCGGCGCGGCGGCTGTCGAGCTGCGCCTGCGGTGCGATGCGGTCCTGCACCAGGGGCGTGGTGCGGCGGATCTCCTGCCGCGCGAGGTCGAGCCGGGCCTGCGCCCCGGCCAGTTCCGCCTGGGCGCTCTGCACCGCGATCTCGAAGGGGCGGCGGTCAATGGTGAAGAGCAGGTCGCCGGCCTTGACGATCTGGCCGTCGCAGAAATGCACCTCCTCGATCAGGCCGGAGACGCGCGGGCGCAGCTCAACGCGCGCCGAGGGTTCCAGCCGGGCGATGTGCTCCTCCCATTCCGTGATATCGCGGCGGAAGGGCTGGGCAACGGTCACGGCGGGCGGGGCAGGCTGCGCCTGCAGCGGCAGGGTGGGCAGGGCCAGCAGGAGGGCAAGGGGAAGAAGAGTCTTGCGGGATGGGACTGGCATGGCCTATCTCCAGGGCCGGATGATACCGACCGGTTCGTACCGGTGATATATACCGGTCGGTATAAAATCAAGCCGCCCTGACGGGGAACATTCCCCATTGCGGGAGAAAAGATTGTGACGGACGCTCCTGTCGCCCATCCGCCAGCCTGCAGGCCGCGCAGCACGGCCGCGCAGCGCCTCTTTGCCGTGGCGAAGGAGCTGTTCTACCGACAGGGCATCCGGGCCACCGGGGTGGAGGAACTGTGCCGCGCGGCCGGCACCACCAAGATCAGCCTCTACCGGGCCTTTCCCTCGAAGGACGAGTTGATCGCCTCGATCCTCCGCGACGACTGCCAGGAAAGCGCCTGCCGCCTGGACCAGGCCTTCGACCCGGCCCTGCCGCCGCGCGAGCGGCCCGGCGCCTGCCTGGCGGCGGCGGTGGCGGCGCTGCGCCAGCCGGGCTTCCGGGGCTGCCCGGTCGGGCTGGCCATCGCCGAGTTCCCGGACCCCACCCATCCCGCCCGCCAGGTGGCCGATGCGCACAAGCTGCAGACACGCGAGAACCTGCGGCGGCTCTGCGCCGAGGCGGGTGCCGCCGACGCGCAGCTTCTGAGCGATTCCCTGCTGATGCTGATCGAGGGCGCCTTCTCGTCCGCGCCCTACCTGGGCAATGAGGAAGCGGCCCGCTCCCTGGAGCGGGCGGGCGCGGCACTCCTGGCCACAGCCTTTCCCGACCTTCGCCCGGCGCCTGAGCCGGGCAAACCCTAGTGTCCGGATAACGAAGCCCTGCGGACTTCGTCATCCGGACACTTGCCTTTGTTTTCAGTAGCCTGCTGATCCGCTTCCTCCGCTGCAAATGCAGCGGAGGAAGCGGGCAGGACACTAGGCGGCAGCGGCGCCCTGCTTCCGCGCCGTCGCGCGGCCGCTAGGCCAACCGGCCAGCGCGAGATCCACCACCTCGTCCAGCATTTCGCGGGTGGCCCCCCCCTTGGCCTGGATGGCCAGCCCCTGCGCTACCGTCATTAGGTAGCGGGCCAGGGCCGCGGGATCGGTTTCAGCCGGCAGATCCCCCTCCTTCCGCGCCCGCACAAGGCGCGCGGCAATCGCGGCCTCCGCGTCGCAGCGCCGGCGGATCAGCTCCTGGCGCACCGGCTCGCTTTCCGGCGAGCAGGCGATGGCACCATTGAGGCCCAGGCAGCCATGCGGCAGGTCCTCCCGCGTCAGCAGGTCGGCATAGCTGCGGAGCAGCCGCTCGACGGCCTGTCGCGCCACCGGCTCGGCCAGCGCCGCATCGACAAAGGCGAGATAGCGCGCCTGGTAGCTGTCGAGCGCCTTGCGGAACAGCTCCTCCTTGCTGCCGAAGCAGGCATAGAGGCTGGGCTTGGCGATCCCCATGGCCTCGGTCAGGTCAGCCAGGCTCGTGCCCTCGTAGCCCTTCTGCCAGAACTGCAGCAGAGCCGCCTCCAAGGCTTTCTCCGGATCGAATTCCCGCGGCCGCCCCATTTCCGTTTCCGCCGATATAAGTCCGTCCTCACATCATATAGCGAGCATGCGGCAGCGATTCGAGCCGCGAGACCTGCCCCTCCGGCGGCGGCGCCTTGCGCACCGGGCATTGCCACCGGCCGGCCCGGCGCTTCTCACTCCACCCGGAGGATCTCCACCCCCGGCGGCGCGAGCAGGATCTCGCTGAAGGCGCGCATCCAATCTCCTGTCTCATCGCCGGCGGTGCCGCCGCGGTGGCGGAAGCCTTCGAGCTGATCCAGGCTGGTCAGTTCCACCTCGAACTGGAGCGCCGCGCCACCCGCCCCGCGCGTCAGCGGAACCAGCATCCGGGCCTTCAGGCCCTCGCCCTGCGCCGCAGCCACCTCTCGCTGGATGAACTCCACCGCGCGCTGGCGGTTGATGGGCAGCACATCATAGGAAAACCGTGCGAGATACATCGCCTTCTCCTGTCCGGGGCCTTCAGCCCTCCTCCAGCGTGAAGCCGGCCTTGAGCGTCACCTGGTAGTGATCGACCTTGCCATCGCTCCCGACGGCGCCGCGAATCTGCACCACCTCGAACCAGCGCAGGTTCCGCAGCGTGGTGCCGGCGCGGGTGATCGCGGCCTGGATCGCCTCGTCGGTGCCCAGTTTCGAGGACCCGACCAGTTCGACCACCTTATAGACATGCTCCGACATGACGGGCCTTCCCCTTGGGCTTGCGTT
>Ga0180221_1000702_pt1 | contig 26288 bp, 27 predicted proteins | sample eDN5th37CKraftMG_FD_151339 | JGI IMG/M metagenome (GOLD analysis project Ga0180221, IMG submission 151339) | Enriched Miracle-Growth compost microbial communities from Emeryville, California, USA - eDNA 5th pass 37_C Kraft MG (version 2) (version 2) ...
TCATCAGCTCGTCGATACCGCCCTCGGCGGGCTCGACCCAGGCCGCGGGCACGTAGACCAGCGCACCGCCGAACGGCACCGGGGCGGAAGGAATGAGCACGGCGAGATAGCGCTCGCCGCCGAGCTGGATCGGCGCGTTCGACGGCAGCAGCGCGAGAACCGCAGCACCCGGCTTGCCGCCGAAATAGCACCAGGCGGGGCTCATGCTCTTCAAGCTGTCGCCGTCCTTCGTGTCGACGATCGAGACGAAGCGGCTGGAGAGGTCGTAAAGGTTGGACACCAGAGGAATGCGCCGGATCAGACGGTCGAAAAGAGTCGCGATCCAGCCGCCCAGGCGGGACTGCACGGCGAGCCCGAGCGCATAAATAGCGGCGATGATGATGCCGATGCCGATCAAGTAGGGCGCAAGCTCGGAGGTTCCGGCACCGAAGCCGAGCGATGCGAGGAACCGGCCGAAACCGCTGCTCGGCCCGAGATACTGATTGAGCAGCGACAGCAGCCAGGCGGTGACGAAAATGGTGAGCAGCAGCGGCAGTGCCGCGATAAGGCCGGTGATGAATACGCGCCCCATTCTGCTCATCAGTCACCCCTGTCGATTGGCCGGTGCACGCGCGGTGGCTTTCCGGCGAAGAATCCCACCCCAAGCATATTGCGCTTGAGGCGATGCGCAAACGACGTGGTATTGCCGGTGCCATTGTCCCGGGTGGACGGCTGTCCGGGCGTGGGCCGGCTAGCCAGGCTACCCGTGCTGCTTCTCTTCCGCCTTCGGCGTCGCGCCGCGGCTCTCTTCGAGCCAATGGGTGAGGGCCGCGTGATCGTGCTCCGTTTGCTTGGCATAGGCCATGGCGAAGCTCGCCATGGCATCGTCGAGGACCTGTCCCTTGCCCATATAGCCCGCAAGCATTGCGGGATCGCCCGAGCGGGCGTGGGCGCGCGCCAAGGTGCGCCCGCACAGCGTCGCATAGGCGGTCAGCGCATCGTCCTTCATGGCTTCGCCCATCCATCCCAGCCGCCGGTTCTTGAGGTGGCGGACGTAGAAGAAGCGCCGGGTCTTCGGTTCGTCGGTCCAGCCGAGGAAGATGTCGCTCGCTGCCTGCATGATCTTCTGGCCTTCGACGACCCGCTGGCCTTGATGGGCGGTCGGGTCAGCATGGACGAGGCATTCGAGGACCGAAGCCTGCGCCTCCTTGATCTGCAGGAACAGCGGCTCGCCGTCGCCCGTGGCGAAGAGTCCGACGGCACAGAATGTCCCGACGCTGCCGATGCCCACCACTTTGAATGCGAGATCGCGGAGAGCGTAGCGGTCGACGAGGACACGCCGCTCGGGAGGAAGAGACTTGTCATAGGCCGCAAACACGGAGCGCGCGCGGATCGTATGCTGCGCGTCTTTCGCGTCGTTCAAATGATAGATCGTGGGCGGGCGATCCTCGATCCGAAGTTTGCCACCCTTGACGGTTGCAAGGTGGGGGAAGTTGTCGTCGGCGGCCGGATCCTTCTCGGCCTTCGCCAGCTCCGCATGGATCCTGTTGCGGAGCTTGGCATCGTCGATCAGCTTGATCTCGCGTGCGAGTTCCATCCGCGTATGCCAGATCTTCAGCGGGTCCAGCTTGGCGAGCATGATCATGAACTCGCGGTAGGCGCGGGCTGTCGATCGCGCGATCGACCTGGCCGTTTTGTCGCCTATTCCAGCGTCGCGTGCGGCGACCGCGACGCTGGTGACCAACCGCTTGAGGTCGATGGTGAAGTCGACACCGGGTAGTGTTTCGTCGAAGTCGTTGATGTCGAAAAGGACGTCGTTCTCGGGTGTCGCGAAGGCATTGAAGTTCATCAGGTGGCAGTCGCCGCAGGCTTGGACGGGGATGCCGGCGCTGGGTGTGGAACTCAAGTCGCGCGCCATGACGGCGGCGGCGCCCCGCAGGAACGCGAACGGTGATGCCGCCATGCGCCGATACCGGATCGGAAGCAGCTCAGGGATGCGCGTTGCGTCTACTTCGGAAAGAACGGCGATGGGATCGCGCTTTGAGGCTCCGGTGTAGTCGGCGTGGCTCTCGCGGGGCGTGCGGGTGCGAAGCTTTTTACCAGCATCGAAGCGGCAGGACCGCGATTGAAGGGTGCATCCGTCTCCTTTCGATCGATGGGCCATGGCATACGCTCCTCAACGCTCGGCGTTCAGCTGCGTCTTCATCGCGGCGGTGTGCGCCGCACCGCTCTGCAATCACTGGCGTGGCAATGGGCGAGCGGCTGCCGTTGCCGCGCGGCGCATTACGGATTTGAGGCAGTGAAGTTTACTCCCGCCCTTCGATCTTCCGCGCATTTATCTGAATAGCCGCGGGCGACGCCGCCTTAGGCCGTGTGTGGCCTCACACGCGCGTCAGAAGCTCGATGTTGTGGCCGTCGGGCGTGAGGAAATAGAAGCCACGGCCGCCCTCATTGGCGTTGAGTTTGCCGGGCCGCTTGTGGAACGGATCCGCGGCTATCGAAACGCCGCGTTCCCGCAATCGCGCAAGGATGCTGTCGAACTCCTCGTCGCTGACGTGAAATGCGTAATGCTGGGGCCGGATGTCCTGCACGTCGTCGAATGCGAAGTTTACGCTGCCAACCTGGACCACAGCGAAACGCCCTGGCGTGGTGCCGGGGTTCTCCCGGCCGACGCGGGTGCCGAAAATATCGGCGAAGAATTGCGCCGCTGCATGCTTGTCGCGCGCGGGCACTGTCGTGTGATTGAGTTTCATCTCGCGAGCTGGCGTCCCTCAGCAAATTCTGCGCGGAGCATCGTTTCGGCGTGTGATCAATGCCCGGGCCTGCCGGTTTTGCGCGGGCGGCCGCGCCGGCCCTTCTTTTCCGCTTCGGTCGGGATGTCCACGGTTCGCGTCGGGCGCTGGGGCGCAGTTCCGCTCTTCGGCGGCAGCATCGCGTGCGGGCCCATCTCGTCGAGGGTCGGCTTGTGCGGCCCGCGCACGGCCTCGCCGAATGCGCCGGCCTTCGTGCGCGGATCGATATTGGGCTTGCGGGCCGGGACGGCGCGGTCGGTGCCCGGACCCATGTTGTCCAAGGTCGGCTTTCGGGCACGCGTGGGTAATGGCACTGCGCTCTGCTGTGCGTGGGTCGGCTGCACGGGCTGGTATTCCGTCGCGATGCGCGAGCCCGAACGGGTGCCACCGATGTCCGCGGTCGGCCCGTACTTCCTGTCGCCCTTGTAGGCGCCGGCCTTGTCCTCGACGTCGGTCTGGCGCGCCAGTGGATCATCGGAGATGGCAAGCTCGGTCTCGCGCAGGCGCTTGATCTCGTCGCGTAGGCGCGCTGCGGTCTCGAACTCGAGGTCGGCGGCGGCCTCGTGCATGCGCCGCTCCATGTCCTCGATGACGGCCGCGAGGTTGTGGCCCACGGTGGGCGCATCCGCCAGGCCGACGTCCACGGTGACGTGGTCCTGCTCGTAAACGGAGGCGAGCACGTCGGCGATGTTCTTCTTCACGCTTTCCGGCGTGATGCCGTGGGCGACGTTGTAGGCAACCTGCTTCTCGCGACGCCGGTCGGTCTCGGCGATGGCGCGCTCCATCGATCCGGTCATGGCGTCGGCATAGAGGATCACGCGGCCGTCGACGTTACGCGCGGCGCGGCCGATGGTCTGGATGAGCGAGGTTTCGGAGCGCAGGAAGCCTTCCTTGTCGGCATCCAGGATGGCGACGAGCCCGCATTCGGGGATGTCGAGGCCCTCGCGCAGAAGGTTGATGCCGATGAGCACGTCGAAGGCGCCGAGGCGCAGGTCGCGGATGATCTCGATGCGTTCCAGCGTCTCGATGTCGGAGTGCATGTAGCGCACGCGGATGCCGGCCTCGTGCATGTATTCGGTGAGGTCCTCGGCCATGCGCTTGGTGAGCGTCGTGACGAGGGTGCGGTAGCCACGCTTGGCCGTCTCGCGCGCCTCGTAGAGCAGGTCGTCGACCTGGGATTTCGCCGGGCGGATGATGACTTCCGGATCGGTGAGGCCGGTCGGGCGGATCACCTGCTCGACGAAGGCGCCGCCGGTTTCCTCCATTTCCCAGCCGCCGGGCGTCGCGGAGACGAACGCCGTTTGCGGACGCATGGCGTCCCATTCCTCGAAGCGGAGCGGGCGATTGTCCATGCACGAGGGCAGGCGGAATCCGTATTCGGCGAGTGTCGCCTTGCGCCGGTAGTCGCCGCGGAACATGGCGCCGATCTGCGGTACGGTCACGTGGCTTTCGTCGATGAAGACGAGGGCGTTATCGGGCAGATATTCGAACAGCGTGGGCGGGGGATCGCCGGGCTTGCGGCCGGTGAGGTAGCGCGAATAATTCTCGATGCCCGCGCACGAGCCCGTCGCTTCCATCATCTCCATGTCGAACAGCGTGCGCTGCTCGAGGCGCTGGGCCTCCAGCAGCTTGCCGTTGGCGTAGAGCTCGTCGAGGCGTTGCTTGAGCTCCGTCTTGATGGATTTGATGGCCTGCTGCAGTGTCGGCTTCGGCGTCACGTAGTGGGAGTTCGAATAGATCTTCACGAGGGAAAGCTCATCGGACTTCTGCCCGGTGAGCGGATCAAACTCGACGATGCTCTCCACGTCGTCGCCGAACAGCGAGATACGCCAGGCGCGGTCCTCCAAGTGGGCCGGGAACAGCTCGACGGTATCGCCGCGCACGCGGAAGGAGCCGCGCACGAAGTTGGCGTCGTTGCGCCGGTAGTGCAGGGCGACGAGGTCCGCGATGAGCTGGTCGCGGGACAGCCGCTCCCCCACCTGAACGGTGAAGGTCATGGCGGTGTAGGTCTCGACCGAGCCGATACCGTAGATGCACGAAACGGATGCGACGATGATCACGTCGTCGCGTTCGAGCAGGGCGCGCGTTGCGGCATGGCGCATGCGGTCGATCTGCTCGTTGATCGAGGATTCCTTCTCGATGTAGGTGTCGGTGCGCGGCACGTACGCTTCCGGCTGGTAGTAGTCGTAGTACGAGACGAAGTACTCGACGGCATTGTCCGGGAAGAAGCTCTTGAACTCTCCATAGAGCTGCGCGGCCAGCGTCTTGTTCGGGGCGAGGATGAGCGCGGGGCGCTGGGTGCGCTCGATCACCTGCGCCATGGTGAAGGTTTTGCCCGAACCGGTGACGCCGAGCAGCACCTGGCTGCGCTCGTGACGGTTCACGCCTTCGACGAGCTCGGCGATGGCGGTCGGCTGGTCGCCCTTGGGCTCATACTCGGAGACGATCATGAAGGGCACGCCGCCTTCGGACTTGTCCGGGCGTGGCGGCCGGTGGGGCGTGAACGCTGGCTGATCGCCGGAGACGAGCGGATGCTCCGCCAGCATCGGCTGGCTGAGCAGGATCTCACGGGCCCCCTCGGACCGCTGCTCCGGCTTCGCGAGCAGCGCATCGAGGTATTGGCCGAGGGCTTCGCCGCCGAACGGCGGCCGCGGCCCCTGCTGGCGCAGGGCGGGCAGAGGCTTACGCTCGGCTTCGCCATCGTAGGACGGGCGGCCGGCGGCTTCCTCTCTGGCAGGCGCGGCAGGGAAGGCGATCGCGCGCAGCGTGTCGTAGGTGGACTGCGGCGCCTCGCCCATACCCGGCGTATCGGGCTCCCGTGCGGGCGCAGCCTCGACGGACCGGCGCTCAGCTTTTCCGCGCGCGCGCACCTGCGGCGTCCCGGCCGCGGTTTCGGGCGGCGGGGCCGTGGGCTTGCCCGACCTGACGCGCGAGGGGCGCGGCTTGGGGATACGATCCGGATCCTTGGGGGGAGGAGACATGGGCGGAATATGGCGCCGGTCGCCCTTCCGCTCAAGCGGGGGGCTAAGCCGCCCCTGCGCAGAGAAAATCCGCCCGCCGATGGCACGGCCCGTTAACGGTCCAGGATCAGGCTGCCCCATCGGTGCCGCGTTTTAGGGCGAACACTGCCTATGCAAGGTAGCGAGGATTTCATATGCGTTGGAAGACATTAGCCGCTGCGGCCGCTGCGCTCGCCACGGCGCCTGCGCTGATCGCGGGAAGCGCCCAGGCCGCGCCCCGGGCAGTGCTCGAGCTGTTCACCAGCCCGTTCTGCTCCTCCTGCCCGCCGGCGGATGCGCTGTTCACGAAGCTGGCCCAGCAGCCCGATCTCATCACGCTCGTCATGCCGGTCGATTCGTTCGACCGGCCGGGCCGCAAGGATACGCTCTCCAAGCCGGTGTTCACGGATCGGCAGGCAGCCTACGCGGAGCGCCGCAACTCGGACGTGCTCTATACGCCGCAGGCGATGATCAACGGGGCGGCCGAGGCCCAGGGCTCGGACGCCCGCGAGATCCGCGACGGCATCGCGCAGACGATGAACGTGATTTCGGTGCCGGTGGAGGCTAAGGCCGAGGGTAAGCACATCAATCTGTCGGTTGGCGGGGCGGGCTCCGCTAACGCGAAGAGCGGGGCGATTACGGTGCTGCCGTTCATGAAGGATCACACCGTGCCCATGCGCGGCGGCAGGAGCCTGCACTACGCGAACCTCGTGCGCGACATCATCCCCGTCGATACCTGGAGCGGTGTGCCGATCAAGGCGCGGCTCCTCGCCCAGGACTTCGCGCAGTACGATGGCATCGTGGTGCTGCTGCAGGCTGGCACGGCAGAGAGGCCGGGCGCCATCATCGGCGCGACGCGGATTTCGTTTGCGGATCGTCCGAAGACGTAACGGCCCGCAGCGTTTTCTCCATGCCGGCGGTTCGCCAAGGCGGCGGGAGAACGCTGTTTCTCGCCGGGACTGTTCCCGCCGTAACGTGCGTTTCCCACCGATCCGCCGTAAAGCTTGGAACGTGCTGGGTGCTGCAAGACGACGTCGGCCGCGCGCTCGATAGCAGCCGGTCGCCGCCCGTGAGAGCGCCTTCGCGTGGCTGCTGACCGGGACGGGGATTGGGATGGATGTGCTAGCGGTGGCGAGAGCGCTGCGCGATTGGCGCCGGACGCTGGGCTTCGTCGGGACACGCTATAAGCGGCTTGCAGAAGATAGGCGTGGGCAAGACGCCGGCGCGTCGGCAGTCTCCAGTGAGTTGCTGAAGGAGGTACAGGCGCAAGGCGTCGGGCCACCGAATCCCGCTCTGGTGCACATCGGGGCGGGGCTCGCGATCGTGCTCGGCATCGTCACGCAGGTCGCCCTGATCACCAGCTATCGTCAGGGCAAGCTCGACCTGCCCGCCGCTATCCTGATTTTCTCCCTCGGGGCCGGCCTCGCGGCGGCGGGGTTCTGGCACTACTATTCGGTCTTCGCGGTCGGCGCTGCGCGTCGGGCGCAGCTGGCGCAGAAGCTCGAGCAGAACCCGCGCGCGCCGTGGCTGCTGGATGACGCCTGGGCAGAACGGAAGGTCGTGGACCGCTCCGGGGCGAGCACCTGCATCTTCCTGTGGGTTTGGACAATTGGATGGTTGGTTTTCTGCGGCTTTCTCTGGGACTTCAATCTACAGACGATCGCCGCCGCGGCGGGGCAATCGTGGCTGCAGTGTCTTCTGATCGTCTTTCTCGTGGCGGCGGGAATACTTGGGCTCGCAGCGGCCATCGCCACGACGGTCAGATGGTTTCGCTACGGTGCATCGACGCTGCACATCGATTCATTGCCCGGCTATCTCGGGGATCGCTTCCGCGGCAGCGTCAGTGCGTGCATTCGTGACGATGCGCACCTCGAGGCGGAGGTGGCATGCGAGCGGGTGAGCGTTGTGTGGATCCCGGCCCCGAAGGGCGGGCGCTCGAAAAAGATGATCCGCACACCGCTTTGGGTGCATCGCTGGCCCCTGGAAAGGGATCGCATGACGCGCATGAAGAACGGCGATGTGATCATTCCGATCGATGTTCCGCTCCCCGAGGATCAACCGCCATACGCGATCGATGCCGATGGCGCGGGGATCCGGTGGATGCTGCGGATCGGACGCGACCTGGGGGCGGCCAACCCATCGGATGCCCTCGTCATCAGCGCCCCGGGACTCGGCGGCTTCTCCGCGGAATACTCCATCCCCGTCTGCGCCCGCCGATGATGCTCCGCGTCTTCGATATGAAGGGATGGTTGCAGGGAGCCTGATCGCCGAGTGCCGCTGATCGGCCAACCCTGCGCGGCGCGGACCATCGGCAGAACAATGCCTAGCCGTTTGCGTTCAGCGCCCGGCGGACGGCAAGCTCGAGCGCTTCGAGAAAACGGGAGCGGTCCTGCCGGGTGAAGGCGGCGTTGTAGCCCTTGCTTTCGCCCGTCTCGCGCAGGTGCGCGGAAAGCTCACGCATCGCCAGCGCCATGCCGATGCTCGCTTCGGTGAACGGTTTGCCGGTGGGGCCGATCGCCTGCGCGCCCTTCTTCAGGCAACGGGCCGCGAGGGGAATGTCGGCGGTGACGGCGATGTCGCGCGGACCGATGTGCTCGGCGATCCAGTCGTCGGCGGCATCCGGTCCCTCGGCGACGACAATGCGCTTCACGAGCGGACTTTCGGGCAGCCGCATCCATGCATTGGAAACAAAGTGCAGGGTGAGGCCGTGCCGCTCGGCAACGCGCAGGGCCTCGTCCTTGACGGGGCAGGCGTCGGCGTCGACGTAAATGGCGGATGGTGCTGTGGCGCTGTTCATGGGCGGCTTTTAGCGGTCCATCGCAGCGCACGCAAAGCGCGACCCCGGCGCCGTATCTATTGCGCAGCCGCATCCACGCGCATGGGCTCTGCGAGCATGGCGGCGAGCGCTTCGCCGTCGAGCACGCGGTCGTGCATCCCCGCGGCGGGGGTGCGGGGATCGGCATCCATGACCGGGCCCGGTGCGACCGCCGCAACGAGGCGCTGCCAGACGCCGGGAACCATCGAGGCTTCTCCCCACGTCGCGGAAAGCAGATAGCGCATCTTGGCGTGCTTGCCGGCGGCCTCTTCGAGGGGCCCGATGACCTTGGCGCCGTGGCTCCTGAGCAGCGTCTCCAGCGCGCCGGCGCCAAGTAGCGCAACGTGCGCGCCGGTACGGCATTCGTCGAGCGCCGCAATGATGAACGCGACGGCCGCTTCGGGAGCCGTCTGGACCATCTCGTCAACGCAGTCGTAGGCGCGCATGCGCTCGCCGTTGCCCGTGAGCTCCGTGGCCGTGGCAATCTTGAGCAGCACGTCCGCCAGGCGCTTGAAATCGCATGTGCCGTCTGCACTCAGGCATAGAGGCTCGGCGCCCTCGAACTGGCAATCGAGGCAACTCCAGCTGCGTTCCATGGGGACACCCGGCTCGGATATCTTCAGTGCAGTGAATCATATCACAGGCGAAACGGCTGTGCCTTGGCGCCGGACGTTCTGGCGCGCGGGTGTTGAGCCTGTGCAATAGCGAATCGCGCAGGCGCGCCGCTTCCGCTCTCGATGCGGCCGCTCCGGACATCGGCGCGGGCGCACGGCGCGAAGAACGGACGTCGATGGGGCTACCCGGTGCCAATGCAAGCTGCGCGAAAGCCTAGAGCACGATCTCGCCTGCGTCGCGATGATGTGGGGGAGCGGTGCGTTCGCAGCCCGTTTCGAAGACTGCGCAGCCTGCCCACGCGGCCGGCGCGCGCAAATACGCTTCCGGCTCGATGCATTTCTCAATCGAAAGACGACGCGGCGGTCCTTTTCCGCCTGGGGGTGCTATGTAGTTTGCATGATATGTCTGGACCTCGGAGGACCTAAGCCGTGTATGGTTTGCGGATCACGCCGATTTGGGTCCGGGCGCAATACTGTTGGCGCTCGAGAAGGCTCCGGGATTTTCGCGGAGGGACATATTAGAGATGGTCACGGATAAGCCCCTTGGCCTGGCGGGGAAGGCACCAATTGATATTGTTCGCCGATTCAACTCGGCATGGGTTGCGGGAGAGATCGATAGGGCCATCGCGGTCGTTGCCGAGGATGCCGTTTACGCGCTCCACCTCTCGGACGATCTGTTGCCCACGGGCGGAGAGACCGTCGGGCGGGCGAATATCGAGGCCGCGCTGCGCAAAGTGCGCCAGCAGTTCGATTATCTGCTCTACCGGCCGATGGGGATGCGCGCCGATGGCGATGCCGTCCGGTTCCAGGTCGAATTCATGTACCGGCATCGCCGCAGCGGGGAAATTCTCAGCGGTCGTTTCCGCATGATCATGCGCGTGGAAAACGGGCTCATCGTGCGTACGGAGGAATATCACGACCGCGCGAAGGTCGAGGCATTCCTGCGCCTGTTTTCGCAATAGGTGCGTCGCCAGGCTGGAATGTCCCGCCGTATGCCCCAGGGAGTTTCAGCGGCTCTATAGAGCACGCGCCGGCGTTAGTGTTTCGCCACGCGACGCTTGCGATGCACGCGCTTGCGCGGCGCTGCGGCCGCCGGCTCGACGGCGGCAACGGTTTCCAGGCGCTCCTTCGGCACGACGTGCACGACTTTGTAGCCGCGGGCTTTCAGCTCGGCGAGCACCGTCGGGATCGCCTTGGCGGTGCGCTCGTGGATGTCGTGGAAGAGGATGATGCCGCCGCCCTTGCGGTCGAGGCCGGTAAGGACGTTCTGCACCACCTTTTCAGGGGTGCGTACGCGCCAGTCCCAGGAATCGACGTCGATGCCGAAGGTGGCGATGTTGCGCTTGGCGAGGTAGGCGCGCACGCGCTTGGGATCGCTGAGGTAGGGGAAGCGGAAGAACGGCGCCACGCCGTCGGGCAGAGTCGCCTCGGCGATGTTGAAGGTGCTTTCGATCTGTTGCTCGGCCTGGCCCATGGAGGATGCGCCGAGATTGCGGTGGCTGTAGGTGTGGGTTCCGACGGTGTGGCCCTCGGCCTGCACCTGGCGGGCAACGTCGGGGTAATTCTTGAGCATGCTGCCGACGTAGAAGAAGGTCGCCTTGGTGCACTGGGCAGCGAGGGCGTCCAGGATCTCGCGTGTGACGGTCGGATGCGGGCCGTCATCGAAGGTGAGAATGACCTCACCCTTCTCGAGCAGCGGGCTCGGAGGATACTGGTCGCCATATTCGCCGCCGCCGACGGTGTCGAGCTCGACCGTGCGCGAGACGCCGAGCGTATCGGCGCAATGGGCAGCCTCGGGTTCTGTAACTGCGGCCGGTGCCTCGGGGTCCGACTTGACCTGGATGATGCCGGTTTCGGCTCTCGCAACGACGGCGGGCAGCGTGAGCGCGATCACGAGCAGCAGCTTCTTCATGTCGGTTTCCTCTTCCTTTCGCACCACGTCGCTTCCGCCGTACCACTTTGGCGGGTCCGTCCACAGAACATCCGACCATCGCTCCGCGCGGCTTAACCTCCAGTGAAGCAAGAATCGATTCGATGCACCTTTACGCGCAAAAAAACTCCGCGCTTCGGACGCATCAGCCTGAGACTCGGGTGGTGGTGCGTCAGCAACCTAACACTTCGGCGCACCGCGGGCGCGCATAAAACGGCAGCCCTCCTCCGGCTGGCGCCTCAGCCGGTGCGCTCCAGCGCAAGTGCCGGGTAACTGCAGGGCATCTGTGGAACGCACCGAAAGGACCGCGCTCGAAATGCAAAGAGAGGCGCCGGGGGGCGGGGCGACCTCTCTTCGCGCCCCGGCGGTGGCAGTGCCGGAGCCTTGATGGGGAAGACAGCCGGGTCACCAGAGCGGCCCGGTCGTGCCGATTGAAGCGGCAAAAAATGAAGTCCGCGTTTGATCCGCAGGAAGAATATCTGTCGCAATTTCGTAAATCGAATGCGCCCGGCTGTGTCTGGCGGGCATCGGGCGGAGGCTTTTCTACAGCGCTCGCGTATCCTAGCCGCGTCGGAGCAACCGCTAAGCGTTCGGGCGCCTTGTCAGGCGATTGCGCCCGCGGCTAAGTCCGGCGCTGCATCACCGGAGACCCGCGCCATGCCCTTTTCCCCGCTGTCGGCCTACGTCACGCCGATCGTGCTGCTATGCATCTCCAATGTTTTCATGACCTTCGCCTGGTACGGACACCTGCGCTTCAAGGATCAGCCGCTCCTTCTCGTGATCTTCGTCTCCTGGCTCATCGCCTTCGCCGAATACTGCTTCGCGGTGCCGGCCAACCGCTACGGCAGCGCCGTCTACTCGCCGGCACAGCTGAAAACGATCCAGGAGGTGATCACGTTGACGGTGTTCACCGTATTCTCGGCACTCTACCTGAAGGAGCCGCTCGGGATACATCAGGGCATTGGCTTCGCGTTCATAGCATTGGGTGCATACTTTATCTTCTCGGGGCGTCCCTGAAGCAGTTAAGGTCATCCCAGACATAGAAACGCACCGCGGCACTCGAGGGGAGAAATGGCAGAAACACGTATCGCAGTGGTCACGGGCGCCAATCGCGGAATCGGACTGGAGATCCTCAAGCAGCTGTCGCGGGCCGGCCTCATGACAGTGCTCTGCTCGCGCGACGTCGAAAAAGGCCGCGAGGCGGCCGCCAAGCTCGCCTCGGAAGGGCTGGAGCCGCCGGTGGTGGCTCTGGACGTCACGGACGGGGCGAGCATCAAAGCGGCGGTGGAGGAGATCGTCGGGCTGTTCGGGCGCATCGACGTGCTGGTCAATAACGCCGGTATCCTGCACGAGGGCTTCACCGCGGAGGAGGCGAGCGTGCTCGATGTCTCCGCGGAAGTCGCCATGGAGACCTATGCCACCAACGCGATCGGGCCATTGCGGATGATCCAGGCGGTGGTGCCGATCATGCGGCAGGGCGACTACGGCCGGGTGGTGAACATCTCCTCGGGGGCGGGGCAGCTTGCGGAAATGGGCGCCGGCTATCCCGCCTATCGAATGTCGAAGGCGGCGCTCAACGCGCTTACCCGCATCACGGCTGCCGAGCTTGGCCCGGCGCCGATCAAGATCAATGCGATGTGCCCGGGCTGGGTGCGCACCGACATGGGCGGCCCCAACGCGACCCGCTCGGTGGAGCAGGGTGCGGAAACGGCCGTATGGCTGGCGACGTTGCCGGACACGGGGCCGACCGGCGGATACTTCCGCGATAAGGCGCCGATCCCGTGGTAAGCGGCTGAAAGGGATAGGGCGGCGCCGATCCGCCGAGGCACCGCTTCGAGGATGGATCAGACGCCGCGCACCAGATTGCCGACCATCAGCGTGATATAGGCGGTGATCGCCAGCCAGAACTCCTGGTGCGGCAAGTAACGGGGCACGCCCACGAAGCCGAGCTTGGTGATGAGCGCCAGAAGGGCGAGCGTCAGCGAGATGAGAAAGATGGCGATCGTCGGCGGGTTGAGACGCATGGCAGTGGGCTTCCCCCTTCGGCGCGGCGGCCCCGGCAGCATTAGCCTGCGCGCATGACAGTTGTCCGTACGGCGCGCGATCTTACCAAGCCGGCAGCGGCGCAGCCACAGCATGTGCGGTCAATAGATAGAGACCGCCTAGCGCGAGCCGGAACCGGAAAGGCTCGCGAGCGGCGCTGGAGTTTAATACAGGCACAGCACCGGCCGGTCTTCATAGACCGGCGGACGCGCGGCGGGCGCGATTGAGGGAAGCCGCCTTAAAGGGTGCGTGCGGTCTTCACGGACGATAGCGCGGGGAAGTCGTCACCGGCCTCGATCAGGAAGCGGACCGGCCGGGCGTTCGGGTTCCCTTCATCCCGGCAGGTGACGAGCAGCAGGGGCGTCGGCCGGTCGGTCGAGACGGCGAGCACGTGGCTATCGAGCTTGTCGATGGTGACGACATTCAGCACGCGGTCGTGTCCGTTGGACGAGATGGTGATGCGGTCGCCCACCGAGACGGGCTTGGCGGAGAGGGCGCCCTGATCGCGCACCAGATGGGTGAGCCAGAATTCCTCGGTGCCGGCGACGACCGGCTGCCTGCCGGCCGGCGTGGGCGACTTGGCATCGAGATCGGCGATGGCGCGCTGGAAACCGCGCTCTACGACACCTTCGCCGTTGCCGACGCTCACCGCGGCGGCACCGAGACCGGCGGCGGCAAGCACCAAGACAGCAACCGGCAGGTTTTTGCGAATAGCGCCTGCGCCCATGGTTCAGCTCCGCTTTCGTTTGTTTCCCGCTTGGCCTGTTTGGCCCGGCATCAGCCTAGTGCAAGACCGGCTTCGAGCCTATGCCGAGTACAGTAGCCCCATTACCGAAATGTTAGGAGTGGAGGAGAAGCCGTCAAGGGCCCCCAGCAGAGCCTGGCCTCTCCTCCACGGCTCCTCGCCGCGGGGAGGCGTACGCGCGGCGAAGATGGCGGAAAAACGCAAGGTTAAGAGCCACAATTGCCGAAAAAATGGCGGCCAGCAGCCCGAGCGCCATATCGGTCGGGACGGGAGGCGGCCCGGCGAAAATGGCGGACTGGGGCACCGGCACGGCCGTTGCGACGACGGCTGCGGCGATGACGGGGCTGTTGTCGATGGAGATCTTGAAGAAGTCGCCGGCACTGGCGCTTACCGGGAGCAGGTCGCTCAGGCGGTAGGTGGTGTCGACGTTGTGCTCATAGAGGCCCACGGCCGCGGCGAAGCCGGCAAAAAGGATGAGGCCGATGCATGCGTCGGCGACTGTCCTTGCGATCAACCTCAGGCGCGCCGTCCCGAACATCGCGAGGGATCCCTTCCTGGCCTTGCCGGGGTGAGCCCACCGGCGTTGTTCCGTATGGGAATGATGCTACCCGTGTTCATGGCGGGTGTGGGGTCACATTGTGGCGATAGCAGCGTATTCTTTCGATTAATGCGCTCTCGGTGCGCATGTTGCGCATCTGTCACGGGATGCGTGGCCGGCTAACGGCTTCTATCCGCTTTTGCGTCTCGAACGGCGTGCTTCGGGCGCGGAGCAGCGTATTGAAGTCACCGCAGGGTACGGATAGTGTCCGCGCCGTTTCGATCCCGAACGATCATCCGAAAGGCTTCCGAAAATGGGCTTCATCGCCGACAGTTTGAACCGCATCCAGCCGTCGGCGACCATCGCGGTGTCGACGAAAGCGCGACAGCTCAAGGCGGTGGGGCGGGACGTGATCGGATTGTCTGCCGGCGAGCCGGACTTCGACACGCCGGACAACATCAAGCAGGCCGCCGTGAAGGCGCTTGCCGAGGGCAGGACCAAATATACCGATGTCGATGGCACGCCTGAGCTCAAGGCAGCGATCGTCCGCAAGTTCGCCCGCGAGAACGGCCTCGACTATAAGCCGAACCAGATTTCCGTCGGCACGGGCGGCAAGCAGGTCATCTATAACGCGCTACTGGCGACGCTGAACCCCGGCGATGAGGTGATTATTCCTGCGCCGTGCTGGGTCTCCTATGCCGACATCGTCATGCTCGCCGACGCCAAGCCGGTGTTCGTGCCGACGACGATCGAGGACGGCTACCGGCTGAAGCCCGCCGCGCTCGAAGCGGCGATCACGCCGAAGACGAAGTGGCTGATCTTCAACTCGCCGTCGAACCCGACGGGCGCGGCCTATTCGCGCGATGAGATCAAGGCGCTGACGGACGTGCTGCTGAAGCATCCGCATGTCTGGATCATGACGGACGATATCTATGAGCACCTGCTCTATGACGGACTGGAGTTTCATACCGTGGCGGCAGTCGAGCCGGGTCTTTTCGATCGCACGCTGACGATCAATGGCCTGTCGAAGGCCTACTGCATGACCGGCTGGCGACTTGGCTATGCGGGCGGGCCGGTGCAGCTCATTGACGCCATGCGCAAGCTGCAGTCGCAGTCGACGTCCAATCCGTGCTCGATCACGCAGGCCGCGGCCGTCGAGGCGCTGGACGGGCCGCAGGATTTCATCGCCGCCAACAACGCCAAGTTCGTCGAGCGGCGCGATCTCGTTGTGTCGATGCTGAACCAGGCGTCGGGTCTCAAGTGCCCGAAGCCGGAGGGGGCGTTCTATGTCTACCCCAGCTGTGCCGGCACGATCGGCAAGACGAGCGCTTCGGGTAAGGTGATCGCGAGCGATGAGGATTTCGCGACGGCGCTGCTGGAGGAGGAGGGCGTTGCAGTGGTGCATGGCGCCGCGTTCGCATCTTCGCCGGCCTTCCGCGTATCGTATGCGACCTCGAAGGATGTGCTCGAGGATGCGTGCCGCCGCATTCAGCGGTTCTGCGGGAACCTGCGCTGAGGGAACCGGGGAATGAGCGGGCCGGCCGGAACACCCGACGCGCCATGCTCGACCTGCAGCTATTGGCGGGCTGCGCTGGCGGTGGCGCTGCTCGCGCTTCTGGTGAGCTGGCTCGTCGCGTAACGGCGAGAACGGTGCTGCGCGATGGCCGTGGCTGGGTAACGGGCGCGAAAACCGACCTGAGCACGGCAGCACGGAAATACGCGGATACAGCAGAACGCCGGCATGTGGGCGGTCGCCGGCGCGTTGGCGCTATACTGTCAACGTCGGCATTCTCCCTTGCGGATGCGGTTCAGCATCGCGCGGGGCATCGTCAATTTTTGGATTTCACGCGATCGGAGGCCGGCCCAAGGTGTGGCCGGCCGTGTGTCCTCAGGCGGCCGCGCCGCGGTGGCTCCACGGATCAGCGAGCCATGCCCGCACCCACATACGGCGCAGCGAGCGGTGCGCACTCGCCAGCAGGCTACGCTGGACGGGCTGATGGACGACCAGGGCTGTCGATGGCACGCGTGCCGGCCGCGCCTCGACGATTTCCTCGGCTGCCATATCTTCGGCTGCCATGGCATAGCCCGCCGCATGGGCTGCCGACATCAGGGATTTCATACCCATCGCACGCCTCGCTTCCTTCGGACCGCCAAACCCGGCGACCCAGTCCGCTATCAACAGGTTCAAGCGAACTTATTAATTCATAATGCTTCAATTGGGTTCCAGAGCAAGTATTTTCCATTGTGCTATTGCGAATTGGAAAGCACAAATTCTTTGCGCAGGTTGTGCGTCGCAATATTCAGGCAGTCGTCTTCGCACGACAACTTAGGCGATCGCGCTGGTCTCAATTGGGAGCATTCGGTACGTCGGGTGTCGATGCGAGGTGCGTTTGCTTCCGAACAGGCGCTGCATCCTCGACCACGTCATAGGTGCATCCGTCGGCGCTGAAGCGCGTGGCGGCGGAGCAGGCTTTCGGCTTTGAGGCGTAGCGACCAAGAACAAGTTGATCGTCGCGTCGCACCACCTTCCACCGGCGGGCGGGTGGGGACGCTGCGTGGCTTTCATCATCGTGTGCGGGCTGGTGGGCGGGGCGGGCGTAGACCAATCGCAACGGGTTGCTCATCTGGGCTTACCGATGATCCTTTGCTGTCAAATTTGAGGGGTCGCAGGTTTGCGCAAGCGCGAAGCCGCGAGCGCTTCAGAATCGCGAACACAGCTCTCTAATTTCAGGGCCTAGCGCTTGTTGCTGCCGTCGGAGCTGGCGGCGACGGCGCGCTTTTTATCTTTGTCGGAAAGCGCGCCGGCACTCGACTCGCCCTTCCGATCGGTGGAGAAAGTAGGCGCGCGCTTGGCCTCTTTGGCGCCGGGCGTATTTTCACGCGGACTGCTCAAGGGGCGCGTTGCGGGTTCGATACGTGGCATGTCGGTGGCACCGGCTTTGGATTTGAAGGGTGTCTCGCGGCTCGCACGAAAACGCCTGCCGGCAAGGGCGCGGCAGGCGTCCAGTATCAGCGAGCCATCGGCGAGTTCCAGTAGGGCTCCACGCCGTAATGGCGGTGGGTCACTGTCTCCCAGTCGCGATCGCCCCAGGAGTCATCGCTGAACGCCGGTGCGTCGCGGAGCTGCTCCTCGGTGATCGTGGTTCGGAAACCCCCGAGCGAGGTGTCATATTTCAGCGCGCCCCAGGGCACTGGGTAATGGCTGTGGCCAAGGCCCAGGAAGCCGCCGAAGCTCATGACCGCGTAGATGACGCGGCCCGACAGCTTGTCGATCATGAGGTGGTCGATCTCGCCGACTTTCTCCCTGCCGAGGCCGTAGACTACGGTGCCCTCGACATCTTCGCTCGAGATTAGTTGGTGATTGGGGTGTACTGTGGATGTCGCCATTGAAGCCTCCGAGCGATGTTCCTGTTTGTGCGGGAACAACGTGGAGGTATCGCGCGCGTTCCACCGTTCCGTCGCAGGTTTCATCACCCGGGCAGCGCCTTACGATCGCTCCAAGGTGAGCCAAAGTCGCCGGTGCGGCCCAACGCCGAAGCCGAATAGTCGCCCTCCGCGAATTCCAGGCGACGCTGCCTCCTCGGCGTCTTGCGCCTTGCGGCGGCTCTGGTCAGTCGCGCAGCGATATCCCCGTGTCCGTATCTTCCATTCGGTGCTAGTCTTTCTGGGTCGCGCTCCTCCTGAGGCGCGGGGCGCGCGCGCAAGCAGGTGCGTGCGCCTCCAACCGAAGGAGGAAGCAGATGGCACACTCCGAAGTTTCCAGGACGGGAGCAAGTGGGAGCTCACGCTCCCGCTGCATCGCACTCGTCGGGCCCTATCTCAGCGGCAAAACCACTCTTCTCGAAGCGATCCTGGCGCGTACCGGCGCTATCCAGCGCGCGGGCACCGTGAACGATAAGACGTCCGTGGGCGACGCGAGCCCAGAAGCCCGCGAGCACGGCATGAGTGTTTCGCTAAACGTTGCCGACACGTCTTTCCTCGATGACAACTTCACCTTTCTCGACTGCCCCGGCTCGATCGAATTCCAGCACGAGGGGGCATTGGCGCTGACGGCCTGCGATGCCGCGGTCGTCGTGTGCGAAGCCGATGCCCGGCGCGTTCCCGCGCTGCAAGTGATCCTGAAGCAGCTCGAGGATCGGGGCATTCCGCACCTTCTGTTCCTGAACAAGATCGATGAATCCGCGATCCCGCTGCGGGAGCTGGTGCCGATGCTGCAGCCGGCGAGTGCGCGCCCGCTCGTTCTGCGGCAGATCCCGATCTGGGAAAATGGCGTTGCGACGGGGTTCGTCGATCTCGCTTCGGAACGTGCCTTCGTTTATCGCACCAATGCGCCGTCGGAGATCGTCGAGCTGCCCGCAACCCTTTCGGAGCGCGAGAAGGAAGCGCGCTTCCATATGCTGGAACAGCTTGCCGACCATGACGACGAGCTGATGGAGCAGCTCCTCACCGACGTGCCGACATCGCGCGACAAGATATTCCAGGATCTGACGCAGGAATTTCGCGACGGATTGATCTGCCCGGTCCTGCTCGGGTCGGCGCGCAACAACCACGGCATCTTCCGTCTCCTCAAGGCCCTGCGCCACGAGACGCCTACGGTCGAGGTGACTGCGCGGCGGCTGAAGCTGGAGAACGCCAAGTCCGCGGCCTACGTTATGAAGTCGCTCTATACGGCGCACGGGGGCAAACTCTCGCTCGCGCGCGTGCTGACAGGTGAGTTCGGCGACGGGACCGTCGTGACGGGACCCGAGGGCCGCGACGAGCGGATCGCCGGCGTCTTTGCGCTGCGCGGGGAGGAGCCGGTCAAGCGAGGACCGGCAAAGGCCGGTGAAACGGTTGCCTTCGGGCGCCTCGAAGGTATCCGCTCCGGCGATACGATCAGTGCGGAGAAGAGCGGAGCGGTGCAGGTGAAGGGTGCTCCCGCGCCGGAGCCCGTGTTCGCCATCGGCCTCGGCCTGAAGGACCGCAAAGACGAGGTGAAGCTGACGACCGCGCTCGGCAAGCTCCTGGAGGAGGACCCCTCGCTGAGCGTCGAGACGAACTCCGACACGCATCAGATGCTTCTGCTCGGGCAGGGCGAGATGCATTTGCGTGTCGCCCTGGAGCGGCTGCAGCGCAAGTATGGCGTAAGCGTCGAACGCCAGCCGCAGCAGGTGCCGTATAAAGAAACCATCCGCTCCGGCACCCAGGTGCGCGGGCGGCATAAAAAGCAGTCCGGCGGCCATGGCCAGTTCGGCGACGTGGTGCTGGAGATCGAGCCGCGCCCGCGCGGAGCGGGGTTTGCATTCAACGACAAGATTACCGGCGGCGTCGTTCCGCGGCAGTTCATCCCGTCGGTGGAGGTCGGCGTGAAGGATTACCTGCAGCACGGCCCGCTCGGCTTCCCCGTGGTGGACGTGCAGGTCACCCTGCTCGACGGCTCCTATCACACGGTCGATTCCTCGGACATGGCGTTCCGCCAGGCGGCGCGTATCGGCATGACCGACGGGCTGCCAAAGTGCTCGCCAGTTCTGCTGGAGCCCGTGATGGCAGTGGAGATCGCGGTGCCGAGCGAGGCGACGGCGCGCATCAACGCGATCATCGCGCAGCGGCGCGGCCAGATCCTGGGCTTCGATGCCCGCGACGGCTGGTGCGGCTGGGACGTGGTGCAGGCCCAGATGCCGGCTTCCGAGATGGCGAATCTCATCGTCGATCTGAGGTCGGCGACATCGGGCGTCGGCACCTACACAGCGCGCTTCAACCACCTTGCCGAGCTCACGGGCCGCCTTGCCGACCAGGTGCTGGCGGAACACCGGCAGGCGGCCGAGTAGAGACGGCGCGGAGCACGGAAGACGGTTGCGGGCATGGCTGGTCCGCGGCCGTCTTGACCTGCGGTCATCGAGTTCATAGCGTATGGGTACGGGGATGGGGTTCCCCATAACCGCTCGCGGATGTCTGCGGGCTGATGACTCCTACCGCATGCGGCTGCTCAAGGCAGCGCGCTGAAGCGGTGGGTCGTGTTTCGGGCCACCGCTTCGGTGGCCCTTTTGCTGCGCGTGCGGATGGCTGAAGCTATCGAAGGGAGATGCGCGTGCAGACTTATCTCTGGATTGCGGCGGGAAGCGCCCTGGGCGGAATGGCCCGGTTCTGGTGCACCGGCCTGGGAAACCGCCTTTTTGGCGAGACGTTCCCGTGGGGCACGCTGCTGATTAACGTCATCGGCTCGCTGATCATCGGCTTCTTCGTGGCCCTGACCGGGCCACAGGGCCGATATGACGTCGATCCCGATATCCGCGCCTTCGTCGCCATAGGACTATGCGGGGGTTATACGACCTTTTCCGCCTTCAGCCTGCAGACGATGGTGCTGATGCAGGAAAGCCAGTGGCTGCATGCGGGCGCCTACATTCTCGCCTCGGTAACGGTGTGCATCGTTGCGGTCTGGATCGGCCATCTCATGGCTATGCACCTCAGCGCCGTCTAGCTCGAATTGAAGGAACGGATTGAGCCTTCCTTTGCGTTTCCCTGCGAGGATGGCTCGATGGGTGGCTCTGACAGGACAACATACGCTTGCGGCTTTGCCGGGCTCGATAGCGAGGTCGATGCGGCGTCGTTGGAGGTGCGGGGCGAATTTCCTACCTGGCTGAGGGGGACATTGCTGCGCACGGGTCCTGCGAAATTCGACATTGGCGGCAATAGTGTGAACCATTGGTTCGACGGGCTCGCCATGCTGCATCGCTTCAGTTTCGCCGACGGCGCGGTATCCTATCGCAACCGCTTCCTGCGCTCCGACACGTACACCCGGTCGATGGAAAGGGGATCGCTCGCGGACGGCGGATTCGCGACCGACCCCTGCCGCACGCTTTTCCAGCGCGTCGCAGCGGTGTTCTCGCCGCATTTCACGGACAACGGCAACGTCAACGTCGAGACGTTCGGCGGTGAGCCGGTGGCGCTCACCGAGACGCTGCTGCCGGTACGCTTCGATCCGGCGACGCTTGCCGCGCGCGGACACTATCCGATGGCGAAGGAAGTGGGCGGCATGGTTTCCATCGCCCATCCGCATCACGATGCGCAGCGCGGTTGCCGCTTTAGTTATGTGGTCGAATTCGCGCGCCGCTCGCAGTATCGGCTGTTCGCTATTCCCGACGATGGATCTCCGCAACGCGTCGTTGCTACGATGGACGTCGACAAGCCGGCCTACATGCACTCGTTCGCGATGACGGAGCTCCATCTGGTACTGACGGAATTTCCGCTCGTCGTCGATCCGCTGCGGATGATGCTCAATCTGTCGCCGTTCATTCGCAACTATCGCTGGCTGCCGGAGCGCGGGCTGCGGTTCCACGTGTTCGAAAAGGATACGGGCCGGCATGTCGCTTCGCGTGCGACCGAGGCGGCTTTCGCTTTCCATCACATCAACGCCTATGAGGCGGGCGAGGATCTCCTCATAGATGTCGCCGTCTATGACGACGCGAGCATCATCGATCAGCTCTATCTGTCACGCCTGCGGGCGGGTGAGCCGGTTTCGGCAACCGGCCGGCCAACGCGCTTCACGGTGCCACTCGCTGACGATGGTCAGGTGCGCATGACAGTGCTCAGCGACGGCATGCTGGAGTTGCCGCGCATCGACTATGGGCGCTGTGCGGGACGCCCCTATCGCTATGTATGGGGTAACGGGCGGCGGCCTGACGGACTATTCCTCGACAGCATCGTGCGGGTGGATGTCGAAAGCGGCCATCAGCGCATGTGGTCGGCCGGTGGGTGCTTCCCCGGTGAGCCCGTGTTCATTGCCCGTCCCGGTGCAACAGAGGAGGGCGATGGCGTTCTCCTATCGGTGGTGCTCGATGCGCACCGCGGGATGTCATTTCTGCTGCTTCTCGATGCAATATCGCTTTCCGATATTGCCCGCGCGGAATGTCCGCATGCGATTCCGTTCGGGTTACACGGATGTTACTACCCGGACCAATGACGCCATCGTAGCCTTTCGGCGTGAGCGTCGCGGCGACGCTGTCACGAACAGGCCAGCCGTTGCGAATAGCTCACATCAAGGGGAGGGGCGCTGGGGCGCCGCCGAACGATGGAGCCATCAATGGGAATTTTTCGTGCACTAGGTGCCGGATCGGTAGCGCTCGGGCTATTGGGCACGCCGGTCTACGCCGAGCCGGCCACGGGCGAGCAGCTCGTCGACGCGCTGAACAAAATATTCGGAAAGCATGCGAAGGCGCGCGCTTCGCACGCAAAGGGCATCTGCGTCAAAGGCGAGTTTACACCGACCGCCGAAGCGGCAGCCTTGAGCAAGGCACCGCAATTTTCCGCCAAGGTGCCTCTCGTCGGGCGCTATTCGCTCGGCGGCGGCAATCTCGCTGCGCCGGACAATCAAAAGGACAATGTCCGGGGCATCGCACTCCACTTCCAGCTGCCCGACGGCAGCAACAGCGATCTTCTGATGATAACGGCGCCGGTTTTCGTCGCCAAGAATCCCGATCAGTTCCTCGAGCTTCTGACCGCGGTCGGCAGCAAGGACAAAGCGAAGATCGATGCGTATTTCGCGGCCAATCCGGAATCCACGCGTCAGAAGAAATGGCTCCTGACACGCCAGACGCCCGCCAGCTACGCCACCGCCGACTATTTCGGCGTGCACACATTCTATCTGACGAATGCGAAGGGGGAACGACAGGCGGTGAAGTGGCGCGCCGAGCCGGTCGGCGGCTACGTCGGGCTCGACGATGAAGCTGCGAAGGCGAAGGGCGCCGATTTCTATAATCAGGATCTCGAGCAGCGTTTCGCGAAGGGACCCGTCGCCTATGATCTTTATGCGGTGCTGGGCCAGCCGGGCGATCAGGACGACGACCCGACCGCCGAATGGCCCGCGGACCGAAAGAGCGTAAAGGTTGGAACGATCTCGATCACGGGTCTCGAACCGGCGGTAACGTGCGACGGGGGAATATTCGATCCGAACCAGGTGGCGGATGGCATAGAGCCGTCGCCCAACGACAAGATCCTGCCGATGCGCACCGAGAGCTATGCGGTGTCGTCCGGGCGGCGCGCCGGCGACTGAGAGCAGCGGGGCATCCGGCGCAGGATGCCCCTCTTTTTTGTGGCGGCTTATCTGACGGTCTTCAGCTTATCGGACCGCGATCCAGATAGCGCAGGGCGAGAGCCGCGAGGACGAGCGACAACCCGATCCAGACCGCGACGATGACGATGGCAGCGCCTTTGCTTTTCTGGAGCGGCGCGTCGAGGGCCGTTGCGCGGTGCTCGGAGAGAATTTCCGGCGGGATGAGGCGCACCGCGAGAAGAATGCCGAGCGGCACGAGAATGATGTCGTCGAGGTAGCCGAGGATGGGGATGAAGTCGGGGATGAAGTCGATGGGGGACAACGCATAGGCGGCCACGGCGAGCGCGACCGCCTTTGCGTACCAGGGCACGCGCGGATCGCGCGCCGAAAGATAGAGCGCATGCACGTCGCGCTTGATAGCCTTGGCCCAGCGGCGCATGCGCGCGATCAGCGAGCCATCGGTCTCAAAAGATGGCATCAAGGCGCTACTCCCGTTCGCGCGGCTAGCCGGTGCCGGCGGGGACGAACTTCAGCGCAACCCCGTTCATGCAAAAGCGCAGGCCGGTTGGGGGCGGACCGTCCTTGAAGACGTGGCCGAGGTGTCCGCCGCAGCGGCGGCAATGGATTTCCGTGCGGGTCATGAAGTAGCTTTTGTCGGTGCTGTCGCCGACGGCGTTCGGCAGCGGGCGATAGAAGCTCGGCCAGCCCGTGCCGCTGTTGAACTTCGTCTCGGATGAAAACAACGGCAGCTCACAGCCGGCGCAGACGTAGGTGCCGGCGGCATAGTTCTTGTCGAGCGGGCTGCTGCCCGCACGCTCGGTGCCGTGCTCGCGTAGCACGTTGAATTGCTCCGGTGTCAGGATCCGGTGCCACTCTTCGGGAGTGTGCTCGATCTCGTATTCGGATTTTGGTTTGGAGATGGACACGGCTTCCTCGTCGGCGCGTGGGCTTGCGATAGGCCAGCCCGCCGCGGCGACGGCGAAACTGGTGAGCGTGAACGCGCGGCGCGTGAGCATAGGCCACCACCTTTCCAGGTCCCAGTCATCGTCCGAAGCCTCAGGGGTCAGGGGCTCCGTCCTATATTCGCTGCGCCGCGCCCGGTGTTACAGAGGCAGCTTATCACAACGGGACTTGTGCTGAAGGATTTGGTGTCGGCGCAGCCCGGCGCGTTTTTTTGGGGGCGGCTGCTAGCCGACAATGGGCACGCTCCGGTCGATGACGATTTCCTCGGTGCTGAGGCGGCAGCGGTAGGCCAGGGTCTCGACACCGGCCTTGCGGGCGGCATGGAAAGCCTCCGCATAGGCGGGATCGAAGTCGCCGCAGATGGAGAACTGCTCGGCATCCTGGCGCTGGATGAGATAGAGCATCACCGCGCGGTGGCCCTGCGCGACCATCGCGCTGAGCTCGCGCAGGTGCTTGGCGCCACGGGCGGTCGTGCAATCGGGGAACTCGGCGTGGCCGGCATTGCGCATCAAGTGCACGTTCTTGATCTCGACGTAGCAGGTTCCCTTGCCGGCATCCGCGAGCAGGAAATCGATGCGGCTCTTTTCGCTGCCGTAGCGCACCTCGGGGCGCACGGTTTCGTATCCCGCCAGCTCGCCGATGGCGTCGGCGGCGAGGGCTTCGGCGACGAGACGGTTCGGGAACATGGGATTGATGCCGACGAGCGTCGGGCCGCGGCCGAGGTCGTTCTCGACCATCTCCCAGGTGTGCGGAAACTTGCGGGTCGCCACTTCGCTGCGGGACAGCCACACAACCGATCCCGGCGCCTGCAGGCCGAGCAGGGAGCCTGTGTTCGGGCATGCGACGGTTGCATGCTCGCCGCTGTCGAAGACCACGTCGGCGAGGAAACGCTTATAGCGCCGTTCGAGGCGCGCGCGGACGAGGGGAGAGGAGAATCGCATGGACTACGCCTAAGATGCTATGGAGAGGCTTCCCATACCGGCGGAGAGAAGCATTGGGCGGAGAGGATATCGTCACGGCGGCGGTGCTGGTGATAGGCGATGAGATCCTGTCCGGCCGCACGCCCGATCGAAACATAAATTATATCGCCGCGCATCTCACCCGCATCGGCATCCGCCTCCGCGAGGTCCGTGTTGTCGCCGATGACGAGGATGCGATCGTCGCTGCGGTGAATGCGCTGCGCGCAACGCACACCTATCTCATCACGACGGGCGGCATCGGTCCCACCCACGACGACATCACCGCCGATGCCGTTGCGAAGGCGATGGGTGTCAGGATCGATCATGATCCGCGCGCGGTTGCGCTGCTGGAAGCATACTTCGCGCGCAGGGGTGTTTCACCGACGCCGGCACGCATGCGCATGGCGCGCATTCCGCATGGCTCAACGCTGATCACCAACGCCGTTTCGGTTGCTCCGGGCTTCATGATCGACAACGTCATCGTGCTCGCGGGCGTGCCCGATGTGATGCAAGTGATGCTCGATGATGTCAGCGAGAAATTGCGCACGGGCGCCAAAATGCTTACCGCCACGATCCAACTCTACCGCCCCGAAGGCGATGTTGCTGACGTGTTCGCCACGCATCAAAAAACATTTCCTGATGTTGCAATGGGCAGCTATCCGTCCTTCGCGGATGGGCGCGTTTCCACGCAACTCGTTCTGCGTTCAACAGATTCAGCGATGTTGGAACGGGCGCGGGAGACGTTGCTGCAGGTGCTCACCGCCCGTGGATTAATCTGAATCTTAGCGGCGATGCGTCGCAGCGGCTGCATTACGCAGTGATTCGCCGCTTTATCTCCGCTTCCTGCTGCTTCCTGCAAGCCGCTCCGGGGGGTGTGGTTGCG
>Ga0180221_1000704_pt1 | contig 26281 bp, 28 predicted proteins | sample eDN5th37CKraftMG_FD_151339 | JGI IMG/M metagenome (GOLD analysis project Ga0180221, IMG submission 151339) | Enriched Miracle-Growth compost microbial communities from Emeryville, California, USA - eDNA 5th pass 37_C Kraft MG (version 2) (version 2) ...
CGCTCCCGCAGATCATTCGAATAGGGTCTCGCCATCCCTGCTGGCCTCCTACCCAGCCAGCAGGTTGAATCAGAACTCCCCCAGCTTGGAAATCCCCATTCCGATTCAATCAATCAGAAATCGAGTCTAGGCCGCGATGGTTTCCATCGTGGCCCCCGACGCTGCCTCCAACAGGCGGCGTTCCAGGGATTTGAGGCGAGCGGGTGCGGTTACTTTCCCTCCGATCAGATCGGTGAAATAGAAGGTGTCGACCGCGCGCTCGCCATAGGTGGCGATATGCGCCGAATGGATCGTCACCTTCGACTGGAACAGCGCATGCGCGAGGTTGGCGAGCAGGGCAGGGCGATCATGCGCGTTCACCTCGACGACCGTATAGCGGTTCGACGCATGATTATCGATCAGCACCAGCGGCTCGACATGGAAGGCGCTGGCGCGGGTGCGGGCGGGCTGCTTGGCTGCCAGCCGGTCGGCCAGCCGATTGCGATTGGCGATCGCATCCTCGATCCCCGCGCAGAGCCGGCGGAGCCGCGCAGGCTCTTCGAAAGGTTGGCCGAACGGGTCCTGGACGAGGATATTGTCGATCGCCATTCCGTCGCGCGTCGTGTGGATGCGCGCATCGATGATGCTGGCGCCCGCCAGATGGATCGCGCCGGCGATGCGATAGAAAAGCCCTGGATGATCGCCCGCATAAAGGGTGACGAGGGTGGCCCCGCGCTCCGGGTCCGGCGCGGCGTCGATCGCAAGGGGACGCGCGCCGCCATCGGTTGCGGCGATCAGCCGCGCATTGCGTTCGAGTATGTCGGCAGGCTCGGCCACCCAATAGCTTTCGGAAAGCCGGCGGGCATAAGCGTCGAACATGTCGGTGGGCCAGCCGAGACGTTCGCGTAGCACCGCCTGCTTCGCCTCGATCCGCTCGCGGCGGCCTTTCTGCTTGTGGCCTAGCCGCAGTACTTCTTCGGCCGAGGTGTAGAGATCGGCGAGAAGCTGCCGCTTCCAGCCGTTCCACACGCCGGGCCCTACCGCGCGGATATCGACGACGGTCAGCAGTAGCAGCAGCTTCAGCCGCTCGGGGCTCTGTACGGCGGTTGCGAAATCGAGCACAGTCTTGAAGTCGGCCAGATCGCGGCGGAAGGCGGTGGTCGACATCAGCAGGTGATAACGCACCAACCATGACACCATCTCCGTCTCGGCCGCTGCCAGCCCGAGGCGTGGGCAGAGGCGCTCGGCGATTTCCGCGCCCAATATGCTGTGATCGCCGCCCCGGCCCTTGGCGATGTCGTGCAGCAGCACCGCGACGTAGAGCGCGCGGCGCGAAAGGATATTGCGGACGAGATCGGTGGCGATTGGATGATCCTCGTCCAGATCGCCGCGTTCCATCCGGGAGAGCAGGCCCACCGCCTGTATCGTATGCTCGTCCACCGTATAATGGTGGTACATATCGAACTGCATCTGCGCGACGACGCGCCCGAAATCGGGAATGAAGCGGCCGAAAACACCCGCCTCATTCATCCAGCGCAGCACCTTTTCGGGATCGCGGGGCGAGGTGAGGATGTCGAGGAACAGCGCGTTGGCGCGCGAATCCTCGCGCACCTTGTTGTCGATCAGCTTCACGTCGCGCGCGGCCTGCCGCATCGTGAGCGGATGGATTTCGAGGCCATGTTTGTCGGCCATCGCGAACATCTCGACCAGACGCACGGGATCGTCGGCGAAGAAGGTGTCGGCCGGCGCCTCCAGCCGCCCGCGGTTGAGGACGAAACCGTTGAGATTGCGCGGGCGGCGCCGAAGCCGGGGCAGGCCGAACCGGCGCCCCCGCGCCGCAAACTCTTCATCGAGATGGGCAAGGAAGACGCCGGTCAGGTCGCCCACCCGCTTCGCCATCAGGAAATAATGGCGCATGAAGCGCTCGACCGCCGAGCTTCCCGGGCGATCGGTATAGTGCATCCGTCGTGCCAGCTCGGGCTGCACGTCGAAGGTCAGCCGCTCCTCGGCGCGTTTGGCGATGAGATGGAGATGGCAACGCACCGACCAGAGAAAATTCTCGGCCTGCTGGAATTGCCTCAGCTCGTTGCGCGTGAGCAGCCCCTTGGTGACAAGTTCCGACACCGAGCGGACATGATGGACATATTTGCCGATCCAGAACAGGGTATGGAGATCACGCAGGCCGCCCTTGCCCTCCTTAAGATTGGGCTCGACGACATAGCGGCTGTCCCCCATCCGGCGATGGCGCGCGTTTCTTTCCGCCAGCTTTTCGGTCACGAAACTGCGCGCGGTGCCCGCCACCACCTCGCGATCGAAACGGCGGATCGCCTCATCATACAAGGCCTGGTCGCCCCAGACGTAGCGCGATTCGAGCAAGGCGGTGCGGATCGTCAGATCGGTTTTCGCCATGCGGACCATATCGTCCAGCGAACGGCTGGAATGGCCGATCGTCAGCCCCAGATCCCACAGCATGTAAAGCATCGATTCGATGACCTGCTCACCCCAGCCGGTCTGCTTCCAGGGGGTGAGGAAGGCGATGTCGACATCCGAACAGGGCGCCATCTCGCCGCGCCCATAACCGCCGACGGCAATCAGCGCGATCCGCTCCGCCGCGCTGGGATTGCCGTTCGGATAGAGGCGGTTGACGGTGAAATCGTAAAGCAGCCGCAATATCTGATCGGTCAGGAAAGCGTAGGATGCGGCCGCCTCACTGCCCCGCGTCGGCATCAGGTCGATCCGCCGGCCAATCTCGGCACGGCCCGCTTCGAGCGCGGCCTTGAGCACCGGCCCGGCAAGCTGGCGTAGCCGGCCGGCATCACGGCTGTCGGGCTCGAGCGCGGCGAGCTTCTCCGCCACGTCGCGTCGATCGATGATCGCGCGGCGATGGGCGATGCTGTCGAAACGGGTTGCCATCCCGATCAGATAAGCGCGCGCGGCGCAAAGCACCAGTGAGGCGCGTGTCCGTCCCCGATCGTCAGCCCAGCATGTTGCGGCCCGACGCGACCAGCTTGCCGCGCTCGCTGTTCATGTCCGGGCGGGGCGGGATATGGCGGCCGCGCTGCACGGCTGGACGTTCACCGATCGCATTCAGCCAGCGCGCGAGATGCGGATAGGGATCGATCGGCACGCCCGACCATTCATGGCCGTTGATCCAGGGCCAGGTAGCGATATCGGCGATCGAATAATCGTCCGCCAGATATTCGCTGTTCGCCAGATGCGTGTCGAGCACGCCGAACAGGCGATGGCATTCGCGGTCATACCGCTCGATCGCCGCTTGTATCTGTTCGGGAAAATAGCGGCGGAAGACATTGAGCTGCCCCATCATCGGGCCCACACCCGACATCTGGAACATCAGCCATTGCATCACCCGCGTTTCGCCCGCCAGATCGGCGGGAAGGAAGCGGCCGGCCTTGCGCGCGAGATAGATCAGGATCGCGCCCGATTCGAAGATCGCCAGATTGCCCGCCTCGCGATCGACGATCGCGGGGATGCGGCCGTTCGGATTGATTGCGAGGAATTCGGGCTTCTTCTGCTCCTGTGCGCCGAGGTTGAGGAAATGCGGCGTGTAGGGAAAGCCGCATTCCTCAAGCATGATCGCAACCTTATACCCGTTCGGCGTCGCCGCCGTGTGGAAGTCGATCATCGCCCCTCTCCCTCTTTTGCCGGTGCTTAGCCCTGATCCTTGCCCTTCGTCATCATCTTTGCCCGATCGCGCGCCCAATTCTGGAGCGCTTCGGTGCGTTTGCGGGCGCCTTCGGGATCGCTCTCCATCGGCGGGATGGCGTCGAGGATGGCGTTGAAATGCGCCGCGATCTGCTCCTTCGTTTCGGGATAAGGAACGATGTAGAGCTTGTTCTCCTCCACGGCGCGCTTGACGTGCCGCGCGAGTTCAAGCGGGTCCATGCCGTGGATGTGGATGCTGTGGAGCGACGCGATCGTGTCTTCATTCACCAGATAGCCGGTGTCACCGAAAGACGCGGGCCGGATCGTCGTCGCCTCCGCGATGTTCGAGCGGATATTGGCGGGGCAAAGTACCGACACGCCGATATCGTATTTTTCCAGCGACATGCGGTAGCTTTCCATAAGATTGATCGCCGCCGCTTTCGCCGCCGAATAAGGGGCAGCAGCGGCGCTGCCGTGGAAACCGCCGACCGAAGCCGTCGTCACGATATGCCCGGGCTGGCCCGCCGCGATCATCCGCGGCACGAACGTCACCATGCCATTTATCACGCCGCCGAGATTGACGCCGATCAACCAGTCGAAATCGCCATAGGTCGAGGATTCGACCGGGCCGAAGCTGTTCACGCCGGCAGTGTTGAACAGAAGCTGCGGCGGCGCGCCGAAATGCGATTCGACTTCATCGGCGGCGCGAGCGAATGCATCGCGATCGGTGACGTCCAACTGGATGCCGTGAGCGGTGATGCCCTTTGCCGTCAGCGCGGCGACCGCTTTGTCGAGTTGGTCGCGGCGGATATCGGCGATCACGATGCGGCAACCGGCCCCGCCGAATATCTCCGCCTGGCCGAAACCCGCGCCCGAGGCGCCGCCGGTGATGAACGCGATGCGCCCTTGGAAATCCTTCATCCTCTGCACTCCTCGATGCTGTTTCTCCCTTCCTGCATCAAGGCGCGCAAGCACGCTTTTCCGGGAAGGCAATGAAAGCATCGATCCGCCTCAGGCGGCGGGCTGACCGCCTTCGATCAGTATGCCGGCAGTGACGAGGCGGCGAACCGCGCGGAAAGCCGCGTCCACCGTGCGAATCTCGGCATCGAAACCATGGCGCAGGAGGGCGGGCATGGCGACCTCCGCCTCGGCGGCTTCGAACAGAGCCGCTTCGAACGCATCGACCAGCAGCGGCGGACGGCGTTCATCTTCGAAGGCGAGGATGGCGACCGCCACGCTGTCGCCATGCGGAAAAGGTTCGGTAAGGCGGGTGATCCGGACGGCGGGGTCGCGCGTCGCCATCCAGCGCGGCGCAGTAATGCTCCGCTTCGCCTCCTGAGCGCGCAAGACGCCGTGGGACATGATCGTGGAAAGCTGTTGCCCCAGCAGGGGAAGCGACGTCCGCACAAATCGATCCGCGCGGAGCGCGGGCACTGCCGGCCGATAGCGGATCTGGTTTAAGCTTTCTTTCACGATCATTCTCTTAGGGGCTATAATGTCCAAGATGCGCGAAGGCTCCCCGGAAAGAGGGTTAATTACGCGGCCAATCTTTTCTGTGCCGCGCCGCATGTCGCATCGGTTGCCTAGTGACGGGTTGGGCCCCTATCTGTGGCCTGACATCTTCCGACGAAAAGGCCCGTCATGATCGCCACCCATTCCACCCGTATGCTCATCCTCGGTTCCGGCCCGGCCGGTCTTTCGGCCGCCATTTATGGTGCGCGCGCGGGGCTGGCGCCGATCGTGGTGCAGGGCATGCAGCCGGGCGGGCAACTGACGACGACGACCGACGTCGAAAATTATCCGGGCTTCAAGGACGTGATCCAGGGCCCGTGGCTGATGGAGCAGATGCAGGAACAGGCCGAGCATGTCGGCGCGCAGATCATGTGGGATACGATCGTCGAGGTCGACCTGTCGCAGCGGCCGTTCCGCCTGATCGGCGACGGCGGCACCGTCTATATCGGCGACACGCTGGTGATCGCGACGGGCGCGCAGGCGCGCTGGCTGGGGCTCGACAGCGAGACGAAGCTGCGGGGGCAGGGCGTTTCCGCTTGCGCGACCTGCGACGGCTTCTTTTTCCGGGGCAAGAAAGTGGCGGTGATCGGCGGCGGCAATACCGCGGTCGAGGAGGCGCTGTACCTCACCAATCACACGCATGACGTGACCCTGATCCACCGGCGCGATAGCCTGCGCGCCGAGAAGATCCTGCAGGAGCGGCTGTTCGCCCATCCCGACATCAAGATCCTGTGGAACAAGGAAGTGGCCGAGTTCGTGGCGGGCGAAGGCACGCAGGGGCTCGTCGGACTCGATCTTCGCGACACCGTGACGGGCGCTATCGAGCGGCTTGACGTGGAAGGCGGTTTCGTCGCGATCGGCCATCATCCGGCGACCGAGCTGTTCCGTGGCCATCTCGCGCTCGACGAGGACAGCTATATCCGCGTGGAAACGGGCAGTACCCGCACCAGCGTCGAGGGCGTGTTCGCCTGCGGCGACGTGATGGACAAGGTCTATCGGCAGGCGGTGACGGCGGCGGGAACCGGCTGCATGGCCGCGCTCGATGCCGAACGCTTCCTTGCCGAAGCCGATTTCGAAAGCAAGGCCGCCCACGCCGCCGTCGCCCAGCCGGCCTGATCGCCGGGCGGCGCGCGCGACCTACAGGAGGGTCTTGCGGCGCGCGAAGACGAGGAGCGAGCCGAAGGTGGCGAGCATGTCGCCGTCCACCTCGTCATCCTCGATGATGATGCCGAGACGATCTTCCAGTTCGGTCAGCAGCCCCGCGACGGCCATCGAATCGAGTTCGGGGAGCGCGCCGAACAAGGGCGTCGATTCGTCGAATGCGGCGACGCGCGCCTCGGCAATGCCCAGCACATCGCGCAATACACCGCGGACGGTGGCGTCCACCTCGGCCTCGTCGCTCGCTGCCGTCATTCGGTCTCCCCCTTTGAGCCGTGAACCGGCGCTCCGCCTAATCGCTTGCCCGCGCCGGAACAAGCATCGGTGCGGCGGACGGAGGTTCCCCCCCGCAGAGCATCGCGCTATCTCCGTTCGCCCTATCGCCGATCTTGTGGAACCCCGGTGCACGCCCCAGACCCGACACCAAGACCGCTCGATCACCTGCCGCAATGCGGGAAAGGGGATGCGGCCGCGCTTGTCGATCGCGCGGGCCTGCTCGATTATATCGGGCTGGAGCGCGCGGTCGCCGCGCTGGCCCTCGCGTTGGAGCGGCGAGGGCTCGACAAAGGCGCGCGCGTGGTGTCCTGGCTCGCCAAGACGCGGCTGGCTTGCCTGTTGCCGCTGGCCTGCGCGCGAGCGGGCCTGATCCATGTGCCGGCCAATCCACTACTCAAGCGTGCGCAGATCGCCCATATTCTGGGCGATAGCGGCGCAAGCCTCCTGATCGCCGGGGCGGGCAGGGCGGCGACACTCGAAAAAGGTGATCGTCCTGCCGGCTGCGCATTGCTGATCGAGGATGAGGAGGGGGCCGCCGCACTGGCGCATGGTGAGGGCTTGCCGCCTTCCGCCGCCGATCCCGCCGATCTGGCGGCGATCCTCTATACGTCGGGTTCGACCGGGAAACCGAAGGGCGTGATGCTGAGCCACGCCAATCTCTGGCTCGGCGCGATCAGCGTGGCGCATTATCTGCATCTCTCTGCCACCGACCGGACGCTGGCGGTCTTGCCGCTCAGCTTCGATTATGGGCAAAACCAGTTGCTTTCGAGCTGGGCGGCGGGGGCGAGCGTCGCGCCGCTCGATTATCTCACGCCGCGCGATGTCATCCGCGCCATTGAGCGGCAGGAGATCACCACGCTGGCGGGCGTGCCACCGCTGTGGGTCCAGCTTGCCGAGGCGAGCTGGCCGGCGGACGTGGCGGCGCGGCTGCGGCGGATAACCAATTCGGGCGGGCGGCTGGCGCCGGCATTGATCGGCCGGTTGCGCGCCTTGTTTCCCAAGGCTGAAATCTACTCGATGTACGGCCTGACCGAGGCGTTTCGTTCCTCCTATCTCGATCCCGCGCTGATCGACGCGCATCCCGATGCGATCGGTGGCGCGGTGCCTTTTGCCGAACTGATGGTACTCCGCCCGGACGGGACGCCCGCGGCGAGCGGCGAGCCGGGCGAACTGGTTCATGCCGGGCCGCTTGTGGCGCAGGGCTATTGGAATGATCCGGAAAGGACGCGAGCGCGTTTCCGCCCGGCGCCACCTTTCGCGCTTCACGGAGGCGTTGCCGTCTGGTCGGGCGACACCGTGATGCGGGGCGCCGACGGTCTGTTGCGCTTCATCGGGCGTGACGATGATATGATAAAGACATCCGGTAACAGGCTGAGTCCAAATGAAATCGAGGATAGTGCTCTTGCCAGTGGCCTGGTGTCGGAAGCGGCGGCGTTGGGTGTCGCGGACGAGCGATTGGGGCAGGCGATCCTGCTGGTCGTGAGCGGCGATCATAGGAATGAGGCGGCGTTGCGCGAACATTTGCAACGCGAATTGCCGTCCTACATGCGGCCGCGCACGATCGTCTGGCGCGATACGCTGCCACGTAACGCCAATGGCAAGCTTGATCGCGCCGCCCTGCGCGCGGAGCTTGGCGCATGAAGCCGATGGGGCCTATCCCCCCCGATTTCGACGGGCGCAGCGGACAATTGCTGATCGGCGGGTTTGAGGCGGAGGCTCTCATCGCGGCGGCGGGCGATACCCCGCTGTTCGTCTATGACATGGCGATCGTACGCGCACGCCTTGCGCGGCTGCGTCTTGCCATGCCTTCTGAGCTTCATGTGCATTATGCCATGAAAGCAAATCCTTATGCTGGATTATTGAAGGCAATCATTCCTCTTGTCGACGGCGTTGACGTGGCCTCGGCGGGCGAAATGGATCAGGCGCTTGCCGCAGGGGCCGCAGCCGGGCGGATTTCCTTTGCGGGACCCGGCAAGCGTGACGATGAATTGGCGCGTGCCATCGCCGCCGGAATCACGCTCAATCTCGAATCGGAAAAGGAGGCGGAGCGGGTGCTGGCGATCGCGGAACGGTCGGGACGCCGCCCCCGGCTCGCGGTGCGCATCAATCCTGATTTCGAGTTGCGCGGCTCGGGCATGCGCATGGGCGGCGGCGCCAAGCCGTTTGGGGTGGACGCCGATCGCGCCGCCGCCCTCGTGCGCCATATTGTCGCCAGCGGCGCCGACTATCACGGCTTGCACATCTTCGCCGGATCGCAGTCGCTGGACGCCGACGCGATCATCGAGGCGCAGGCAAGCGCCTGTGCGCTTGCCGCGGATATCGCCGAGACGAGCGGCGTGGCCCCGCCGCTGGTCAATCTCGGCGGCGGCTTCGGCCTGCCTTATTTCGCGGGTGACGAGCCGCTGGACGTCGAAGCGATCGGGGCAGCGCTCGGCCAAACCCTCGGACGCCATCGTCCGCGTCTTCCCGCCGCCCGCTTCGCGATCGAACTGGGCCGGTGGCTTGTGGGTGAAGCGGGCGTCTATCTGACGCGGATCGTCGACCGGAAGATCAGTCATGGCGAGTTGTTCCTGGTGGTTGACGGCGGCCTGCATCACCAACTCGCGGCGAGCGGCAATTTCGGTACGGTGGTGCGTCGCAATTACCCGGTGGCGCTCGCCAATCGCTTCGGTGAAGCGGTGAACGAGGAAGCGACGATCGTCGGTTGTCTCTGCACGCCGCTCGATCGATTGGCCGACAAGGTCGCTTTCCCCCATGCCGAGCCGGGCGATATCGTCGCGATCTTCCTTGCCGGCGCTTATGGGGCAAGCGCCAGTCCGCAGGCGTTTCTCGGCCACCCGCCCGCGCGCGAGATATTGGTCGATGGCGACATGCGCTAGAGGAGCGGGGACAGAGGGGGGAAGAATGTACGCGGACCATTATGGGCTGTCGGGGCTGCCGTTCGGCGAGGCGGCGGACCCGGCCTTCTATTTCGGGAGCGAGACGCATCGGCAGGCGATGGCGTGTCTCGGCGATGCCCTTGCGCAGGGCGAGGGGATGGCGATCGTCACCGGTGCAGGCGGGACGGGCAAGAGCATGCTGATAGGCCATCTCCTCGCCACCATCGATCGGGCGGCATCGCTGCCGGTGCGGCTGACGGCATCAAATAGAAAATCCATTCTGAAAGACGTTTTGGAAGCGTTTGGGATTAAACAGGATAGTCTGGTAGAATCGGAGTCACTCGCGGCATTCGAACAGCTTCTGGAATCGCAGGCTGGCCGGCAGATCGTGCTGGCCATTGATGATGCACAGCTTCTCTCCGCGTCGGCGCTGGCGTCTTTGTGCCAGCTTTCGAACCTGCGCGCGGATAATGGCGGCTCCCCCCGACTCTTGCTCTTCGGCAGCCCGGTCCTGCGCCAGACGCTGGATGCGCTTGGCATGAAGGTGACGGCGCGCCATGAACTGACGCCGCTGCGGCCGGAAGAAGTGGAGCCCTATATCGAGCATCGGCTGGCGCTGGTCGGTTGCCTCGGGGCGCCACGGTTCGCGGGCGACGCCTTTGCGGCATTGTACGATCGGACGAAAGGCGTGCCGCGCGCGCTCAATCGGCTGCTCGACCGGTTGCTGATGCAGGGCGCGAGCGAAGGGCGCTCGATTCTGGATAGTGAAGCGGTCGCGCGCGCAGCGGAAATCGAGCCCACCGACGACGGCTCCTCGCTTGCTGCGCGTATTGCCGCGCTCGAAGCGCGTGTCGCCGAGCAGGAGGTGGCGGTGCGCCGGGCGCTGGGGCTGTTGATCGAATGGGTGGAGCGGGGGCCGAGAGGGTTGGGCGATCGGCCGATCCTATGATCGGCGCATCTCTTCCCTGTCCTCTGTTGCCGGCCAGCCGGGCAGCTTCTATCGCTCGGCTCCCATGAAGATATCGCTCGCCCTGCTCGCCGCCGCCGTCTGAGTTCGCATGGGAGGTATAGCGGGAATCTTCCACGTCACGACGCGCAAGCCGGTCGATCCCGCACGGGTCGCGGCGATGGCGCGCGGGATGGCCCATCGTGGGCTCGATCCGGCGGCCGTTTGGACCGGCCCGGGCGTTGGCCTGTGCGGAAGCGGCCGCGCATCCTTGATCGAGCCTGCCTTGCATGTCGCGTTCGATGGTCGCCTCGACAATCGTGACGCGTTACGCGCCGACTTCGACTTGCCCGGCGGGGACGACGCGGCGCTGGTGCTGCACGCCTGGCGCCGCTGGGGCGCGGAGTGCCTGTCCCGACTTGAAGGCACCTTCGCCTTCGCCCTCCATGATCCGGCACGCGGCTCGCTCTTCCTTGCACGTGACAGGTTGGGCGTAAAACCGCTTCATTATACGCTGCTTTCCGATGGTGCGGTGCTCTTCGCCTCGGAGTTGCGCGGGCTGCTCGTCCATCCCTTGCTGCGGCCCGCACCCGATCTCACCGCGATCGAGGATTATCTGGCCTTGGGCCATGTGCCGGACGATAGCTGCCTGGTTGCCGGGATTGAGAAGCTTCCCGCCGGCCACCATCTCCTCCTGCGCCTGGGCCGGTCCGTTCCATCGCCCACGCGCTGGTGGGCGCTGAACGTCACCGATCGTGCGCGGGGATCGGCGGCCACATTCTCGGAGCAATTGACTGAGCGGCTGCGTGCCGCCGTGCATCGCGCCATGGCAGACAGCGCGCCCGCCGGCGCCCTTCTCGACGACAGCGTCGAGGCCGCCGCGATCGTTGCGCTGATGGCGGAGCATTCGCCCGGCGCGATCGAGACATGCGCCGTCGGTTTTGACGAAGCGGCATCAACGCCGCCCGCCGCCGCGCGCTTCGCGACGCATCACCGCTATCGCCGGCTGGTTGTGGGGGAGGAAGGATTTCCCGACGAACCGTTTGCCGATCCGGCCGCCTGGATGCTTGCGCCGCTTTGCCGGTTCGGTCGCGAGCGGACGACAAGCATGCTCACTGGCACAGGCGGGGAAGAGGCTTTGTCAACGCATCGCCGCCATGCCGCCCACCGCCGCGATGATCGCCTGCGCCGGCTGTTGCCCGAGAAGGCGCGGCGCTGGGCGGGGCTTGTCCATCCGCCGCTCGGCCATACAGCAGACGAGGCTTATGCCGAGGCAATGCTATGGACCGACGCTGCGGGCCGCGCCGCGTTCTACAACGACAAGGCGCGTCGCGCGCTTGCCGGCTATCGGGCGGAGGAGCGCTATCTTGCCGCGCTTCGGGCTTCATCCTCACCCATCGCCTCCGACCGCGCCTATTTCGCCGATTGCACGCTTCATCTGCCCGGTGCGGTGCTTGCGCCGCTGGACAGGGCGGGTATGGCGGCAGGGCTCGACGTGCGCGCGCCGCTGCTCGATCATCGGCTGCTGCCCTTTCTCGCGACAGTGCCGCCCGCTTTGCGCGGACGCCGGCTGCTGCGGCGTGCCTTGCGGCGTCATCTGCCGCAGGAGATCGGGGCTGAGAAGGTGGCGGACACGGCGCCATCCGTCTCGCAATGGCTGCGTGGTCCGCTGGCGGCCGAACTGGGGCGGTTGCCGCGCGGCTCAGCACTGGCGCAGACCGACTGGTTCGAGGCCGAAACGCTCGCGCGTCTCGTGGCCGAGCATGGCGAAGGCGTCGCCGATCACGGCCGCTTTCTCTGGCAGATGCTGATGCTCGATCGCGCGCTTGCACGGCTGTTCGGGCTCGGGCCCACGCGTCAGGCCGGGTAGACGGCCTCGACGAAATAGAGGCCGTCGGGCGGCGCGTTGAAGCCGAGTCTGGCGCGATCGCGCGCTTCCAACGCCGCTTGCATATCATCGGGGCTCCATTTGCCGCGCCCCACCAGCGCAAGGCAACCGACCATCGAGCGGACCTGATGATGCAGGAAAGAGCGCGCCGCCGCCTCTATCTCGATCGCTTCGCCGACGCGGCGTATGTCGAGCCGGTCGAGCGTCTTCACAGGGCTTGCCGACTGGCACTGGATCGATCGGAAGGTGGTGAAATCATGCCGGCCGACCAGCCTCCGCGCGGCCTCCGCCATCGCCGCGATGTCGAGTGTGGCCGGCACGCGCCAGGCCAGCCCCGCGTCGAACGTCAGCGGCGCGCGCCGATCGATCAGGCGATAGATGTAGCGCCGGCCAATGCAGGAAAAGCGGGCGTGCCAGTCGTCCGCGACGATGGCGCAATCGAGAATGGCGATGGGTGAGGGGCGGAGCCGTGCGTTCAGCGCCTCCATCAGCCGGAAGGGTATAATTGTCCGCGTGATGTCGATATGCGCGGCCATTGCACGCGCATGGACGCCGGCGTCAGTGCGCCCCGCCGCATAGACGGCGGCGGCCTCACCGGTGATCGTCTCGGCGGCTTCCTCGATCCGTTGCTGGACGCTCGGGCCATGGGCCTGGCGCTGCCATCCCATGAAGGGCCGGCCGTCATATTCGATCGTGAGGCGGAAACGCGTCACGCCAGCCGCGTTCCCGCAGGAATCGGAAAACCGCGAAGCAGCTCCTCGCTGCTTATGACCCCGCGTCCGGCACGCTGAACGCGCGTCGGGCGCAGCGCATCCGTACCGCAGGCGATCGTCAGCCGATCGTCGAGGATTTCGCCGGGCGTGCCCTGCGCCTCGACCGGATCGGCGGCGTGGACGCGCACCCGCTCGCCCGCATGTTCGAACCATGCGCCGGGCGCGGGATTGAAGGCGCGGACCTGACGTTCCACCGAGACGGCCGAGGCGGTGAAATCGAGGCGGGCCTCGGCCTTGCTGATCTTTGCGGCGTAGGTGACGCCCTCTTCGGGCTGGAGCGTGGGCGTATAATCGCCAAGATCGGCAAGCACTTCGGCCATCAGCTCGGCACCCGTCATTGCAAGCTCGGCGGTGAGCTGGCCGGCGGTCTTGCCCTCCACATCGGTTTCGCGCCGCGCCAGCATCGCGCCGGTGTCCAGCCCGCGCTCCATCTGCATGATGGTGACGCCGGTTATTCCATCGCCCGCGAGAATCGCACGCTGTATCGGTGCGGCGCCGCGCCAGCGCGGCAGCAGCGACGCGTGGACGTTGAGGCAGCCGTGGCAGGGCGCGTCGAGAATGGCTTGCGGCAGGATCAGGCCATACGCCGCGACCACCGCGACATCGGGCGCCAGTGCCGCGAAGGCCGCCTGTTGCTCCTCCCCCTTCAGGGAAACGGGCGTTCGCACGGACAGACCGAGCGCTTCGGCGCGTTTCTGGACAGGCGAGGGGAGGAGGCCCTTGCCGCGCCCCGCGGGTCGGGGCGGCTGGCAATAAACGGCGGCAATGTCATGCCGCACAGCAAGCGCGTCGAGCACGGGCACGGCGAAATCGGGGGTTCCGAGGAAGGCGATGCGCATGGCAACGCTCTGAAGCCCTTGGCAAGGCGAAGCGCAACCCTTTAGTTGGCGGACATGGCTTCTCCCGAGATTGATGCGCTGACGCAGGCGCTGGCGAGGCTGCCCGGCCTCGGCCCTCGCTCGGCCCGCCGCGCGGTGCTCCACCTGCTCAAGAAGCGCGAAGGTGCGATGATGCCGCTGTTGCGCGCGCTGGAGGCGGTGAACGAACGGCTGGCGACGTGCCATATCTGCGGTAATGTCGATACGGCTGATCCTTGCGCGATCTGCGCCGATCCGCGCCGCGATGCGCGCCTGCTCTGCGTCGTGGAGGAGGTGGCCGATCTTTGGGCGCTCGATCGCTCGCGCCTGTTTCCCGGGCGCTTCCATGTCCTTGGCGGGCGGTTGTCGGCGCTGGAGGGCGTGCGGCCTGAGGACCTGACGATCGATACGCTGATCGGCCGCATCGCCGCCGGCGGTATAGACGAGGTGGTGCTGGCGATGAACGCGACGCTGGAAGGGCAGACCACCGCCCATTATATCGCCGAGCGGATCGAGGCTTTTCCCGTTCGGCTGACGCAGCTTGCTCATGGTCTGCCCGTCGGCGGAGAGCTTGATTATCTCGATGAAGGAACATTGGCGCAGGCGCTTCGCGCGCGTCGACCGATCGCCTGAAATCTTGACGGAATGGCGCGGAACACCTAATTTTCAGGCATGGCCCTCCTTCCCATCCTCGAAGCGCCCGATCCCCGGTTGCGCCTTGTTTCGAAGCCCGTCGACGCGGTTGACGACGATCTGCGCGCGCTAATCGACGACATGTTCGAGACGATGTACGCCGCGCCCGGCATCGGGCTCGCCGCGATCCAGGTGGGCGTCGCCAAACGCGTGCTTGTGATCGATCTTCAGGAGGAAGAGGATGCCGAGGGCAAGCCGATCCGCTGCCCGCGCGTTTTCATCAATCCCGAACTGTTCGATCGGTCGGAAGAGTTGTCGGTCTATAATGAGGGCTGCCTTTCGGTGCCCGATCAATATGCCGAGGTGGAGCGGCCGGCGACGATCCATGCCCGCTGGCTCGATGCCGAGGGCAAGCCGCACGAGGAAAAGCTGGAAGGGCTGCTCGCGACGTGCCTCCAGCACGAGATGGATCATCTTGAAGGCAAGCTGTTCCTCGATCGTATTTCCCGCCTGAAGCGCGAGATGCTGATGAAGAAGCTGGAAAAGGCGCGGCGGCAGAACAAGGCCGCCTGAGCGCCGTTCAGTTCGCTTGTGGGGCGGACAGGTGCACCGCGAGCCAGACCGTCGGTTCGTCCCTGCTCGTCCATGTCACCCGATGGCGCACCCCGGCGGGGATAAGCAGATGATCCCCCGGCACGAGTTCGCGTTCGTCTTCGCCGCCGATCCACAGCCCCGCCGCGCCGGCGAGGAGCATCACCCATTCGTCATGGTCCTGTTCGTATGGGGTATCGACCGGCGTCGCCTGGCCGGTGGAGACGATGCGTTCGATACGCACGTCCCGGCGCACCAGCAGATCGGTGAATATCTCCTCTGCGGCTTCCTGCGGCAGGGCGTCGAAGATGTTCGGCATTACGGACCTCACTGTTCGGGCTGGCAGGATAGCCGGGCGGTTGCCGGCATGCGACGAAATCGGTTGCAGCCTCGTCCCCACAAGCGGTGGCCTGTTGCCGCCGGCGAATTCCGGTTTAAGAAAGGGAGGCCGGCTTGCGGGGGCTGGCATGTGGTTTCGGGGAGAAGAGGATGACCAGACTGGCCCAGCTTGCCGCCGCCCTGACGGGCCTGTCCTGCCTTGCGGCCGTATCGCCGGCCTTGGCGCAAACCAGCGCGGAGGAAGCACGGTTCGAAGCGGCGCAGCAGCGTTTCGACAATGAACTGAAGATATTCCGTACGGAATTTGACCGCTATCAGCAAGCGCGTGAGCGTGATGCACGGAGCGGACGTTATGGTAGTCCGCCGCCGGGCTATAATGACGATCGCTATGAGGGTGGCTGGGACCCCGCGCGCCATTATCGCGAAGCTCCCAATTATCAGGAGCGCGCGCTTTCAAGCGACGACCGCGTCTATCGCGGGTCCGACGGGCGTTATTATTGCAAGCGCAGCGACGGCACGACGGGCCTGATCCTTGGCGCGGCGGGAGGCGGCATTCTCGGCAACGTGATCGATGGCGGGCATTCGCGTACCGTCGGCACGCTGATCGGCGGCGCCCTGGGTGCTCTGGCGGGGCGGTCGATCGAACAGAATAATCCCCAGCTTCGTTGCCGCTGAGCCTGTCGCAATAGTAGGTATGTTCCGCTCGATGCGCTCGCGGCGCGATGAACGGGTCCCGCCCCGGGATGGTTGGTGTCCCAGCCGTGGCGGATTAATGGTTTAAAACGAATTCGTTGTTATGTTCCTCTCCTGTTCGAGATGGAGGCATGATGCACAGCGGATTTGACACGATAGTGTCGCGCCGCGCGGTCATGGGGGCCGCGCTGGCAGTGACGGCGGGAGCGATGGCAAGTCCGGCATCGGCTACCGTTACCCTGACGACGGGCATGGGCCAGACGGCCAATCCGGTGCGACCGGTGCTTCTGCGCCGGGCGCTGGAAGCGCTGCATGTGCATGGGCATCGGATTCCCCATCGCGATCGCATCGCCATCGCCGATTTTACCGCGCCCTCCTCGCGACAGCGTTTCCATTTTGTCGATCTCGCCAATGGCCGCACGACGAGCCTGCTCGTCGCCCATGGCAGCGGATCGGACCCCGAACATACCGGTTGGTTGCAGCAATTTTCCAACCAGCCCGGTTCCAACGCCTCCTCGTCGGGAGCCTTCGTCACCAGCGATTATTATAGCGGGAAGCATGGCCGCTCACAGCGACTGATCGGCCTCGATCGCACCAACGATAATGCATTGAGCCGCGCCATCGTCATTCACGGCGCCTGGTATGCCGCGCCCGAGATGATCGAGAAGCACGGCATGCTGGGGCGCAGCCAGGGCTGCTTCGCGGTCGGCGAGCAAAGCCTGGACGAAGTGTTCGCCCGGCTGGGCGAGGGCCGACTCCTCTACGCCGACAAGCTGGAATCCGCCTGAGGTTTCCGGGCCAACGGCAGCCCTGTCAGGGCGTGCCGATCGGACCCGTGCTGTTGGCGGCGAGATTCTCGTCATCCTGGCCGCGTGTGACGCGGGCCGTCATGCCCGTCGCATCGGCATCGTCCAATATCTGCTCATCGGGCGCGATCGGAGCGGGTGGCGGCGGAGCCGGCGTCTCGGCGACGGGGGCCGGGGCCTCCTTCTCCGGTTCAGGCGCCGGGGGCGGCGCGACAGGAGCCGGCTCGACGACACTCTGATTTTCCTCGGGCTGCTCGGCCGGTTGCTGCCTGGAGCACGCGCCGGCAAGCAGGATCGCGGCCAGTGCGCTGCCTATCGCGATTGCCTTCTTCATCTCCGGTCCTCCTATCGTGCTGCCATTTGGGCGCGGCCCTCGATCTTGGACGCGAGCAGGCCATCCCAGCCATAAGGATCGGCGCGGAAGTTCATCTGCCCGTCATTGCCCGCGAAGGCCGTCCAATAAAAGAGATAGACCGCCACGGGCTGCGGCAATCGCACCCGTTGCGTGTGGCCGTCGGCGATCGCCTTTTCCACGGCGTCGGCGGTCCAGGCCGGGTCGGCCTGCAGCAGGAGGTGCGCCAATTCTACCGGTTTTTCGAGGCGCACGCAGCCATGACTCGCCAGCCGGTCATAGCGGGCGAATGTCGCCTGCGTCGGCGTGTCGTGCAGATAGACCGCGAAGGGATTGTCGAAATCGAACTTGAGCCGGCCGAGCGCGCTCTGCGGCCCCGCCGCCTGTTGCAAGCGGCTGCCGCCATCCGCCAGCTTGATGACCTTGAAGCCGTTGCGCTTCAGATAGCCCGGATGCGCGTGCTCCTTCGGCCACAGTTCGCGCGTCGCGATCGATTTCGGCACGTTCCACGGTGGATTGATGACGATGCTGTGGATCGCCGATTGCAGCATCGGTGTCTCGTCGCCCGGCCGCCCGGTCACCGCGCGCATCGAGGCGACGGGGGTATCGCCGTTGAACAGCGTAAGCACGGCCGCCGCGATGTTCACCTGCACGCGTATGTCGGAAAGCGTGCGGGGCAGCCAGCGCCACCGCTCCATATTCGCCATGATCTGGTGAATACGATCCCTGACCGGCACGTTCAGCGCCGCCAGCGTCTGCGTCGAGACGATGCCGCTGGGATTGAGGCCATAGCGCCGCTGTGCGCGGCGAACCGCGGCGAGCAGGTCCTGATCGAAGCTCTCGCCCCCGGTGGAGACGCTGTTGTCCTCGATGTGCAGCCGCTTGCGCAGCGCGACGACGCGCTCGCCCTTCGACCCGACCGTCAGGTCCGGCCCGGCGGGCAGCGTCGGCCAGCCGCCGTTCGTCGCTATCGCGCGATAGGTGGCAAGCCCTTTGCGCAGCCCTTCATAGCCGACATAGGGGGGCGGCAGGTCCGCGATCCAGGCGGCAAGACGATCCTGTTTGACGGCGTCGGAGAAGGATGGCCACGGATCATAGGGGGTGGGCCGCAGCGCCCAGGATTTCAGGAAGTCGCTGTCGTCGAGTCGGCCCGAATGGAGAGCCCGCGCCTTGTCCAGCGCCGCGTTGATGATCTCGGCGTCACTGCGTTGGGCATTCGCCGCGTTCGAAGGCGCGGAGAGCCCTTGCGCGGCCGCATCCGCCAGCATGGTTTCGAGCTGCGCGCGCTGGGCCTTCGTGATCGTCGGCAGAATGCGGGGGGGTGGCGGGGGGGCAATGAGCGGGATCGCCTGCTGCGCGGGCGGCTGCGGCGCCTGGGCGGTCGCGGCGAATGGCTGGGCCGCAAGCGTGCCGGCCGCCAGAAGCATCAACCCGCCCGATCTCGATCCGGAAAACAACCGCATAGCTACTCCGCCTGTCCGCTCGATAAGGAGCCAGACTCACTTGCCACATGTCGAACGAATATACACGGGTCATCCGACGGGATTGGCGGGTCATCGAAAAGGAGGCGCAACAGCCTGCGCTTCATCGCGTTCCCCCCTGACCGGCGGGGAACGACATCCGGTCTCCACGGGTTCTGCGCTTCACCGTCGCGGTTCTGCGGCGGGTTCCGGCATTAGGAGAGGTCGTATGCCCGCCCACCAGTTCACCGACGCGATCGCCTTGCTCAAGGCGGACCACCGCAAGGTGGAGGATTTGTTCGACCAGTTCGAGAAAGCGCGCGACAAGGCGCGCAAGCAGAAGATCGTCCAGCAGATATGTACCGAGTTGAAGGTCCATACCACGATCGAGGAGGAGCTATTCTATCCCACCTTCCGGGGCAAGATCGAGGACGACACCCTGGACGAGGCCTATGTGGAGCATGACGGCGCCAAGGTGCTGGTGAACGACCTGCAATCGGCCTCTCCCAGTGATGAATATTATGACGCGAAGGTGACGGTGCTGGCCGAAGAGATCAGGCATCATGTCGCCGAGGAAGAGCGCCCTTCGGAAGGCATGTTCGCCCAGGTGCGCAAGACCGACGTCGATCTCGTCGAACTGCGCGACAAGCTGATGGCGCGCAAGAAGGAATTGCTGGATGAGGCCGAATCGGCCGCGCTGCCCGCGGCGAAGCCAAAGGCGGTCAAGCTCGTCATGGCCTGACCATGGCCGAGCCGGAATAGGAACAGGTCTGCCCGGGACCTGATGCGCTGGAGGGTCCGATATGAGCGACATCCGCGACGATGCTCCGCTGACGACGTCGAAGAACCGGACTGCCGTGGACGAAGCATCGGCTATCCTTGTTGAGCCGAAGGGCGACGCGCTTGTCGGCCGCACGGTGACGATCAATCGCCCTCGAGCGGAGCTTTATGCCTTCTGGCGGGACTTCACGAACCTGCCGACATTCATGGATAATGTCGCGCGGGTTAATGTGCTTGACGAACATCGTTCGCACTGGGTGGTGAAAGCGCCGGCCGGAAAGACGGTGGAATGGGACGCGATCATCACCGAGGAGAAAGAGGGTGAGTTGATCGCCTGGGCGTCGGCGGAAGGCGCCAGCGTCCCCAATAGCGGCCGGATCGATTTTCGCGATGCGCAGGGGTATCGGGGAACGATCGTCACCGCCACGATCCTCTACGATCCGCCGGCGGGCGTTGTCGGCCGGATGGTCGCCAAGCTGTTCCAGCGTGAGCCGGCGATACAGGCACGTCGCGATCTACGCCGGTTCAAGCAGCTCATGGAAGCCGGGGAAGTGGCGACAGCCGCGCGCAACCCTGCACAGCATCAACAGCAGCAGGAGGAATGACCGATGCGTGCGCTCACCTGGCACGGCAAGCACGACGTGCGCGTCGAAACGGTCGACGATCCCGAGATCGTCAATCCGCGCGATGCGATCATCCGGATAAGCTCCACCGCCATCTGCGGATCGGACCTTCATCTGTACGACGGCTATATTCCGACGATGCAGGCCGGCGACATCCTCGGCCACGAGTTCATGGGCGAGGTGGTCGAGGCCGGCCCCGGCAGCAGCTTGCGAAAGGGCGAGCGCGTGGTCGTGCCGTTCACCATCGCGTGCGGCCGCTGCTATCATTGCGGGAAGCAGCAATATTCAGCCTGCGACAACGGCAATCCGGCCGACAATCAGGATCTGGGCCAGGCGCTCTATGGCCAACCCATGTCGGCGCTGTTCGGCTATAGCCACCTCACCGGCGGCTATGCGGGCGGACAGGCGGAATATGTGCGCGTGCCCTTTTCCGACGTGGGGCCGATCGTCGTTCCCGACGGAATCGAGGACGATCGGGTGCTCTTCCTGTCCGATATCCTGCCGACGGGCTGGATGGCGGCCGAGAATGCCGGGATCGAGCCCGGCGATACCGTTGCGGTATGGGGATGCGGCCCGGTCGGCCTGTTCGCGGTGCAATCGGCCTTTCTGATGGGCGCCGAGCGGGTGATCGCGATCGATCATTTCCCGCACAGGCTGGAACTCGCGCTGAAGTTCGGCGCGGAGACGGTCAATTTCGAGGAGAGCAAAACCTACGAAGCGTTGATGGAGATGACGGGCGGCATCGGCCCGGACGCCTGCATCGACGCCGTCGGCCTCGAAGCGCACGGCTTCTTCGTCGACAATGTGATCGATCAGATCAAGGCATCGACCTTTCTGGGCACCGACAGGACGCATTCGATCCGTCAGGCCATCATCGCCTGCCGCAAGGGCGGGCGCATCTCGATGCCGGCCGTCTATGGCGGCTTCGTCGACAAGTTTCCACTGGGCGCCTTGATGGAGAAGGGGCTCACGCTCAAGACGGGGCAGACGCACGTCCAGCGCTATCTTCCCGCGCTGCTCGCCGCCATTCTCGACGGCGATATCGATACCACCTTCCTGATCAGCCATCACCTGCCGCTGGAGGAGGGGCCGGAAGGATATCGGATGTTCCACGACAAACAGAATGAGGTGACCAAAGTCGTGCTGAAACCGGGCATGGCCGCAACCCATTAGGCGAAGGATCGATTCCATGGCCGATACATTCGCGATCGTCACCGGCGCGTCGTCCGGTATAGGTTTCGAGCTTGCGGCCATTGCCGCGCGCGAAGGATATGATCTGCTGCTCGCCGCCGACGAGCCGCTCGATACGAACGCCGAGGCCGAATTGCGGGGCCATGCCGCCGACCTCCGTTTCATCCAGACGGACCTGGCGACGACCGACGGTGTCGACAGGCTGCTTTCCGCCGCCGAAGGTCGCAAGGTCGACCTGCTATGCGCCAATGCGGGGCGGGGGCTGGGTCACAGTTTCCTCGACCAGGAGATGTCCGAGTGGCGGCGGGTGGTCGACACCAATATCACCGGCACCCTCTGCCTCCTCCAGCCCGTGCTGCGGGACATGGTGGCACGCAGCACGGGCAAGGTGCTTATCACCGGCTCGATCGCTGGTTTCATCCCGGGCAGCTTCCAGGCGGTCTATAACGGCACCAAGGCGTTCATCGACAGCTTCGCCGATGCGATTCGCAACGAGATCAAGGGCAGCGAGAACGTCACCATCACCACCTTGATGCCGGGGCCGACCGAAACCGAATTTTTCGAACGCGCCGAAATGATGGATACGAAGGTGGGCGTCGAGGAAAAGGCCGACGCCGCCAAGGTCGCGCAGGATGGCTGGGACGCGATGATCGCCGGCAAGGCGCATATCGTCTCTGGCTGGATGAACAAGCTTCAGGCGGCCGCGGCGCATGTCACACCCGCCGCCGTACTCGCGGAGCAACATCGCAAGATGGCCGAGCCGGGTTCCGCCGATACATGACGGCGCTGCCGGCGCCGATGGAGGCGAAGCTCGTTGATGCGCTGCCCGAAGAACCGGGCTGGCAGTTCGAGCCCAAATGGGATGGCTTCCGCGCGCTCGCCTTTCGGGATGGCGACAGGATCGAGATCGGTTCCAAGTCCGGCAAGCCGCTCGCCCGCTACTTCCCGGAGATCGTCGCCCTTCTGAGGGATGTCGGCGCGACGCGCTTTCTGCTGGACGGCGAACTGATCCTGCCGATCGGCGACATAGCGTCGTTCGACGCACTCCAGCAGCGCCTCCATCCGGCGCAGAGCCGCATCGATCGCCTTTCACGCGAAACGCCCGCGCAACTGATGCTGTTCGATTGCCTGATGATGGAAGGCCGCGACCTGTTGACCGATCCTCTTGCCGATCGCCGGGCGGTGCTGGAGCGCTTCCAGGCCGCGCACGGCGGCCCTTCGCTGCTGCTGTCGCCGCGTAGCGAGAATGTGGCGGATGCCGAAGCGTGGCTGGCGCGGAGCGGCGGCGCGCTCGATGGCGTCGTCGCCAAACGGCTCGACGAACCCTATCGCCCCGGTGAGCGAGCGATGCTCAAGGTGAAGCAGCATCGTTCGGCCGACTGTGTCGTGGGCGGCTTCCGGCGGGAGAAGGAGGGCAGGGGCGTCGCCTCGCTGCTACTCGGCCTTTATGATGACGAGGGCAGGCTCAATCATGTCGGCTTCACCTCGGGCCTTGCCCGGGACGAACGCGCGGCGCTTGCGACGAAGCTCGATCCGCTGATCGGCCCGCCGGGTTTCACCGGCCGCGCGCCCGGCGGGCCGAGCCGCTGGAACAATGGCGAGGCAAGTGCCTGGGAGCCGCTGCGTCCCGAGCTGGTGGTCGAGGTGCTCTACGATCAGGTTACCGGTAATCGGTTTCGTCACGGCACGCGCCTGCTGCGCTGGCGCCCCGACAAGGCGCCGCGCCAGTGCGGGATGGACCAACTCGTCTATGAGCTGCGCCCGGCTGAGATCATAGCGGAGACTGGCCTATAGATCGGCCGCGCTGCACTCGATGATCGAGAAATCGGTTTCGGTCGGAATGATTCGGTCGAGCTTGAGCCCCGCTTGGGCGAAGAGCGCGCGATATTCGGCAGCGGTGCGTTCCTTGCCGCCCACACTCATCATCACGAGGTCGCCCTGGATAACCGCCGCGTCCTTCGGCCCCACGATCTCGGGAATGATCCGTTCGATCACGAAGAGGCTGCCTTTGCCGACCGCCGCCTTGCAATTGGCGAGAATCCGTATCGATTTCTCATCATTCCAGTCATGAAGGATGAACTTCAGCAACAGGCAATCGGCCTTGGCCGGCACTGTTTCGAAAAAGCTGCCACCCACATAGTCGACCCGGTCGTCCACACCCTGTTCGGCAAGATAGCGGCGCGCGGCATCCACGAGGACGGGCATGTCGAAGACGAAGCCGTGCAGGCCGGGATTGGCCTCGACCAGCCCGACAAGTAGCGCGCCATAGCCGCCGCCGACGTCCATCACCGTCCTGTAGCGCGAAAAATCGTGCGCCTTGGCGAGGGCGCGGCCGACGATGAGGCTGCCCTCGGCCATGGCGCGGTTGAAGATGTCGGACCGGACGGGATCAGCCTGCGATTCGGCGAAATGCTCAGGCCCTGAGGGCACCGAGGCTTCCCCGGTTTCGACGCTATTCCTGAGATTGGCGAAGCTCTCCCAGATGCGTTCGGACCAATGCATCGCCATGCCACTCAGCGAATCGGCGGCGTCGCGGGTGAGATAGCGGCCGGCGGGCGCCAGCACGAAACGATCCGGCCCCGTCTGATCGAGAAGGCCGAGCACCGTCAGCGCCCGCAGGAGGCGCATCATCCCGTCCGCATCCACGCCGCTGGCGGTCGCGAGAGCGCCGGCCGTATCCGGTTCTTCCGCCAGTGCTTCGAATATCCCGCGCCGCACGCCTTCACCGATCACCTGCGTTTTCCAGCAGGCGGTAATCATGCCGATCACGGCGCTGCGATCGATGGGGCGTTCTTCGCTCATGTCCGGCCTTCTCCTGATGATCGTTGATCAATCAGTGAAGGAACCGGCGCCGACTGGCAAGATGTCGCTATTCGGGGAGTGTGGTGCCCAGGGACGGAATCGAACCGCCGACACCGTGATTTTCAGTCACGTGCTCTACCAACTGAGCTACCTGGGCCGGAGCGTCGGGAGGGGCCTATAGAGGGCCGTCCCGCTCGCTGTCCAGCCCATCGGCGTCGATTTCTTCACCGTCGCTCGTCGCAGGGCGGCCGGGCAGGCGATAGCCCTCGCCAAGCCATTTGAGGAGATCGCGATCGCGGCAGCCTCTGCTGCAAAAAGGCGCATGCTCGGCGACGGCGGGGTCGCCGCAATAAGGGCAGACGGCGCGCTTAGGCCGGCGGGTGTTCGACATGGACATCGCCGCCGGATATGGGCGCGCCCGGCAGCTCTCGCAAGTCGATCGCCGCGCCCGTTCTGCGCCCCAGCATCTCCAGCCATTGGGGCGCGGCGGCGAGACGACGGATAACGACAGGGGCGGCTGCGATCGTGCGCCGGCCGGCGCCCCCCGCGCGCTCGGCGCGCCGAAGGAGCGCAAGCGCCGCCGTCAGCACCGGATCGACGCGAATCCGCTCGGGCAGCGACACGCGCGGGCGCGGGCGGACGATCTGGAGGAAGCCGAAGCCGTTGACGGCGGTACGTTCGAATGGCGGCGGCAGCCATGCGTCCACCGCCGCCGCCGCAGCCTGGCGATCGGCCTTGCCCTGTGCGCTGGGCAAATCGATGCCGATCGAACCGCCGATGTCGAGCCGCCGGATCGCGCGTGCCGCGGCCGCTGCCCCGGCGATCGCCAGCGCCCCGGGGGCAAGCGAGCCGTCGACATCGAACAGGGTCATGGCCGGAGTCAGCGCCAACCGAAGCAGCCCGCCGGGGAAGACGATAAGGCCGCCGTGCGCTTCTTCCAAGACTTCGGACCAGCCGGCCGCCTCCAGAGCGTCGCTCTCATGCGCATCCAACTGGCGAACCAGATGGCCAGTGGCGACGATCCTGTCGTGCAGCGACGGGCCGGGGGAGGGCGCCTCCTCCTCTGTAGCGAGCCGCGCCAAGGCGGGTTTGGGATTGCCTTCCTCCGGAATCGCCTCACGCGTGATGGTCACGCGCAGGGGGGCGCCTTCGCCGATCCGCATCGGCACGGGGCGCAGCATGGCCGGTGCGCCGCTTTCGAGCGTGACGAGCGCCCGCTTCGTTTCCGGCATCGTCCGCACCAAACGCGCCGACAGCACGGCGCCGACACGTGGCCCTTCCTCCTCGCGCTCGATTCGTGCCTCTACGATCGCATCCCCTTCGACGAGTGCCGCACGCGCCTCGCCAATACCGGCTTCATAGAGCCACTCAGCCATCCGCTTGCGGCGCATAGCCGGCGGCGGAGAGCAGAGCGCGGGTTTCGAACAGCGGCAGGCCGACCACGCCCGAATGACTGCCTGATAGGAAGCGCACATAGGCTTCCGCCCGGCCCTGGAGCGCATAGCCGCCGGCCTTGCCCTGCCAGTCGCCAGTCGCGAGACAGGCCGCGATGTCCGTATCGGTCAGGCGCGTGAAGGCGACGATGCTGATCGATTCGCGATGCCGCGCATGTCCGTTGCCATCGATCAGGCACAAAGCGGAAATGACGCGATGACGCCGGCCTGACAGCAAAGTGAGGCAGGCGCGCGCCTCGGCCTCCGTGTCTGCCTTGGGCAAGATGCGGCGTCCGGCGGCGACGACCGTGTCGGCGGCCAGCACCAGGCTGCCGGGATAGCGTTCGGCCACCACCTGCGCCTTCGCGGCGGCCATGCGCCGCGCATAAGGCAGCGGCAATTCGCCCTTGATCGGCGTCTCGTCGATATCGGCCGGATCGATCACATCGGGCACGATGCCGAGACGCGCGAGCAGGTCGCGACGGCGCGGGCTGGCGGAGGCAAGGACCAGCCGCACGACAGCAGTCCGATTATTTGAAGCGGTAGGTGATCCGACCCTTGGTCAGATCATAAGGCGTCAATTCGACGAGCACCTCGTCGCCGACGAGCACGCGAATACGATTCTTGCGCATCTTGCCGGCGGTATG
>Ga0180221_1000705_pt1 | contig 26274 bp, 28 predicted proteins | sample eDN5th37CKraftMG_FD_151339 | JGI IMG/M metagenome (GOLD analysis project Ga0180221, IMG submission 151339) | Enriched Miracle-Growth compost microbial communities from Emeryville, California, USA - eDNA 5th pass 37_C Kraft MG (version 2) (version 2) ...
TGGCCGCGCCGCTCGGCCAGACCCTGTTCTTCGAGGAAATCGGCGCGCTGCTGGAGGGCTTGGCGCACCTCGCTGCCAAAGCCCAGCTCGCCCAGGCCCTCGCCGCCGCCGATCAACTGCTGGTCCAGCCAGGTGGCGCCGATCACGCGGGCCTGCCGTTCGATGGACAGGTGCGATTTCAGCTCAACGACCACGCCACCGCCCAGGTGCTGAGTGTCGTGCCGCCGGCCCTGCTCGGGCAAGTCGGCCGGGACTTCCCAGACGCCTTCGCCCAGGCGCTCCACGATGCCGGCGCGGCGCAGGGCTTCCAACCGGCGGACGTGGGTGGCGACCACCTCGGCGGGGTCGCGGCCGCTCATGTTCTGTCCTTGGGCCTGTGCCTCGGCCACGGCCAGGTGCTGGTCGGTGCGGTACAGGCCATCGACGGCCAGCGCGGCGATGGTCCTGTCCGCCGCGCGCACGCCGGTCGCACCTTTCACCTCCACACTGCGCCCCTGGGGTACTGCTCCAGTTCCGTGCGGGGCGGCAGCGCGACGTAGTGCGCCTTGCCGTCGGTGCTATCGACGATCAGGTAGCCCTTGTCGTACAGCTCGTCGGCCAGGCCCTTGGCGACGACGCGAACTTCGCGCACAGCTCTTTAACCGTCGGTGCCGTGCGCGCCTCGGCCTTGTCCGCTGCCGGATCGCCGCCCCGACGCACCTGGACCAGCCACTCCTGCGCCAGCGAACGGGCCTGTTCAACGGTCAGTTCGCCATACTGGCCCAGCGCGGGCTTGCGACGCTCGCCGGCGTTCGTGTGGTACTGGAGCATGAACACCTTGCGGCCCGCCGATGTAATCTTGCACAGAAAGCCGGGAACGAGGGGGTCAAGCAGCTCAATGGGCTGCGCCTGGGGTTGTGCTGTATCGACTGCGGACTTTGTGAGTTTGATCTTGGCCATAGCTGACTCCTTTGGAAGACCCGTTTCCAGGAGCCTCTTGGGAGCCAAGCGGTCGGAAGCCGGGTCAAGTTTCGGAAAGCACCGGCATAGGATGAACTCACGTAAGTTATTGATAAAACTGCCACAACGAGCTGTGGCGTAGTCCAGCGAAGTTCGGTGCTGGAGTCATGCTGAAATAAAAAAGCCGTCCAGGAGAGGGGACTCCAGACGGCTGTGTCCCACAGGAATGACCTGTGGGACAACGGCATGATAGACAGCCAACCCACGAAAGAGAAGCCTTGCCCCAGCGGCGCGGTGGGGGGCTCAGCCAGGTTTCAAGCCTGGCTAGGCTGTGGCGGTGAGAAGCGACAAACCACTGGGACAGGAGCGCTATGGACGGGTTAGTCCAGGCTCAGGTTCTCGGCGATCTGGGCGATTCGCTTCAGTGGCTGCGGGCTATTGATGATTGAAAACATCAAGTCGCGCTGGCTGCGAGGCAGGGCTTGTGCACAGCGCTTGGCCGTGGCTTTCACTGCTTTATCGGTACCATGGATTCTTGCGGCAAGCAGCAAGGCGATCGTCGCATCAGTCAGTGTCACTGCGGGGCTCGTCAACCGGGCAGGGGGTGATAGGCCGATAGTGTATCGCGCAATGGCGGGTGACAGGCTAGAGGTGAACTGGCTATGGACCTTCTAACGGCGTGGATGCGTTTGCTTAAGGTTCATTTCGGGTGCAAAATAAGTGCATGCTTCCTGCGTCAGGACATCGATGATGAATACCGTACTGCAAGAGCCTTTTGTCGAGCGATTCCGCGAGCCCAACACGCCCTACCTGTCTCCGTCCAAGGTCGGTGACTTCTTTGGCTTCCGGGTCCAGGAGCTGGCCGAGCGCGCTCACGTGCATCGCAATACTCCGACTGCCCGGCCCCAGGCGCCGCAACTGCAGAAGTATCTGCAGGACATGGTGCGAGTGCTGGCGGTGGCCACCGAGATGACCGGCGATGTCCAGCGGGCGGTTTTCCTGTTGCGCAACGAGCCGCTGCGAGCCTTCGGCTACAAGACCGCTGACACTCTGATTCAGGAAGGTCGCGCCGATGCGGTCATCGCCTACCTGGAATCCTTCGCCGGCGGTGCGGCCGGATGATCTCGAAGATGCTCGGCGCCGACGGCGACGAGGCCTTTTACCGAGTCATCGTGCCGGCTTATGCCGGCACACCCTTGTCCGGGATGGGGGCGGCGCGCCAGGGAGGGCGGTTCAACCGTCCGGACCAGGAGGCGCTGTACCTGGCACTGGATGAGTCGACGGCGTTGGCCGAATACAAACAGGACAACCCGTGGCTACGTCCCGGCACGATCTGCACGTTCTTCGTCAACGGCCTGCGCGTCGCTGACTTGAGCGCCGGTTTCGATCCGGATCACTGGCCGCCGCTCTGGGCCGACTACACGGTGGACTGGCGAGCGGAGTGGTTCGACAAGTCGGTCGAGCCGCCCACTTGGTACATGGCTGACGACGTGGTCGCTGCTGGGCTGGACGGCATTCTGTTCCCTTCGCAGGCAAGGCCGGGTGGAACCAACCTGGTGATCTATCGCAGCTCGTCCCGGCCTGCGGCGCAACTGCGTGTCTATGATCCGGACGGAGCCCTGCAGCGCTTGACTCCTCAGTGAGGCAATACGTGCTTAGTGCCCGAGTCCCGCCATACCGGCACAAGATGTAATGCCCCTGTTCCGGTCGATGGCTTCTGCAATCCGAAGAGCTGCATCCAACTCGCTGATGCCGTATTGCTGCATGAGCTGGTAGCGTTCAGCTTTCTCCTCTGGCTCGGTCTGTGCCAGGGCGAGGTAGAGGCTGGGCGGAACGGCTCGAAACAGCAGTTCCATGCTGCGCGACAGGATCACGCCCTCCGAGAACTTGCCGGACTCTTTGCGTGCGGAGAGCATCAACGTCTTCTGGGCTGGCGTGAGTTCGCGGAACTTGGCAATTTTTTCCACCTCGTCTGGCGGCATGCTGAGGCAGAGCCACCATTCCATCATGTTCAGCATCGGCTCGGCGGCCTTGGGCAGGTCATCCAGATTCTGTGTGGCCAGCCAGAACCACAACCCGAGCTTCCTCCACATTTTCGCTATTTTCACCACATAAGGCGCGAGCAACGGGTTCTTGGTGATGATGTGCCCTTCGTCGGTGACGTTGATCATCGGGCGGCCGAGGAACTGGTCGCGCTCGGCGATGTTGTTCACCGTGTTGATCAGCGAGATGTAGGCGATCGAAAGCTGGGCGTTGTAGCCCTCGCGGGCATAGGTGGCCAGATCCACGATGGTGATGTCGGCCTCTGGCCATGGCGACCCTGGGCGGTCGAACATGTCGCCATCCGCCCCTTGGCAGAACATGTCCATTGCGTCTGCCATTTCCAACAGTCGCGCGCGTCGGGTCTCCGGCAGCGTGCTGTCGCGGCCGCGTTCGCGCAGCGCGTCCCGCACGTCACGCGTAAGTGTCGTGCGCTGCTCGGTGACGCAACGTTGCGCCGCATCGAGGATGCACTGGCGGATCAGGCTGCGATCGGCACGCGTCATGCGCGCCTCTTCCTTGTCCTCGCCGCCGGTGATCATCAGTCGCGCGGTGATCTCCAACTCGCCGAGCACGTCGCGCTGCTCGTCGCCTTCGTCGGCCGAGTTGTTGTCGTCATCGAGCGCCTCGGTATCGAGCGTCCGTACCTGGCTCGGCGTATCAACTAAGCGCCAGGCATCGGCGAACGGCGCGAGACTCACACCTGCACCGGGCGCGAGTTTCACACGGTGCACCGTCAGTCCCAGCCGGGCAGCGAAATCGCCGAACAGGCCGAACGAGTTGCCAGCCTCGACGATGAATAGCCGCGGGCGGTAGACCGCCATGACCTGGTTGAGCAGGTTGTTGAGGGCGGCGCTCTTGCCTGAGCCAGTCGGGCCAACCAGGAACAGATGGGCGTTCATTTGCCGGTCGGCCCTGTTCAGCGGATCAAAGGTCAGCGTGCTGCCACCACGGTTGAACAGGGTGATGCCTGGATGTCCTGTACCCTGGCTGCGCCCCCATAAAGGGGCCAGGTTGGCCGCGTGTTGGGCAAACATCAGCTGGGTGTACCACTGCCGCTTGTCTTTGCCCGGATCGTAGACGCAAGGGAGCCAGCGTAGATAGGTGTTGAGCGGGGCTACCTCATCTTCTTCCCGCACCGGCTGCAGGCCAGCACCGAGCAGCACATTGCCGAGTTGTAGTCCACGGGCCTCCAACTCGGCCTGATCACGCCCACGTAGGTAGAAGGCGAGGGCGCCTCGAAAGAGCTTGTGCGCGCTGCCGATCAGTCCACGAGCCTGCTGCACGTCGCGGCGGGTCTGCTCGGACGCCAAGGTGTCGCCGACCGCCTTGCGGGCCAGGTGGTTGAGGTGCGCCTCGAGGACATCCTGCGGAGTGATGACCAGCGTCAGGCACAAGATCGTGTCCTCCGGCATCTGATCCATCAGCGCATTGATGGCATCGCCCTTGTGCGTCTCGCCGGTGAGGTGTCCGGTGGACGGTGCCGTACGGAGGCGGTCGATGGTTATGGCGCGGTGTGGCCATCCATCGAAGTGCCAGGTGCCTTGGGATACATCGGATCGTGGCTGGCCGAAGAACAAGCGCTGAGCAAAATCGGTGCCGCTGGCCAACTCGATCTCGCCGGCTTCCTGCTCCTGCGGGTAGCGGGTCAGTGCGTAGAAGCGCTCCTGATCGGCGGGTGCGCTACCGAGCAAGGTCGGGTACGGGTTGAACCAGCGCAGCAGCCAGGCATGGATGTCCGGAGCGTCGATTCGCTGGCAGCGCACACCGGCATTGACCAGGCCTCCGGTGAGACGATCGCAGACCAGGTTGAGGGCCTGTTCGGGTGTTTGTCCGCGGCGAGCAGTGGCCTGGCCAACGTGACGATAGACGACCAGGCGGGTACGGCGGATCTGGCCACGCCAGGGCAGGCGGGTAATGGTCTTGTCTTCGAACAGCCCGCCTGGCTTGGCGATAGCGCCCAGATGGTGGCGGAAGAAGCGTAGGTAGAACTCGGTGAATGCCGAGCCCTGGGCTCGGGGCTGGATGTAGTCGCGCAGCGTGCCAAGGTAGGGTTCCCAGTCTGCCTCGTCCTGGGCGTAGAGTTGGACTACCCACGGGTTGTCATCCAGTTCGTCGAATGAGTCCTGTAGCACGTTCTCCAGCGTGTCGCGTACCTGCAGCAGCCAACTCGGTTCACGGCCTTCGGTGCCGATCGGCTGCAGCTCAAAGAACGCCGCCACGGAGTGCCCGTCGTCCAGCAGCATGCAGCGCGATTCGGGTAAGTACTCGACCCATGGCAGTAGATCGACGAAAGAGGGGGATGCGTTATAGATCGCCTGCTCGTCGGCCCGGGTAGCTGGTTGCTGACGAAAGCGTGCGCTGCCGGGCTCGGGAATGCTGTGGGCACGCAGTTCAGCAACATGGTGCTGCCAAGTATCTTGATTAGGCTCTGTATTCTGCACGCGCGACATGCCCATGCCTTTTGATGATTGGGCTGCCACTATTGAGGAGGCGGGCATTTACCGCGTGCAATAAACCGCTTTCTCTCTCTCCTGTTTATGCTGCCAGGACAGTGGAGCCTCAGAGAAAAGGCGGTCGAGCTTCAAGGGGGCCTTTCCCCTGTCATTTTTCTGCCCGCATAATCCCGGATGAACTGCCAGGCAGTTGCCTGTTAGGTATGCGCCGGCGATTTGTATGCTTTCAGCTTTGAGAAGCTCTTCTTTGCATCTTTGACTCTATATCTTCGCCCTAAGACATCTTCAACCTGAAGATCCTGAGCTTCTCTTTGGTCATCCTCAAAGAAATCATAAAGTATACGATCATCGTCATGATGAATAATTATCTCGAAAACTTCACCTTCAGACAATCGAATAGATGTGTTTTGTGCAACAAATTTCTCTATCAAAGGTCGGCCCTCGATAATGGCTTCTTGTAATTCGCTACCTTCGAGTACCCGGAGCGAAGTAAACCAGTTGCCTTGGTCGCTTATAATAACGAATTGAGTTATTATGATCGGTCGTCGCCCCGCATTGATGATGCGTACTCTCATGCGGGGCTCTGGTTCTAAGGTACGAGTTTTATCATAGAAAACCTCTGATCGCGCATGCACTTGTGCACGGTCGCGCCGGACACTATAGAAGGAGATCACTAGACTGAGTCCAGAAATAATGGCCGCGAAAATTGAAACTATCAGGGGAATTTCGTTGGGCATGAGTAGGGCCTGGCTCTGAGTAATTAGCTCTGTATTATTCGTACTCCAGCTCGAGAAGTGAGCGAGTTGGACCACCAGTTAGTTTGGAAAATTGACTTTTCCCTCTAGATTCTTTTTATACCCGGCAACAAGAAAATCAACGACCTCAGGTATATCGAAAATATCCAAGTAGGGGGCGGTGATTGTCTTGCTTAATGGGTTTATTATTCCTTTGGTCGCTCGTTGTTTTGAGGTGTGGCCAGGCATGAATATTTCTATGAAGAATCCCTCGAGCAGGAAGCAGAAAGAAATCTTGTGATTCGGTAATTTCCTGAAAAGTGGGGAGATGATAATGCTCTTTAGGTCTTTTAAGCTAAAGCCATCTTTTACGCTTCTGTCTATTAGGCGAGAGATTTTTACGGTCATAAAACGTAAAGGGACACGGTTTTTGTTCAGGAGATGAATTCGAAGGTCGTTGTTCCAGGGCTCCCGGATGAAGACCTTTTGATATGCCTCATTTCTTGAGTTGGCTGCGCGCCAAAAAATGGATAGAAAGAATAGTTGTATTTTTAATGTGTCTATCTCGCTAAAGTTCACACCAAGTTCATGTTTAAAGATCTTGCCTTTCCCAGCCCTGATCACGGAAAGAGAGTATTGTTCATAGTTCAGGTTCAGGTACTGCTCGCAGCCGCCGCAGAGCTGGTATTCCCACCAGCTATCGCTTGAGTATTCGATTGGAGATGTGTCATCGTCATTGAGCCTAATGGACTGACCATTGTTTTCCTTGGAGACTCTTTTAAAGACAGCATCTGGGATGGCATGTGATCGCCTAAGGTCGGCAACAGCTAGGCAAAGTGCACACTTACCGATTGGCATAGTTATTCCTTTTGCAACCTAATGCCTGAATCAGGTTGTGCCACGAAACGGCACCGGCTTGATGAATGTCCGGTGGGCCTTGGCAGGTTGATCGCCCTCCTGGACGCCGCTAGATCCGCTCGGCAGGTGCTATGTACCTTTGTCCTGCAGGAGCTGTAGGAGGGCAGCAAGATGGAGGGAGCTTCGAGCATGGTGCCTCCGTGTCAGGGATTGATCAGGATGTAGTCGCTACGCTGTAGCACGCCACTGTGCGAGCCGCCTGGTACCAAGTGCACGTATCGGCCCTCTACCCGATCCACGGGCAGGCAATCGTCCACATCCAGTAGGGCATCGGTATGCGGCTTGTACCAGTCCTGCAGCAGGCGTTGCTTGCCTTTGGCCTTGGCTTCGGCCTTGTTTCGGGCGATCACCAACAGGTATCGGTGCGCCTCGCCGAACACACCATCTTCATAGCCGCCAAGGTTGATGAAGTACAGTCGCAGGTCGTCGTCGGCCGGCGCCTGGGTGCTCAGCTCGACCTTGCAGTCGCCGATGCCATCCACTTCCATCCAGCAGTCAATGTGCAGTCCGTCCTGGCTGCCGAACCAAGCATTACGCAGTTGTGGGTAGGTGTCTTCCAGGCTATCGGCAACGGCGAAGACCACATCGTGAATTTCGATCCTGGCCCGCGGATGTTTGCCTCCCAGCATTACGATATAGAGCATTGGGTTGTCCGTGCATGAAGGTCTGAGGAACGGCGATTTCGCAATATTCTGGTTGAGGCAGCGAGTGAATGACCAGCTTGAATGGCTTCCTCTCGCTGGCTTTTGGTCGAATACAGCTCTACTGAAGAGACCAGGTGTTTCAGTAGTCCTCGATCCGCTCACCGGGCATGGCGTATTGCACTCGCTGGTACAGAGGGAACACGGAGGTGTAGCCAGGCACCGGGACGGGATCGCTGCCGGCAAGATGCGGGTACACGTACATCACCAGGTCGGGATTGGGCAGGCGGTGGAATTGTCGATAGATTTCGTTGGCCGCGGTGCGGGTATAGCGGGCCTGTTCCGCCATTGCCGCCTGCCGGTCGGGTGCCTGCAGAGGGCGTCGCAGCGACTGGCGCGCATCGAGCAACTGCCGGGCTGCCTGGCCGCCGCCGGCGCTGCCGCCTGTACCGGCATTCCAGACGTCGAGCATGGTGGCGTCGTCGTGTGGCAGCAGTTCTTCCTTGCTAGTCGTACAGCCTGCAAGGATGAGCGTGATGGCCAGCAGCGCCGGTCCGTCAATCCAGGTCCTGCGCATGGGCCGTTCCTCCAAGGCGATGGTCGACCCGTCGGCCGGCCGGTGCGTAGTCGATAGTCAGGGGCTCCTCGAGGTGTACGGCGACCTTGGCGCCGGGCTTGACGTACACGGCGGCGAAGGCCTGTCCATACAATTTGTTGACCCACTGCGACATGTCCTGCACGCCACCCGCGAGGATGCGGCCCATGGCCTCGTTGGCACCGATGCCGACGGTGCCGATGGCGCCGTTGCTATTCACGTAGGAGAGCTGCCCGCTGCTGGTGTCGAGCAGGGAGGCGACGCCGGCTCCCGCAGCAGTGATCAGGGCTTGGCTGCCGAGGTACTGCTGGGCGTTGCTGCGCCGCTCGCCGCTGACGCAGGGAATGCCGTAGGGATCGCTGATCCAGCCCAATCCGTTCTGTGTGGAGCTGTTGTTCCCGGCGCGTTGCGAGGTGGTATTGCGCCCGTGGTCTTCCGGAAGGGTGCGAATGGTGCCGTCCTGGAACACGAAGGTGACCGAGCGCACCTGGCCGCGGACGCAGGAGAGCGTCCAATCCCCGGAGGCGGTGCCACTGATCACGGCGCCGGCGACGTCGGGAAGATCGATGCCGTTGGCGGTGAGGTTGTCCGGACCGATCAAGATTTTGAAGGGGAAGGGGTCGTTGACCGTACCGTCCACCGGGACTCGGCCGATCAGCGCCGTCATGGCGATCGAACCGATCAGCGTGGCATTGGTGGGAAGGGTGTAGACCGCCTGCGTTGCCGGTACGCCAGCGGCCTGACGCCCCGCGTCGAGCGCGGTGCCGGCTGCCGTCTCGAGTGTCTTCTGCGCCGGGCCGAAACTGGTGGGGAAGGCGGAGCCCAGGGTGTTCTTCCCGGTACGATGCTTGTCGTCATGGGTGTCATCTGGCTCTACCCAACGCAGGGTCTCTTCGCCATCCCCGGGCTCCAAGCCCAGCCCGACCGGTAGGTCCGCGGGCTTACTTTTGCCACCGCCGATGCCGTCGAGGCGTTGTTGTAGCTCCTGCAGAAGGCCCTGAGTTCGCTGGCGCTCGCTCGCAACCTGGTCCCGGTCCTCGCGCAGTTGGTTGCGTCCGCTCTCGAAGGCGCTCTGGATGCGTCGATCGATGCTGCTCTCCCGTTGACGCAGGCGCGTATTCTCTTCGCGTTGAGTCTTGTTGTCGGCCAGCGCGGTCTGCAGTTCGGTGCGCAGTTGGCGAACCTGCGCAACCAGGGTGGCCACCGTGTCGCGCGGCGTGTCGCCCTCGATGCCGAGTGCCTTGGCTTCTTCCGGTGTGAGACGGCTGCTGGCGTCCGATGAGGGAGGTGTGGCACCGCGGCCGGAGAAGAGTTTGATGCCGACGAATACCAGCAGCAGGAGCATCGGGATCATCAGCCACTTGAGCAGACCATTACTGCGCATCGCGGCCTCCGTCTTGCGTCGCTGGTTGATTGAGCGAGGCATCGATGGGCGAGAGAGTCGGCAGCAACGCTCGCTCCAGGCCGTGTCCGCGGGTCACGAGGTAGACGACGGTGGTGTCCTCTGGCGTGCCTACGGGGCCCAGGGTGGGGTGCTGGAAAGTTGCTGCCAGAAAATTCCCCTGGAGCGACCGCGGGTCCAGGTCGAACCAATGCGGACTGGTATTGCGCAGCCGCACGGCGGTGACCCAGAGATTGTCCAGGCGCCAAGCGGCTAACACCTGAACTTGCACCGGTAAGGTCGGCAGAAGGGTATCCAGTGGCATCCCCGCTGGCAGGTTGGCGCGAGCAATACTGGGCACGGGCTCGACGGTGCGCAGCGGCGCGTAGAGGTTCTGTGCGGCATAGCGGGTCAGCACCACTGGGAGTGGTGTTTCGTGCTTGGGTAGAGGCGTTGCTGAGTCTACTGTTTCGGTAGGCTCCTTGGCCGCTGCGGCGACGCCATACCGGGGGTTGGCGGTTGGCTCTTCGACGATGCGTATCGGTTCCAGTGGCTGCTGCTTGTCCTGTGCGGGTTCAGCCGCAATGTCGAGCAGGATGACTGCACCGGTATCGGCGTCCTGGAGTTGCAGGCGTATGGGCTTGATCGGTTCGTTTGCCAACAGGTAGACGGCGCCGGCAGCGCTCTGTACGCGCAGGCGGTTGCCCAGCGAGGCGGGGACACCGACGCGGACGTTACGGTCGATGAAGACGATGCGCTCCTGGCCGACTACCAGTGGGACGGCCAGGGGCAGGCGTTCCCAGCGCAGAATCTCGGTGGCATTGGCGGAGTTGAAGGATGCCAGCGCGAGCACGGCGATAGTTCGCGGGATACGACTCATGGGACGTCTTCCGGTGGCGGGGGAGCGGTATGTGCGGAGTCGATCGGAGCGGCGATACGCTGTGGTGCTCCTTCGTAGCAGTCGATGACCAAGCCGAACGGATTGCGTTGTGGATCCACGTCGAGCCGCAGGACCTTCAGCGGGTAACGCACCAGGGCGCGCTTGACCTGTTCCGAGGCGTAGTACTCGTCAGCGGTGACATCCAGGGTGACCACCCACGCCTGGTTGGAAATTGTGCGCACGCGCAGGGTCGGGTTGTCGCTATAGCCGCGACCGGGAATCTCGTAGATGCCTCGCACACGGCGGCGCAGTTCGCCGGCGTTGCGGCGATACTCGTAGTCCTGTTGCAGGAAGGCTTTGCAGGCAGGGGTGAAGTAGCTCGACAGGGCGTACAGGTTGCGGGGGTAGTCGTCATCGCCGTTGGTAGGCCAGCGCTGCAGCTGTTGCCAGACATAGAAGGCGAAGGCGTACACGCTTTCCGGTGGTACTTCCCACCAGGGGCGGGTACTGCCCGAGCGCAGGTCCGGTGGTACATGGATTGTCAGGTTGCGTGGCGCACTCCACCAGCCGATGCCCATGACCAGGGCCAGCGCGGTGAGCGCACTGGCGCCGGTACGCAGGGTGCGAATGTGTGCCTGCAGATGCAGGACCTCGTTCTTGAACCGGCTCATGGCGCGCGGCTCCTGCGCGTCGTCCAATGGCCGGAGCGGGTCACCAGTGTGTGTCCGCCGACGAAGGCTGCAGCATGGGGCAGGTGCGTAGCGGTCCACCATTGCAACTGCCGATATAGCCAGGTCTCAGGACGGCCGCGCTTGATACGGCGGAGCGCGCCACCACCCGCGAAGATCCCACCCGTGATGGCCAGCAGCATCGCAGAGGGCACCACTGCGAGGGTCGAGCAGGCGATAGCCAGTGGAATCCCGCAGAGCAGGCCGATTGCGCCTGAGGAGCCGGCGCACACCCACAGTTCGTTAGCGGTGAGACCGCGCACCACGACTGGGTGGCGGTTGAGCCGATGGGGCAGGAAGGCCACTGTGCCGTCCGCGCGGATATCGTCGCTCATGGTGGGAGGGTCACAGCACGCCGGTGGCTTTGGTCAGCAACCAGATGCCGACCACCAGCAGCATCGCGCCGACCGCCACTGTCAGCCCAAACTGGCCCCAGGTCGAGCGGCCGGTGTGGATCTCCGCATAGCGGGCGTAGGCGTGGTAGCACACACCCACGAACATCGAGGCGACCACCAGCAGCGCGATGAGCATGACGATGTCATAGCCGTAGTTGCGCAGCGTCTCGAGGATTCCGGAGCCGGCGCCCCGAGATGGGTTTTCAAGAGTAGGCAGGTCGGCCCGGGCGAAGGATGACAAGGCGGCAACTACGGACAGCCCTGACCAGCGACCAACATGGCTGAGACGCACACGAAGAAAGGACCTCATGGCGACGACCTCTACGACAGCAGGAAGAAGGTCAGCACCAGATACAGGGCGATGATGCGCACCATGACGCCTGTAAGCTGACGTTGGGACAATTGGGCTTCGGCCCAGCCGCTGTAGGCACCGCGGAGCGCCCAGGCGCTCCACAGCAGCAGCGTGGCGAAGACGGTGTACAGGAGTACTGTTGAGACACCTGACGGCGTGAGGCCGCTGTTGGCCTGGAATGCGCTGGCCTGGGCGGCGTTCATGGAGTGCCCTCTATGTCCGCGGGTACAACGGTGGCCTGGCGGTAATCACCGAAGAGCTGGCTGGCATCGCGCGGCTGAGCGCGGGAGGGGGACAGATAACCATGAATGCCGACGCGGATGCGCTCCAGATCGGCGTTCAGGCGGGCATAGTCGAAGTAGTAGCGAGCCCGCTCGTTGAGCGACTGCTCAGCCTGTGGTGCGACGAGTCGTTCAATGCTGTCGAGTTGGCGCAAAGCGGCAGTGAGGCGCTCTTGCTCTGGCATGGCATCGACCGCGCCGGCTTGCGCAGAAATTCCCAGACTGCTGAGGCTGAGCAGGAGTACCAGTAGCCTGTCGAAAGAACTCTGTTTGCTGACTGGAACGTAGGATTGCATCGACATTGGCCTATCCACGATGGTGGAGGAATGGTGTGATGCTCTCCAGATACTTGTCGTTTCGCCTCAAGCAATCGGATTCTGTGTGTCACCGGATTGCTGGATGATCATTATTTCCTGAGGTATCAGAAAGATATAGGGGGAGTTCGGATGGCAATGGGGCGAATAAAAGTGTGGAGGGATTGCGATGTAATTCGGATTTTTAGGGGGGGGATTTGAGGTTTCAGGAGCGTTTCGTAGATGGTTTTTGGGGGGGCGAGAGAGTGGTATTTAATTAATTCGATGCTTAGAAGGTTGTGGAGCTCTAAAACATCTATTTTGGCGGAGTATCGGCGAAATTGTACTAACGAAACATGCGGCTGGGTTCGGAGCGGTAATTTCAACCTGTCTCGGTGCAGAGATGAAGCTGTTTGGTGTCATGAAGGTGCTGCTCGGAATTCTATCCTTCTGTAATGGTGTCTTCTGTTAATGTGCTCAATAGAGAAATTGAAATGAGAGTGGCTATTTCCAAATTATTTCAACTTGCACTAGCCGGTCATCAATGAAGCGTAGCTTCCTGTATACACCTCCATCAGGTCCGTAAGTCCAGAATTCAACATGAGCAGCGCCTTTTTTAGGGGTTTTCGTATTTTGGTTTCGAACCCCAGGCTCCCAAATCTCTTTATTGATGGGCTCGCCACATTTATCTATTACCTCCTGCCTCGTATCTCCTTCGCTAGCAATTCCACGACTGCATCTCATTGATGAAGCGTCAGCGAAATTGCTGGAAAGAAGGAAGATGCCAATTGCGAAAGAGATCTTTGAATGTTTCATGGGGCGGACCCTTGAGATTTGGAAGCCTGAATGTGTACTTTTAACCAGCAGCGCTAAGTATGTCAAGTATAAGGCTTAGAGTGAAATTGGTTAGCCCTACGGAGCTCACTACTATTTGAGTTGTAGGTTGTGCGGCTTGTAGCGCTCGTACTACCCAATTTCCGTCAGTAGGCGTAACTACTAATTGGGCTCCATTGTAGTTCGGGGAGAGGTTTGTGTGCCCGGATGAGGAAATCATCCCAAGCATTACGCTTAGCTGAGGTATTTGGGCAGCAGAAATCGATATGTAGGTTCCGGAGGTTCCTGCGCCCACTGCGTCCTGCATTTGTATATTTGTTGCTTGCTCTGCACTGAAGTTTATGGAGAGCTTTTTGGTTCCTGAGGTGTTGATTATGTCAACTAGGTTTGGGGCAGTTATGCCCTGCGCTATATCGATAATTAGACTTGTTGAGTTAGTGGCAGCAGCAGCAAGGCTTTTGAGATTCTGGGCGGTGATAAGCGTTGCATTGAACTCTAGACTGAGGCTTCGGTTGCCCGCCAGTGTGATGGCGGACAGTAGGTCCGACATCGGTATGTAGGATCCATTGACTACGCTCAATGAGGCAGCAGAACCGTTCGCAGCATTAATTACTTCTTTGAGCTTATTTCCAGAAGTGTTTTTTCCATCTAGTGATGCAGTAAAGGTCTTTCCTTGGGCTGCTTGAAATACGGCAGTGACACCGGCAGTAGTTAGTGCATTTAATGAGTCGACTGAAAAGGACAGACCTCTGCTGGTCGCTGCACTAATGGCGTTCGTCACGTCGCTTTGTGATGCCGTTGCGCAGTCAATGCCAATTGAAAGCTTTTTGTTGGCTCCGGCTTGAGTGATATTTTTGACAGCTTGCGTGGTTTGGCTGGTAATAGAAGATATGTTTATGCTTGTGTTAGATCCTGAGGCTGAGTTTATAATCTGTATTGCCTGTGATTCAGATGCTTTTGTTCCGTCAATTTGGAGGGAGAGGTGTCTGCTTCCGGCAGCGCTGATAATTGGGGTAAGTCCGCCGACGGGGTTTGCTTGTGCGTTTGATAGTACTAATAGCGTGTTGCTTCCGACTCCAGAAAGCACGCTATTGAAATTGTTATTAGAGATGTAGCCGCCCTCGCATATCATGGTCAGTTTCATGCGGATCTCCTTGGGTTTTTCCCGCTGTGTTTTGAGATGTTGCGTCGGGAAACATAGACTGTGACAAGGAGATTTCAATGGTTAAAAATTGATCTGAGTCAATGTTCTGAGAGTTTAAGAGCTTCGAAAATTCTTTTGCGATTTATAGGAAAGTGTTTTGCGGTTTTGCTAAGGGATAGGGATGTAAATGTATAGGTGATGCACTCACAAATATTTCTTGAAACTGCCCGCGCTAATGCAGACCGCCGCGCCAAGCAGCGCTGCACTCGGCAGCAGTATCAGCAGTGGGTGAACACTGATGGGGAGGGTGAGGTAGAGGATCCAGGGCATCACCGCAATGGGCATAAGTGCAGCCTTGGCACGGTGGTAGACGAAGCCGGACTCATGACCAGCGCCGAACTTGCGGATGTCGCGTCGTACCAACCCATCCACGAAACCGACGAAGGCTGCCATGACGAACAGCGGTAGCGTCAGGATCAGCACCAGTAATCGCACCAGGAAGGTGAGCACGGTGAATGCCGCGGCGATCAGGTAGCCTTCCGTCCAGCGATAGACCTGACTCAGGTAATAGCGGATGTCCCATGTGTTGCTCTGGCTTGGAGCGCGAGCGTGTGCCGAGGCGTGTTCTATCCATTCGAGCAGACCGGTTTTCACGAAGACCCACTCATAGGCGGCATTGACGACCTGCTGTGTCGTGTGGCCTGGTTCCTGGACGAGCAGGCTGCGGGTGAACTGGCTGGACAACTGCGCCAACTCGTAGTCCAGCATGCCCTGGGCGTGGTGCCAGCCTTGGTCAGGCCAGAAGCAGTACATACCCACGCATTCGATGACGATGGACAGCAGCAGCGACCCCATCAGTACGCCGAGCATACGTAGCGGCAGGGTGATGGTATTGACGACCAGGCTCTGCTGCTTGATCTGTTGACGTTGTGCGGTAGCGGCCGGGTCCCTCATGGCCGGGCCTCGTTGTTGCCCTTGCCGGCACTGGCTGAGGGAGAAACGCCTTCGAGCAGGTCATCAGGCAGTGGGCCCTCTTGAAGGCCTGGCAGCTCCTGGCCATTCCACCATTCGCCCGCTTCGGCATAGTGCTGTCGCATGTAGCCTGCGAGTTCCTGTAGGTCCGCCGGCATGGCTTCGTCCGGATCGGGAGCTGGCAGTGGCATGCGGACCTTCCACAACTGTCCTCCTTGCAGAAGGGCGAACGCTTGGCCTTTTGGCAGGCTGACCAGATGTGCCGGTTCGATCAGGGGCACGCTCGAGGTGGTGACGCGGTCCTGGGCGGTGGAGGTGAAGGCCGTCGAGCCATGGATGTCGGAGCTGTCGGTGGCACCGCTGACCAGGGTGGTGGTGTAGACGTCAACCTTGGGTAATTGCTTGGTCAGTAACTCGGCGGTGGCGGTTTCCCGTACCCGCAGCATGATCAGGTTGTTGAAGTTGCCGATCGTTTGGCCTGCTTTGGCACGGTTGCCAATGCGCGCCTCGATGTCCGAGAGTGTCTGGGTGTAGGCCGTGACCCGTAGCCCGGCGCCGCCGCCCTTGTTGATCAGCGGAATGAACTCATCGCCCATCAGTTCGTTGAACTCATCCGCATGGACGTTGATCGGCAACGTACTGCTGCTACCTCCGCCTGGTAAGCCATCGTCGATGCCGAATTTGTAGATGTGCCCAGCTACCGACACCAGGTCGGCGAACATCGAGTTGCCGACGGCTGCGGCAACCTCCGCGTCAGAGAGCGCATCGAGGCCGACATAGACCACCGCGCGTTGGCGCACGATCTGCATCCAGTCGAAGATCGGCCTTGGGTCCGCGAGGTCGGCATAGTCTGGCGCAAGCAGTTGGGCGATCTTGCCGGTGGTCAGCTTCTCGAGGAGTGGTAGGAGGCTTGCAACAATCTTGTCGAAGTAGGTGCGGTCGTATCTGACCGCGCTACGCAGGCCGTCGAGCACGGGGTCATATACCCGGACTTGCGACAGGTACTGCTCAAGCGCGACCACGCGCTTCTCCCGACCGATCATGTTGCGCGGGGTGTTCTTGTCGTTCAGCCGGCCCTCGATCTGGATGATGATCTCCCAGGCCTTGGGCTCGGTGCGGGCGAAATAGTGAGCAGCGTACTCGATGAACAGGGCATCGATGTTGACCACGTGTCGCTGGATCAGCAGGTAGTCGGGTCGTTGGCCCAACTCGACCAGCGCGCGGGCGATGATGTTGACAAAGCGCCAGGCAAACTCCCGGAATGCGGCTGAGTTGCCTTCACCCGAAAGCTGTCCCGCGATACGCGTGGCGACTTCGCTGATGCGCCCGAACCGGCCCACCGCGTTATAGCGCGCCGAGAGGTTCGGCCAGCCGAGGTGGAACATGTAGAACTCACCTTCGCGGCCGGCGCGCTTGGCTTCCACGTACATCCGTTTGAGTAAGTCCCCATCGCCTTTGGGATCGAAGACGATCACCGGCTCGAACTCGCCGTCGGTATTGCACCGGCGGATGTCTTGGGTGATGAGCAATTCGGCGAGCCTGGTCTTGCCGACGCGCGTCGAGCCCAGCACCAGGGTCTGCCCGACACGTTCGGCCAGCGGCAGGCTGACGTCGGACTCGTGAGGTTCGATACCGTGTAGCCGTGGCAGGCCGCCGACTGGAGGCAGCGGTCGCACGGGGTTGAAGGGGCTGTCCCAGCCCGTGAGCCTGGCTAGACAGGACACTGGAAAGGGCGCGAACTCCAGGCGCTCCTCCAGGTGACGGGCCAGGTTGTACGTCGCGGAGGGTTCGACGTAGCGGCGAAACTCCGGTCGGTAGGTTTGCATCAGCCGGTGGGTGTGGCGTTGCTCCCAGCGAAAGCCCCGACCGATGAACAGGCGTTGCTGACTGACCGGTACTTCGCGGCTGGTCATGACGTAGCGTGGTAGGCGACGGAGATTGCGGCGATAACGGAGAATCACCAGCGCTTCGCATAGGCGGATGCTGCCGAACACCAGGAAAGCCAGCGCGCTACCCAGGCCCAGCGACGGGTTCAGCGCCAATGACCAGGGGGCCGCCAGACACAACGCGGCGGCACCTGCGCAAACCGCGACGGAATACAGCTCTACGGCTGGCCGCAGCAGCACCTCGATCGCATAGGCCTGTGCCATGGCGAATAGGTCACTGCTCGATCCCGGTCGAGGTGATCAAGGCCGGGTAGTGGCGCAGCCCCAGGCGTTGTGCCAGGTCGTCGCCGGGCGTCGGGGCCAGGTGGAGCTCTGGGGCCAGGGCTCGCAGCGCTGCCAGATCGGCGGGGTTCTGGACATTGACTACCAGCCCCTCGGCGCCGAGTGACTTCAGGCGGCCGGCATGCCGGCGAAGCCAGGCGAGGGAGAGCTCGTCGTTGCCGATGATGAAAAGGGGCGGTAGCCCTGGCGCCTGGATCACTCGCCGTTCTACTGGACCTGGTGTCAGCAACGTCGACTGCACAGGCAGCATGTCGGCTTCGCTGAAGGAGTCAGTGGGTACGGGAGGCGCTTCGATTTCCAGCGCTGGTTCCTCCGGGCGTGATTGGAGATCCAGGGCCTCGTAGTAGGGGAGTGCAGAGGTGCCGCCGCGGTCTTCGACGACGATCAGAGGCTTGGCTGTGTGATCGCTGTTTGAGGTAGTGGCGAGGGCAAGGAGGGTTGTAGCGAGCAAGAACTTCACGGCCGACCTCCATGGAGGGCCGAGGCGAGCTGGGCATCGCCAAGTACTCGGGCCAAGCGCAGGCCGACGCTCTGCCGATAATGGGCGGCGGGTGCTCCGCCGGCGGGGCGGTGGTAGCGTCCGATCGTGATCAGCCAGTCCTGTCCTGGGGGGTGTTGCTCGCGCAGGATTTCGGCGGCGATGGCGAGGTTGCGGTACGGATCCAGAAGCTCGCAGGGATGCTGGTAGCGCTCTTGCTGGTGACCCAGATTGATCTGGCCCAGGCCGGCATCGATGCGAGTTGGCGAGGTGTGTTGCAGGGCCTGCTGGAGCCCGGAGCAGGCTGCGGCCTGATGCGCATAGCGATAGGCCCTGCCAGCAATATTCAGCGTCCACGGCCAGGGCACCAGACGTTCGTTGAGCCAGGTACCGCTCTCCTGCAGGGCAATGGCATACAGCACGACAGAGGGGATGCCGGCCTGCTGTGCGGCGATCTGGTAAGCCGGCGGTGGTGTCTCCTGGGCTTGGGCGTCGGCAGTCAAAAGGCAGGCCAGCAGCACGCAGGTCGTCCATGGCGAACGTTCTATTGCCGCTGCCATTGTCCATTTACCTGGTGCAGTACGGCCGGTAGTTCACCGGGCTGACCGAGTAGCAACCAGCGACCGGCATCGTGGTTGAGGGTGATGTGGCGGGCGCGCACTTTGCTCGGATCGACGCCTACGCGCTGTGCCCAGGAGCGGATCTGAGCGTCGTCGGCATGGCTACCGACGAGGTAGATGTCGAACTCCATGCCTGCAGCCTGCAACTGGCGCACGACCTGATCGCAGGCCGGACACTCGTCCTTGACGAACACGGCGGCTCGCTCATTGGTGGACGAGGCAATAGGCATAGTGCTGACGTCGAGTGGCATCACCCGTGACGCGGCCGGATATAGCTGTTGCCAGGCGTCGTCATAGGCGTGCTGATAGGCGAGCAGCTTCTCGACCCGGCGAGCTTCGGCCTGGACCTGAAGTTCGGCATAGTGGCGCCGCTCTTCGTCGGAGCGTGCTTCGATGCCGAGAGCAGAGAGCGGATCCAGGTGAGGGGAATAGACGCCCAGGGGACCATGCATCAGGGTCTGGAAACGTGCCCACTCGTCCGTGTTCAGTCCCCAGTCACGAGCCTGTTGCTCGCCGCTGGTCTCGATCAGTGTTGGTCGTTCACGGCTGTCTTGAGTGGGGGACGTCCGGCTATCCATGCCCAGCACCAGTCCACAGACCAGCAGGCCGGCAATCACCCGGGAAGCGCCGGCCCAGCGGTTCATTGGGTGGGCTCGGTAGGGACCGGCAGGCGTCGGGTGTCGTCGCCATGTCGAAAGAGGGCGGTGTTGCCTTCGATGCCCTCCAGCCGCCAGCCCGCTTCTTCCTCACCGGGATGCAGCAGTTGTAGTCGAGTGAGACTGTCGTTTGGCGTGTTGATCGGGAGCAGAAGAAGGAACTGCTCGCCCGCTCGTTGCTCGAGGCCAACTATCTGGAACGGCGCTTTGGACTTCCGTGGTTTGGGCGGAGCTGGTCGGTGGTGCTGGACTACGATTGGAGGCGTGGCGCGTTGCGCGGCCAGTTGTTCCTCCAACTGCTCAAGGCGGGCCCGCAATGGCTGCAGGCTTTCTGCTGCGGAGTGACCGTCGAGCGATTTCTCAAGGGCTCTCAGCCGCTGTCCGAATGCCTGGCTGTCTGCTTCGTAACGGGATAAGGAAAGGATATCCGCCGGCGGTTGATACTCGCCGATCAGTTGGCTGAGGTGGGCTACTTGCTGATGCAACGCCTCGACCTGCTGTGCCGTAGCGCGCGTATTGAGCTGTGCAGCGAGTCGAGCCTGCGTCCTGTGTTCGATCCCCAGGACCGTGGTGAGCGACAACAGCCAGATGACCGCGATCATGTCCATCAGCCGGAGGGGACGGCGTTGTTCTGGCCTTGGCAGGATCATGGTTGCGTCTCCATGGCTGATGCCGATGGAGCGCTGGGAGTTACTGGGGCAGCAGGTATTCCTGAGTGATTCGCGTGGGTGAAGCAGACGTGGCGGGTACTGTCGTCGGCATGCATCGACCAAGCAGGGCCGACCAGGGTCAGCAGCGCCTCGCGTAGGGGGAGGGGGCCCAGGTGATAGTGTGGTGCCGGCAACGGCAGGCTGTCCAAGAGGTGGGTTTCGCTCGTGTTGCAGAACTGGTAGCCGGAGCGGAGCAATGCATGCCGTAGGCCGTCACCGACACTGGCATGCAGTGTGTCGGGGATGCTGAGGTCGACTACTTGCTGCAAGAGGTCCTGTTGTGCAGCCGTTGGTGCCAGTTCGACCAGGGTGTAGCGGCCGTGGCGCACCACCGGGATGTCCCCGGGAGCCTGGGCTTGCTCGTTGATCTTCGCGGCAACGGGTGGTTCAGGCGGGGTGGTCGTGCAGCCGACGGAGAACGCGGCCAGTAGCAGAAAACATGGGCTGTAGATGTCGGCGTGCATGGGACGACCCCTGGCAATATCTAGCCGAGACCATCGCTATTTCGGAAAGCCGCATCCGCAAACTAACGGATTCGCCGCGCCGCGGGTTTTCCTGCTGACCGAGCATGAGCTGATGGCGATGAGCCTGAAGCTCTCCAGGGACTGGTCCGTCATGGAGTTGGCACGCACAGTTGCCGGAGCACCGCGCACTACTGATCCGGTAGAGGTCAGCTCGGCTGAAGGCGGTCTGGTCGTCAGGCCCTGAGTACGTCATGACTGGCGACCGCCTCTACCACCCAATGTGAGTGGTTGAACGATATAGCCGAGTACACTGCCCCTGTCCTGTTCGTGGACCTTTCCGGTCGTAGCAGCTACGAGACAGCCTGCGCTGTCGTGAAGAGGCGGCCGTAGAGTACTGGGGCCATCGGTAGGCACACCTAGCGAGATGCTAGGACGTATCGGGAGAAACTTCGGGATGCTGAGCTGCGGAAGTTCGTGGTGGGCATCCTGAGGGTTCCACCAGAAGGGGATGCGATACCAGCTTTGCCAGCATGACCAGCCGGTACTGCAGGTGTGAAAGCCTTAGCGGACCGGCTGCCGTGAGGATAATCAAGTACGATAGTGCTTTATGTGATTTGCAGGTAAAACAAAAATCGTGCTCCTTCTCGTAAAGGGCTTACATTAGACTAAAGAATTGACTTGAATCAATTCGGATATGGTGTGGCAGTCTTGAAAGGGTATAGGTGTCATGTAAAATGATTCCGCCGCAAGAGTTGTCAGAATATGGTTTGTGGCATCTAATGGATCATGCAAAGGAGTGTTTAGATTGGCGTACTTCAAAGTTACTGCTACCAACGGCCAGGTTGCCATTATTAATGGTGGTTCGGTGACGAAGGTTATCGATTATTCGACCTATCGTGCCATCTACCAGGGATCTGATACCAACAACTATCAGGTCAAGGACAGCCTGGATACGATCTTGGCAGCATTGAAAGGTTAGTATAGGCAGTTGACCGAAGAAAGCGCATTAGAAATAATGCGCTTTCTTTGCTTTAGGGATGAAGAGGTGAATATGCGATTTTTCTTGGCTGTCTTCACGGTGTTTGTCGTTTTTGCTGTATCTGCTGACGATTCAAGTCAGATAAATGAATTAAGAGCAAAGTGTGAAAAAGAAAAGGTTTCAATTTTCCGAGAGAACAATGGAACTCCGTCGTGTGATCGCTTGGATAAGATAATGCGCGAAGGAAAAAAATCGAATGATGGTGCTGTATACCGATGGAACGGGGCAGCTGGAAAATACTGCTATTACAATGCCGCTGGAGAGGTGATGTCCTGCCCTTAGTAGGGGGGCTAGTTGAAGACTAGGCGCAATAATGAAGAGCTCCGATCCCATGTCCTGCATGTTCGATTGCTCGCTCAGCTTTTTCAGCGTGAGCAACGTGTCGGGGCCATTGGGTATCTACCACCCTTGCGGAGGGAACGATTTCGAGAATTTTTCCGCCTTCGCTTGTAGACCAAGTTCGGCGGGTCACCACCAGTGCGGTGATAGCCTTTGGCAGGATGGAAAGCCGCCATCACGAGGCATTTTAGAGTAGTAGGTTGGCGTAGTTGAGAGAGTCCAGTTGCTCCTTGCCGAACTCCCCGGACGAAGTACTGAAGAGGCAGCGCCAAGTCTCAGATGGCGGTGTCAAGATCGAGCAGGCCGTCGATGCAAATTTGCAATATGGCAGCGTGTTACCGCTGTGGAGGTTTCAGTACTCGCTGGGCAGCAGCGGGGTGACGCTGCAGTCCCGCTCTGGGACTATCAGGACTTGAGGTCGGTATCGACCGGGTCGGAGGAGAACTGTCGGTCCTCACCCGATTCCACCTCGGCATAGTCCAGATGCCAGTCCTCTTCGTGGAGATTGTGTAATTGCACAGACTTGCTCGCTCATTTGAATTCGACAGTAGCCGATGGCGACCCATAGTCGACATTGGCTCAATGGCCGCTGCTATGAATGAGCCAAGCGATGAATGCTACGACGGGAGCAAACAGAATCAGGCTGCCGACAACTTCTGCCCAGCCATAGGCAAAGCCGCTTTCACCCTTGAACCGGCCACAGCTCAGAAATCCCAATACGCGGACACCGATGCGATGCGCCAGATAGTGGACTATGAAGTCTGCGATGAGGTCCATTCTGTTTTCCTAGTCGACGCTCGCCTTCTCAGAACAGGGACGAAAGCCAGTGAAGTATAGCGCTCAAGCCGTCGGCTGCGACTGACCGCTCCTGGTCGATTCTGTTGAAAAAGTCGGTTTCTGAGAGCGCTGCTTTTCGGCAGTTCAAAAAAAGCTCGATTTCGGCGTTTCTACGTAAAAACCAAGGCGGCTCTGTCTTCTGAACGCACCAGATTTCAAGGTCGCTCACGCTCTTTCATGGACAAAAATCGCGACGGGAATTTTTCAACAGAATCGGCTCAAAACGGTCGTCAGGCTAGGCAGCCAGGGCAGTTTGGTTCTTGCAGAATCGTGTCTTTTTTCTCGTCCAACACTTGCACTGGCCGGTCTTTCTGTACTGCAAAAACTTCTTAATGGGCAATGCTTCACCGGAATTTGGAAAATAAACCCGACATGGCGAATTGGGGCGCTTGTTGAAGCGCCCTAAACAGGTTCTGCCCCGAAGCCAGCCTACTGGCTTCGAGGAAAGAAACCGTGATCACTGAGGGCCTGATCTCCTTGGGATTGTCGCAAGCAGGAAATGGGCTAGGGCTGGCGTAAGGATCAGAGCGCCTAGCATGTTCCAGATGAACATGAAGGCCAGCAGCATTCCCATGTCGGCCTGGAACTTGATCGGCGATAGCGCCCAGGTCGCCACCGCCACGCCCAGGGTGACGCCGGTGAGGATCACCACCTTGCCGGTGGACAGCAGCGCCCGGTAGTAAGCCTGTGACAGCCCCAGGCCCTGGCGCAGGTTAGCCAGGGTGATGCTGAGGACGTACAGAGAATAGTCCACGCCTATGCCCACGCCCAGGGCGATGACTGGCAGGGTGGCGACCTTCAGGCCGATATCCAGGCCGACCATCAGGGCCTCGCAGAGCACCGAGGTGAGCAGCAGCGGCAGCACCGTGCAAACCACTGCGCGCCAGGAGCGGAAGGTGATGAAGCATAGTGCTATGACTGCCGCGTAGACCATCAGCAGCATCTGCGTGTTGGCCTTCTTGACCACTATGTTGGTGGCTGCTTCGATGCCGGCGTTGCCCGCGGCGGAGAGGTACTGGACCTGCTCGGTGTCGTGGGCGGCGGCGAAGGCTTCCACCGTGGCCACTACGCGGGCCAGAGTGTCTGCCTTGTGGTCGGTAAGGAACACATTGATGGTGAGCAGGTCGCAGTTCTGGTTGAACAGCTCGCGTGGGGCGCGGGTGATGATCGCGTTGAGCAGGCCCTGGTTGCGCGGTATCTCGTACCAGGTGAGGCTGCCCTCGTTCATGCCTGCCGCCGCCTGCTTGCTGAGTGCTGCCAGCGAGCTGGTGGAGACCACCCCGGGCAACTGTTGCAGGCGTGCTTCCAAGGCATCCACGCCGACCAGTGTCTGGTAGTTGGCGCAGTAGTACTGCGGGGTCTTGATCATCACCACGTACTTGTCGCTGCTGGCCGCGTAGTTGCCGATCATGAAGGCGTTGTCGCGGTTGTAGCGCGAGTCGGGGCGCAGCTCCGGCGCTCCGGGTTGCAGGTCGCCGACCTTCACCTGCAGGCTGGTCAGGAAGCCGCCCAGCCCCAGCAGCGCCGCGACCAGAATGGCCAGGCTGGCCCACTTGCGACCGGTGAAGCGGTCGAGGAAGGCCCAGAGCGCATGCCGCTGCCCGCCATCGCCCAGCGCCTGCTGTTCAGCCAGGGCCTCGCGCTGCGCGGCGCGACGGCTGACACCGGTGTAGGAGAGCAGGATCGGCAGCAGCACCAGATTGGTCAGCACCAGCACCATCACGCCCAGGGTGGCGGTCACGGCCAGGTCCTGGATCACCGGGATGTGGATGATCATCAGCACGGCGAAGCCCACGGCGTCTGCCATCAACGCCATGGCGCCGGTGAGGAACAGACGGCGGAAAGTGAAGCGCGCGGCCACTAGTTTGTCGGCGCCGCGGCCGATGTCCTGCATGATGCCGTTCATCTTCTGCGCGCCGTGGCTCAGGCCGATGGCGAACACCAGGAAAGGCACCAGGATCGAGTAGGGGTCGAGGTCGTAGCCCAGGGTCGGCAGCAGGCCGAGCAACCAGATCACCGCCACCAGCGAGCAGCCCAGCACCAACAGGGTGCTGCGCACGCAGCGGGTGTACCACAACAGCATCAGGGCACAGATGCCTAGGGTGCCGAGGAAGAACGCCTGCATCAGGCGCAGACCTTCCATCAGGTCGCCTACCACCTTGGCGAAGCCGGTGATGGCGATGGAGAGGTTCGGCCCTTCGTACTTGTGCCGCAGCGCTTCGAGGCGTTCGGAAAGCTGCTGGTAGTCGATGGTCGCGGTGTCCTGCAGGGGCAGTAGGATAACGCTGGAGCGCTGGTTGGCAGCCACCAGGCGACCGATTTCACCGGAGCGTTCGACGTTCTGCCGTACCCGTTCCAGGCTCGTGGCGGAGCCGTCGTAGTCGTCGGGAATCACCGGTCCGCCGTCGAAGCCGTCCTCGGTCACACCGATCCAGCGCGTGGCTGGCGTCCACAGCGATTTCATGTAGGGACGGTCGACGCCGTCGAGCAGGAACAGCTCGTCATTGATCTGCTTGAGCGTCTCCAGGTACTGCGCGTCGTAGATGCTCCCTTGCTTCACCTGCAGGGCGATGCGCAGGGTATTGCCGCCCTCGCCGAGCTGGGCGCGGTACTTGAAGTAGTTCTGGATGTAGGGATGGTCCACCGGGATCATCTTTTCGAAGGCCGCGCTCAGGCGCAGGTGCGTGGCCTGATAGGCGAAGGCCGCGCTGAGCAGCAGGCACAGCACCACCACCAGCGCCCGGTGATTGAACAGCAGGCGCTCGACGCGGCTGCCGGAGTGGCGATCGAAGGTCGGCTGGTGGCTCTGCGCGGCAGGGGGATTGTGCTGCACTCTACTGTTCACGGCCGGTGCTCCGGGGCGGGTTCTGGAGGGCGACGCGCAGGACGCCATGAGGGCTGGAAAGCGCCAGTTGGCCATCGGGCAGCTCGGCGACGCCGGTGATGTAGCTGGCGGCGTTGGTTGGCAGCGCCTCGAAATGCTGGCCGCGGTCGCGAGACAGGTGCAGCGCGCCGGACTCGTCGGCCAGCAGCAGCGCACCGTCGTGTAGTTGCGTACCGGCGGTATAAGTGGCGGTCTGCTGCGTGGGGAGCGCCTGCCAGGTCTCGCCCAGGTCGTCCGAACGCAGCGCCTTGCCGCGCAGGCCGAAGGCCACCAGGCCGTGCTCGCCGCTGGCGGCCAGGCCGAACAAGGTGCCGGCGGCCGGGCTCCGCAGGGCCTGGAAGCTGGCGCCGCCGTCGCGCGAGCGCAGCAGCAGCCCCTGTTCGCCGGCGATGAACAGGGTGTCGCCCACCGCGGCAATATCGTATAGGTGCAGGGC
>Ga0180221_1000706_pt1 | contig 26253 bp, 32 predicted proteins | sample eDN5th37CKraftMG_FD_151339 | JGI IMG/M metagenome (GOLD analysis project Ga0180221, IMG submission 151339) | Enriched Miracle-Growth compost microbial communities from Emeryville, California, USA - eDNA 5th pass 37_C Kraft MG (version 2) (version 2) ...
CGGGGGATATAGCGGTATTTCCGCTGGCCTTTCCGCTGATCGCGGGACCGGGCAGCCTCGCCGCGGCGGTGCTGGTCATGGGGCGCACGGCAGGCTGGATCGAAGCGGCGGGCGTCATCGCGATGATACTTGTGTGCCTGCTCCTGACGCTTGGCGCGATGCGGGCGGCCGAGCGCCTGATTGCGCTCCTGGGCCGAACAGGCGCGGACGTAGTGGGCAGGATATCGGGGATTTTGCTTGCCGGCCTCGCCGTGCAATTCATGTTCGACGGCTTGGCCGAGGCGCCGTTCCTGCGATAACGCGCTCGCTTGCTGGGATCAGTCGGCGCGGTGGCGATGCAACGTGGCATCCAGCGCGGCGAGGACCCGATCGAGCATTGTCGCGTTGCTCGCGGCCTTGGGAAGCTCGCGGCGCGCGAAATGTTATAGACGATCGACATCGCGCTGCGGCAGGTTGAGTTCGATCGGCGTGGTGCCGAGCTGCTCGGGGCCGATCCCCTGCGCGGCCTTGCCCGAACGCAGGAAATGATCGAGCAGCCGTTTCCGATCGGCGAAGGTCCAGGCCAAAGCGTCGAGCGCGGCCGGCGACAATGCGAGCAAGACGAGCGCGAACTCCATGATGTCGTCGAAAGGAAGGACGAAGCGGACGTTACGTCCACCTCGCTCGCGCCAGCGCCGAACCGGCCCGCGTGTCATTGGATCGAGATGACGCCATCGACGGCGCGCCACTCCGCCGGACGGATCAGCTGGTCATGGGCGATCCGCACAGAATGAAGCGCCGCCTCGATCTCGCGCCGCCAATGATCGAGGAAGTCGAACAGCACCGGGAAATCCGGCGCGAGATCATATTCCTGCCAGACGAACAGTTGCAGGAGCGAGGGCGCATCGGGGCGATAATAATGGATTTCCGCTGTCGTCAGCCCATAGCCCTGCAACCGGGCGATGAAGGCGCGGTCGCTCATTGCAGTGGCGTCCCGCGACCCACGCCATCGTCAAGCGTTCGCATCGCGGCGAAGATGTCGTCGACCGGAACGGCGCGCTCCGCGCCGGGCGGTTTGCGAAGCGAGGGATTGTCCCTGACCGCCGCGCGGTCGGAGGCCCAGGATGCGAGTATGGCGCGCTTGACCTCTGGCTCCAGGCTCGGATGGCGCGCGACGTCGAAGGGATGCAGAAAATGCGAATAGGGCTGCGACATGCCATATCTCCTTTCCTTGTGTCGCTGCTTCTCGTCTCGGCGGGCAAAGGCCGCAGGATGACATTTTGGTGCGGATTTGAGGCGCGTCAAGCCTTTGAGATTGGCCGAATTGGCACTCCCGCGGCACGACTGCCAATTTTTTTCATGAACCCTCTTGAACAGAAAAATCGGCTTTCCTAGTTCGGCGGAGCCTGTCGTTCCGGTGAACGACGGGACCATCACATTTTGTTTGCAATTGGAGGTTCTGCCTATGCAATTCCGCCCCTTGCACGACCGTGTGGTCGTCCGCCGCCTAGAAGCCGAGGAAAAGACCTCGGGCGGCATCATCATTCCCGACACCGCCAGGGAAAAGCCGCAGGAAGGCGAGATCGTCGCTGTCGGTCCGGGTGCTCGCGACGACAATGGCTCGCTCGTCGAACTATCGGTCAAGGCTGGCGACAGGATCCTGTTCGGCAAATGGTCCGGCATCGAGGTCAAGATCGATGGCGAGGATCTGCTCATCATGAAGGAGAGCGACATCCTTGGCGTGATCGACAACGTCGTGCCGCTCAAGCAGGCGGCCTGACCGCATCATCCTCAAACATTTCAGGAAGGACATAGAAAGGAGACAGGCCACGATGGCTGCCAAGGAAGTCAAGTTCGCCTCGGACGCGCGCGATCGCATGCTGCGCGGCGTCGATACGCTGGCGAACGCCGTGAAGGTGACGCTCGGTCCCAAGGGCCGCAACGTCGTGATCGAGAAGAGCTTCGGCGCGCCGCGCATCACCAAGGACGGCGTCACCGTCGCCAAGGAAATCGAACTCGCCGACAAGTTCGAGAATATGGGCGCGCAGCTGCTGCGCGAGGTCGCCAACAAGCAGAACGACAAGGCCGGCGATGGCACGACGACCGCCACCGTGCTCGCGCAGGCGATCGTGCGCGAGGGCTCGAAGGCGGTTGCCGCCGGCATGAACCCGATGGACATCAAGCGTGGCATTGACCTTGCCGTGAACGCCGTGGTCAAGGATCTTGAAAGCCATGCCCGCAAGGTCAGTGCCAACAGCGAGATCGCGCAGGTCGCAACCATCTCCGCCAATGGCGATGAGGAGGTCGGCAAGATCCTCGCCGAGGCGATGGACAAGGTCGGCAATGAGGGCGTGATCACCGTTGAGGAGGCCAAGAGCCTCGCGACCGAGCTGGAAACGGTCGAAGGCATGCAGTTCGACCGCGGCTATCTCTCGCCTTATTTCATCACCAATGCCGAAAAGCTCAAGGTGGAGCTGGATGACCCCTATATCCTCATCCACGAGAAGAAACTCTCGAACCTGCAGGCGCTGGTGCCGCTGCTCGAAAAGGTCGTCCAGTCGGGCCGGCCGCTACTGATCATCGCCGAGGATGTGGAAGGCGAGGCGCTGGCCACGCTCGTCGTCAACAAGCTGCGCGGCGGGCTCAAGATCGCGGCGGTCAAGGCACCGGGCTTCGGCGATCGCCGCAAGGCGATGCTCGAGGATATCGCCATCCTCACCGGCGGCAATGTCGTCTCCGAGGAACTTGGCACCAAGCTTGAGAATGTGACCGTGTCGATGTTGGGCCGAGCGAAGAAGGTCACGATCGACAAGGACAACACCACGATCATCGATGGCGTCGGCACCAGGGCGGACATCGACGGCCGCGTGGCGCAAATCCGCCAGCAGATCGAGACCACGACCAGCGACTATGACCGCGAGAAGCTGCAAGAGCGGCTCGCCAAGCTCGCGGGTGGCGTCGCGGTGATCCGGGTCGGCGGCGCGACCGAGGTCGAGGTAAAGGAGAAGAAGGACCGTGTCGACGACGCGCTCCATGCCACCCGCGCCGCGGTCGAGGAAGGCATCCTGCCGGGCGGTGGCATCGCGCTGCTGCGCGCGATCAAGGCGCTCGATGGTCTGAAGGCAGCCAACGACGACCAGCAGTCCGGCATCGACATCATCCGCCGGGCGCTGCGCGCGCCAGCGCGGCAGATCGCCGAGAATGCCGGTGAGGACGGCGCCTGGATCGTCGGCAAGTTGCTTGAAGCCGAGGACTATAATTGGGGCTTCAACGCCGCCACCGCCGAGTATCAGGACCTCGTCCAGGCGGGCGTGATCGATCCAGCCAAGGTCGTGCGCACCGCGCTTCAGGACGCCGCCTCGGTCGCCTCATTGCTTATCACCACCGAGGCGCTCGTCGCAGAAGCGCCGAAGGAAGAGAAGACCACCGCAGCGGCCATGCCGGCGATGGATTATTGAGCGTGAAAGGGGCCGGCCAATGTGCCGGCCCCTTTTCATCCGGTTTCTGTCCGTGCCGCGCGAAGAGATATGTCGTATCTTTTCAAGTGCGGTATGTGCCGTGGATGAGCACTTATACCGTAGCACCTCATCAAACACCCGAAATTGTCGATGGCATCGCGGACCTGCGAGGAACCCGTTGCCTGTGCTTCGGTGCGGCGGTGCCGTTTCTCGGCTTTGCATTCTGGCTGCCGGTGGCGGCGGCCGGGGCGCCCAACCGAAATCCAGGCAGCGATGGCCTCATCATGCTGCTGATCGCGATGGCGGTGGCGCTTGCCGTCGGGCTCGCAGTCATCCTCATCCGGCGGGGTCTGTACCCCGGCGCATGGTTCCAGGTGAGCGCCAGCGGGATCGGCTATCGTGTAGATTGTCTGATTCTTGTCAGCGAGCTTCGTGATCGTTTCCCGAAATTCGCGCTGTTTGAGCGCATGCAAGCTCATGCCGGGTTCGTCCAGCAACAGAATTGCGTTCTCGTGCTTCTCGGTTGCCTCCGCGAAGAAGACGACGAAGAACGAGACGAGCCACTGAAACCCTTCTGAGCGTTGGTCCAGCTCGATCTCCACGCCCAGCTCATCTTCGACGACGACCTTAAGGTATTGACCGTCGGCATCGAGGCGGAGGCGATCCGCCTCCGGCCGGGTACTCGACGGCTTCCAGACCGAGCGGATTTCGTTCGTGAGTTGCACGCTGGCTGCGTTCAGTTGATATTTGCGCCTGTCGAGCTGGTCTCGGTATTCCTTTAGGGCCTCAGATTGATTAGCTTGCGGCTCGGCCGCTTTACCGAGTTCAGACAGGTCCCGCGCTGTAAAACTGAGCAACTGCAGCAGACATTTGTTTCCGTAGTCGTACTGTTCATCGTCCAGGATGTTCGAGTCTAGACGATCAGCGAGATGGCCCAGATGTATGAGCGGGCGAACCCGGAAGTAGTTGCTGAAAAGCACGAACACGGGGATACGTGCCTTAAGAGTTTCGAGCGCCACATCGCGGTCTGTCGCGATGGAGAATGCCGCCTGGAGCCTGTCTATCCTTGCATCTTCGGAGTCATCGGCGTGGGCGACCAATTCATCTACCCACTTTTCCAGGGAGGCTGACAATGCCGATGACACGGCCCACTCGTCGCGCCAATTCTGCAATAGCGCATTTAATTTTTCCGCCTGCACAGTCGAAGGTGTTCCGCCCTCCGCAACCGGTATGCGGCCATCTACGTGAGCGGCGAGACGCACAACATCCTTCCTGATCGAGCCGACCGTTGGCAGCGCGGGCGCACCAATCAGAGAGTGCGACCCATTATTGGCGATATACCGGGTGTAGGAATAGCCAGTAGCGTTCGGGCCGTTCCGGACACAGCAACCATATAGTCGAGCCTACCCTGACTTACGGTATTAGCCGCCGAATGAGCATCTCTCTGGAGGGGAGGCATCGGTCAGTTCATCGCGCCGCGCCCAGAATTCCCGCTGGTCGCCTGCGCCCCGAGTGTGCGGTGGAAGCTGCACTTGGACGAGGGGACCCCTGACATCGATGACCATCCCGCAATTGGTCCGACTTCCGACAGCCAGCGCTTCACGAAACGGCTTCAGACGGCGCTCTTCGTCCCGGGCGTGTGCCAGCGCTGCGATGCGGGCCGCCTCCCTCTCTCGGGCGGCACGGTCGGAGGCGGCACGCGCCGCCGCAATGTCCTCATCATGCCGTCGGATCCACGCGTGCGTGATCGGGGTCACGCGTGCTTCAAGATCATATCCGACCACGGCCTGCCTTGGCATGATCACGGCCGCCCAGAGCGTGGCGCCATTGCCGGATTCGCAGGCGAAGAGCCCGAATGGAGGATCCGCGTCGGCGTCGCGAGTGGCGCGTTCGGCGAAGGGGCTACCTGCGAATAATGGTGCAAAGCCTCTCGCCGCCATCGCCCTCGAGATGTTATCGGACAAACCACCAAACTGGGTCCACATTTTATTCCGATCCAGCTCGAGACGTTCCTCGCCGATCGCAACCTGCCCCTCGACAATCCCGTTGATGGGGCGGCCGGCGCTGAGCTGAAGGCGAAGGGTATAGCCCGGTGCCGAGCAGGCCGTTCTGAGCGCTTTCAAAGGAAAATCGATGGACGGCTTAACGACCGCATCCCCGGTGGTCACCAGCTTCGAATAGGAGCCATCGGGCAGTTTGCGTGGATTTGTCGTATCGAGAAAGCGAGGCTTGAATGCCTTGTCGAGCGCGGTGACCAGGTCTTGGTCGCCTGCCTGCGCATGGGAAACCGAAGAAAGCACGCCGCACGCGCTGGCCAATCCCGCGCAGACCAGGACTTGGATGGCCGGCATTCTCCGAAAGCTCATAGTCTGATCCGCTTCGCTCGTCTCCAGACATCATTTAGATAACATCATAAAGGAGATCGCAAGGAGCGTTCGACGGCAGTGCCATGGCGAGAACAGGCTGCGGCCTGGCATCATCTGCCGTGGAGCGGGTCTGCACTGATTGTTAGGGCATCGTCGCTTTGGCTGCCTGAGCCGGCCGTTAATTCAAAAGGGAGGAAGGGGGGAAAAATGAACAGGCGGAAAGAGGCTTGCGTGAGCATCTTGCTGTTCAAGCAGGCTCTCATGAGTTCTATAGGAGTCCTAATTGAAGAAATTAGGACTCGCTCAGGTGGCCCCCCGGGGGGGGGGGGGGGCTTGTAACTTATTGATTTAATTAGATATTTTGGTGGACGCACTAGGGCTCGAACCCAGGACCCGCTGATTAAGAGTAAGTCTTAAGCTCTATCCATATCTACCTGAATCACTTCATATTGTTCTCAAGTTTCGATGTCAATGTGTCTTTAGGTGAAGCGCGCTGAGGCAGGCTGTTTCAGGCCCGCTCAAGCAATCACAAGCGCCCGAGACCCCTATGGGACCCATGTTGAAGAGCATCGCGAGGTCTGTCCGGCGGGAAACAGAGCGTAGGGGAGACATTGGCAGCACCGCTATGGAGCGTTTCACGCAGCAGTAGCCAACTCATGCTTTGTATAGCAGGAGCAGGAGCACGTCAGGAAAATTCCCGGCCTTTATCTTCGTAACTCCGCGTCCGCTGTGTCGAGGTGCCGAAGCCTCTCCCTCGCGCTTACCGCCACAGACGCATGGATCGCCTCTGGGAAATGGGCGGGAAGATGCTGCTCCACATCACTGAATGCGTGCTCGAAATCCTCCCTGATCTCGTCGATGGCTTGCCCGATGAGCTGGGCTGAAAGCCCTGCCGTTCGTCCGGTTTCCACGAAGTGCCGCCCGTGGATGTCGAAGATCCGATAGCGGCGGGAATTGCCGACCGACATCGCGAGCTTGAACTGGTTGCGGCGGATTTGGTGGGCGTCGAGGCTCGGTTGTGCCGTCAGGACATCGTAGAAAGGCGTCAGCCGATATCGGCCACCCGGCGCGAGGAAGATGCTGAAATTCTTCGCATGGCCATCGGTCGCTCCGATCAGCCAAAACAGGATTTGCGCCTTGAAGAAAGCCAGTTGGTCCGCCTGCGGATCGTCGCTGCCCAGCAGGAGCTTGGCGATCGAGGCGATGCCGGGGCCGCCTTCATTCTCATATTTGTTGGTGGGGGCGACCGACAGCGCTTGGCAGCTATCCTCCTGCGGCAACCGCAACAATCGGCCGTCCTTGATCCAGCGCCGATCAAAGCGGGTGACGACGAGAACCTTGCCGTCGCCGAATGTGGCAATCTCGGCCTCGTTCGTGGGAAAGCCAAATGCCGCCATCAGCTTCAGGCAATAATATTCATTCTCGACGCTGTCCGAGAGATCGATGCCGTTGGGCAATGTGCCAATCTGCGGCTTCAGGATATGCGTGGTCGGCGTGGTACCGTGGGGGCGCAGCCACTTACCTTCGTGGCGCAGCAGCGCGGTCTTTTCCTGCGCACCCGCGATCGAAATGCGGAAATCGTCGTCATCGCCAAGACCGAGCGGCGCGCGAGCCAAATTCTCGATCATCGCCGCGATCTCGTCGTCGCCTATCGGCGTTCCTTCCACCTCCGTTGCGGGTGGTGGAATGTCGTCGATCGGCATGAACTGGAGCGCGCCCACACAGTCGCGGCCGATCTCGCTCAAGAGGCTATAGGCATCGGTTCCCTTCGCTCCGACGCGCTCGGCAACCCGCGTTCGGATCGCCCTGGAGTCTGGCAGGAGGTTCTCAAATACGGCGATGACCGGATCGCCAAGATAGCGGTTCTTCCTGAGCGGCAGGGAGAGGGAAACCGGAATGGCGTGTTCCCATTCCAGCCAGCTATCGTCATAGGCGAAATCGATCGCACCACTCGATTGCCGGGTCAGGCGGCCGACATGGCGATTGTTCAGGAAGATATTGAGTGGCGTGCGGGCGCTCCGGCGCGACATCAGAAGATATCCTCAATGTCTTTGACCGTGCCCTTCGAGCGTGGGGCGACCGTCAATTCGAGGCCCAGCGCCGCGAGCAGGGCGCAGATGGTTTCGATCTTGGTCGCGCCATGGCCGTTTTCGATCTGCGACACGGTCGCCTGACGCAGCCCCGCCTTGGCCGCGACCTGTGATTGGCTAAGGCCGGTATGCGTGCGATGACGGCGCAAGGCATCACCAAGCTGTTTTGGCGTCCGGGCAATTTGGGGCATAGCGTTCTCCACGCCTCCCTATACGCCAATCGGGATAATTGCTCAATATACGAAATGGCGTATAATTGGTGGCTATGCGCTATCTCGTATGAGCGCGATCACCCGCGCAATTGCGCGGATTCGGTCTGATCGATACACGAGGTTTTTAATGAGCCGCCTGACTATTGATATTACCGACAAGCAGCACCGGAGCCTCAAAGCCTTGGCGGCGTTGCAGGGCAAGACCATCGAGCAATATGTGATTGAGCGACTGTTTCCCGCCGATACGGATGAAGGTGCCGCATGGCAGGAACTGAAAACGCTGCTGGGACAACGGATCTCCGAAGGCTTGGCGGGCGGGGTTTTGGCCAAGGGCGTCGATGCGATCGTTGACGAGGAATTGGGCGGGGATAGCCGCGCCTGACCGCTAGCTATACTGCTGCCTACGCAATTACGTGAGACCCCAAAATCTAGAAAATGGCACGCGGCGCTTGGTACGTGCAGGATCGCAAGGATTCGGTCTGATCGCCCCCCCGGTCATCCTATCACCCGTTGCAGATCATCTCAGGAAAAACTTTTCCGTTCCGCATCGTCCACGGCAAGTTATTCCTTTGAGATTGCCCAAAATATGTGATGTTTAGTGCGCCATTCGAAAGGATGGCACATGCGCGAAGCACTTACAGACAAGAAATTGGAATCTCTCAAACCGAAGGCGCGACGCTACGAGGTCCATGATCTCTATTGTCCCGGCCTCAGCGTTCGGGTGACCCCCGAAGGGCGCAAGACCTTCAACATCAAATACCGCTACGGGACCAACCAAAAGCGAATGTCACTCGGTATCTATCCGCGGCTGACACTCGCGAAGGCGCGAGAAAAGGCGATCGATGCTCTGCGCCATGTTGACGAGGGCACCGATCCAGCCAAACGCCGCCGCCAGCCGGGCTATCGCGTCCATACGATCGTCGAGGACTTCATCCGCCAGCATTCCAAGGTGCGCAATCGCAAGTGGATGGAAAATGAGCGGATATTGAACCGTGAGTTCGTCGCCGTGTTCGGCGAGCGCGATATCCGCGATATCAAGCGTCGCGACGTGCTGGAGATCATGGATGCGGCCGTCGAACGCGGCGCGCATTATCAGGCGAACCGCATCCTCTCCAATGTCCGCAAGCTGTTCAACTGGTGTGTCGAACGCGGCATCATCGATATCAGCCCGATCAATGGCTTGAAGGCGCCGACCAAGGAGGTGTCGCGAGACCGGGTGCTCAGCGACAATGAGATCAAGGCGGTGCTCCTGTCTTGCCGCAATGACGTCTATCCCTTCCGCCATTATGTGCCGCTGCTTCTCGCCACCGCCCAGCGGCGCGGCGAGCTGGCGGAAATGCGCTGGAGCGAAATCGATTTCGACGCGCAGCAATGGGTCATCCCCGCCGAACGGTCGAAGAACGGCAAGCCGCATGTCGTCCCGCTCAGCAGCTATGCCCTTGACCTGCTCGCCGACGCGCCCCGCTTCCTGAATTGCGACTATGTGTTCACGACCACGCGGCGCTCGCCTGTCAGCGGCTTTTCGAAGGCGCTGCGGCGGCTGTGGCAAGCGACGGGTTCGGACGATTGGCGGTTCCATGATCTGCGCCGCACGGCGGCTTCGGGCATGGCGCGGGCCAGCGTTGCGCCGCATGTCGTCGAAAAGGTGCTCAATCATATCTCCGGCACGATTTCAGGTGTGGCAGCCGTCTATAACCGTTACGGCTACGATCCGGAGAAGCGCGCAGCATTGGAGGAATGGGGGCAGGTCCTTGAACAACTGGGGAAGGGCGAATGAAACGCAATTTGGCGACGCCTTCATGGCGGAGTTGCGCAAAACGCTACGACTGGCGGACCGCACCCACGACGACCGGGTAAAGCAACTCCAGGTGCGGTTGCAGGAGGTCGGCCATCATTATCGGCAGGTCATCGCAACCACGCCATGCGATCTTCCAAATGCGCCGATGAATAGGAGCCTGACGCAACGGGCCAACTGGCTTGAAACGCAGGTCATCAACCCCTTGAAGCGCCTTACCGAAGCGCTGGACCCCACACAGCGACCGATGTTCTCCACATGGCCGGAGGATTCGAAGCCGCCACCCATTCCGGACTTCGATGCCCTGCGCGTCCAACTGGAGGAACTAACCGTCTTCGCCGACTATCTTCGCGGATGCCTTCGCTATCAGCAATCGGAGGATGCCGGGCACAGTCAGGAAATCCGCGCGATGCTGGTCTATGATATTGTCCGCGCCCTCGTCGAAATCGTGCCCGAAGTGCCGCCGAGCCGGGGCACCTACGATGCGGAGGAGAAACGCTATATCGGGAGCTTTCCCGAAGCGGTGATCGCCATCTATCACCAAATCACCGAAGCTTATGACGAGCGCCTCGACCGGCTCTTGGCCCAATTCTCATCGGGTCCAATCTAGCCGCTGCACATTACAGCAGAAGCCCGCGCGTAGCGCACATCAAGCCCTGTGGTATCTCTTCGCCGTCTGGGAATATTTCGTTGCCGTCATCACGACAACGAAAGGATTGAACATGACGGCACATATTCAAGATAGGCTCCTGCTCACCCGAGGCGATCTGCCGAAGCTGGGTATCAGGGTCTCAAATTCGACGCTGCTGCGGTTGGAAGCGGCGGGCAAATTCCCCAAGCGCGTCCGCATCGGCGATCACTCCGTCGCGTGGCTGGCTTCCGAGATTCATGCTCATATCGAGGCGCTGGCCTCCGAGCGGGAGCGGGCGGCATGAGCGGGAACATCAAATCCGAGAGCGAAGCGGCGCACCTGTTCCGCGAGCAATGCGGGCACCTTGTCCGCTACGTTCCCGAATGGGACGCATGGATCATCAAGGACGGCAAGACGTGGGAAAAGGATATCTCCTTGCGCATCGACAGCCTGATCCGCGATCTGCTTGATGGTCGGGAAGACATTGATCCCAAGTGGAAGGGGTCACTCAATGTTGTGCGCAATGTGAAGGGCTTCGCCAAGCGCGACCAGGCGCTTCATGTGTCCGCCGGCGAGATCGACGCCGCGCCTTTGCTGGTAGGGACGAAGACCGGCGTTTACAGCCTCAAACAACAGCCCACGCCGATTACCCCGAAACCGGGCGTCTACATCGTCAACCGGACCTCGGTTGATCCTGACTTCGGGACAGAATGCAAACGCTGGAACCTCTTCATCCAACAGATATGCCGGGGTGACATGGAGAAGGTCGAGTTCCTCCAGCGATGGGCGGGATACAGCCTGTCGGGCAGTGTAACGGAGCACGCGCTGCTGATCATCAATGGCCCCGGAGGCAACGGCAAGGGAGTGCTCTTCAACACGCTGGCCTCAATCATGGGCACCTATCATCGCGAGGCGGCGGCCGAGACTTTCGTGGAGGGAAAAGGCCGAACCCATGAAACCGCGATGGCCCATATCGCGGGAGCGCGGTTCGTAACTTCGAGCGAGACCGATCAGGGCGGTAGCTGGCACGAGGCGACAATGAAACGCGCGGTCGCGGGCGACCCCGTGACGGCCCGTTTCCTTTACAAGAGTCTGTTCACCTACCGGCCAACCTTCAAGGTGTGGATCGCGACCAACCACTTGCCCAAGTTGAAGTCGGTAGGACCGGCCATGCGGCGGCGCATTCACCTGCTCGAACTGGATTACGTGCCGAAACGCCCCGATCCCGACCTCGAGGCGAAATTGCGCGAGGAGCATGAGGCAATATTGGCGTGGATGATGGAGGGCGCACGGAAATGGCGGAAGCAAGGGCTCAACCCGCCCAAATCGGTCAAGCTGGCGACTGACGAGTATTTCGAGGAACAGGACGTTATGGGCCTTTGGCTGCGCGAGAAGACGCGAAAGACCGAGGAGGCTATCACGGCATCGGCGACCCTGCGCGACAGCTATAATCGGTTTCTGCAATCACGGGACTTGCCCGAGGTGGACGCAAGCTATTTCGGGCGGCAACTCACCGCACGGGGCTATCAGCGCCAGCTTGCAAAGGCCCACAAGGGCGCTGCGCGAACACGCTGTTTTGTGGGCATTCGGCTGAAACTGAACACTTGAACGGCAATCGCACATAATTGCGGCGTATCGGGCATCGCTCCCACTGCCAATTATACGATCGAACTGTTCAAGTGTTCAGTGAAGGTCAGGAATTGGCGGTCAGCGCTTTCCTCGCTTCCGCCAAAGCCTTCGATCCGGGTTCCCACACCCACGGCTGGCGCGCGACGTGGTCCTTGCCGAGTGTAGGATACAGCCCCTTTTGCTTGGCGGCGAGGCGCAAGAGCATACGGGCATCGCGTGGGGAGACGTTCATTTCCTTTGCGAGTTGCTCCAGCGTGACGAGGGTGGATTTGGTCGCTGGCGCGGCCTTCGGATCGACGGCGGTGGGCGCTTGGGTCGGCGAGGTTTTCGTCATGGTCATGTCGGTCATCTCCTTCGGTTGGGACCGACATTTCCATTAAGATGGGTTCCGAAGCCGTGTCAGGAGAAATCCTAGAAATCCTCGTCAATTTCCATCAGCGGGATCGCAAAGGCGTTTTCGCCATCGGTGAAATAATATTCGTCGTCGTCGCTGCCGATTTCGAAAGTGTAGCGGTGACCATCCACATCGATGTGGATGATTTCATCAGGTGTGTGGATCACGTCGATGTCAGCGCCGGGAAATAACGCTTGCGCGTGGGATAACAGATGCGGGCGGTCGAGCGGTTCGTCGTCGGGCATGATGATCTCCTTTCGTTGACCATCACCCCATTAAGATCATGCGTGGTCCCGTGTCAGGGGAAAGCCTGGGTTCTCGAGGATTTCTCTTCAATTTCGATGGGTAGAATCGCTACCATGAACAACAGGCTTTCCCGAGCGAATATCCCGATCGCAAATGTCGTGGTTGCGTTTCAGCCACGGCAGCTTGGTGTGAGCTGGTACGGCATGGAACCTGGCAGGGTTGCGCTGTTTCGGTTGGGCGATACGCGCGTGCATCTCTTCGATTGTCACGACGGCGCTTGTTGGGCCGGATGGCGCGACAATCCCGATCGGCAGCTTGAATGGCTGTTGGAGCTTCGGGGGCGGTTGATCGAGGAATGCGAGGTTTCATCCATGCACGCGCACGGCGCGTTTCTCCGGTGTTGGGAATATTGGCGGCACCACGTCGCTTCGCGGAAATCGTGAGGCAATAGGGCCAATGGGCCGGAGCGAGGACCCGCTGATTTTTAGCTTCCGTCACATCGATCCGGTTTGTGCCGGTTTACGTCTACGGAAGGACCCGCTGATATGCTATATGGTGTTCACTCGCGGCAGAACTGAACTAAGTCATTGTTTAACAAGTAAAATACTTGCGGACCTTCAACCGGCCTCCCTAGCTTATAGCCAATGTCTAGCCGCATCCGACATTGGAGTTCGATAAATGGCCGATGAAATTGATACCCGCGTCACTCCGTCTTTTCATCCTGACACTGTGCGGGCGATTGATGAATACGACGGCGATACCGCCAGCATTCTTTCCGGTGTCGAAAATGCATTCACCGAAGCCTATGTCGGTGTCGGGCGCGTCCACGATGCACGCGAAGCGGGCAAGACCAATCCGGCATGGAACGAAGCCGCTGCCCTCATTGAGACCGCCAACTTCGCGGACAAGCTGACCACGCAGCTTGCCAAGCGGTTCGACAGCGCCACCGCCAATCTCCAGCACGTCGTTGAGGGGCTGGAACGCGACCTGTCCCAGCCCATCGAGGGCGGAGGCGTTGGCGCTATGGCGGGCGAGATCCGGGCGTTCGTGCGCGAGATGCCCATGGGCGAGCGCATGGGCTTCGTGCGAAAGGCGATTGAGGCTGGCGACAATCGAACTGTGGGGGCGTGCCTTGGCGGGCCTGCTTACCTGTGTGGCCTGACCCCGGAGATGCAAATGGCGCTCCTTCGCGTGCATCACGAGAAGTCTAATCCCCGCATGGCGAAGCAACTGCGAGCGGCGAAGGCTGGCCTCGAACTGCTCGGGGAGCGCGCACCGCTACTTTTCGCGCAAATGGAAAAAGCGGTCGGCGCCAAGCAGGCCAAGGTCCAGCAGCTCCGTGCCGCCAAGGCGCAGGCTGAAAAGTCGTTCGTCGTCTGAACCTTGTTCTAAACAATCCGAGGCATCCGATGACCGAACAGATTGCGCCACCTTGGGGAACGGACTGGAAACCCACCCCACCGCCTATCCCATCCGAGCCGCGCGGTCCCGGCAACCCGGCATGGCAACCCGGTGTGAGCGGCAACCCGCGTGGGCGTCCACCGGGGCGACCAGACCGGCGCTTGCTCGCCACTGAGCAGATGCTTCAGGAAATGCGGAACATCGTTGCCGTGCTGGTGGGGCGCGCCTTGGAGGGCGATACGAACGCGGCCAGCATCGTTCTGTCGAAGGTGCTGCCATCGGTGAAGGCTCAGGCCGAAAAGGTGAACTTCGAGTTCGATGCGACCGCCCCGATTAGCGAGCAGGTCGCCCAGGTGCTCGACGCCGTAGCCGCTGGCGCGGTCGCGCCCGATGTCGGCAGGCTCATAATCGACAGCATCAAATCGCTCGCGGACGTGCGCGCCAGCGAGGAGCTGGAGGCCCGGATCGCCGCCCTTGAGGAGAAGCAAGGGTGAACGTGCAAACAGCAAAATTAGCGTCGTTTGCGAAGGAGCCGAGACGTGACGGCTTTCGTGAAAATCCCATCGTAGGGGCACCGACATGAGAATTCAGACAACCCGCAATGTGGTCATCACAGAGCAGCCCGAACCGGATGATGTGTTTGTCAGCATCTCGCTGCTTGGACCCGGTGACGAACCCGGCGTGTGGCACCCGCGCTGCTTGGGCTATGAGCCAGTCAGCAACTATCAGGCCGCGGTGGATTGGGCGGTCGGTATAGCGAACCAGTTCGCCAAGCCCATCTATGTCGTCCCGCTCAATCGCCGCGACATTCTTTGCACCGGCAGGTTCGACCCCATGCGTGCAGCAATCCTGCGCATGACCGATCAGGAGCGCGGCGAGATGCGGCGGGTCGTAGTGACTACGTGCTGCGAGGTCATGCGGGACTGCGACGACCCGGAAATCCGCGCAGATATGTTCGATGTGCTGCGCAAGCTGAAGGTGACATATGAAAGCTGACATATCGCTGGCGGAGCGCCGCCGCATGGAGAGGGGGCAGCAGGCAGAGATTCGCGCCATGCTGGCATCTCGTCATTTCCAATGCGTGCAGGACCAGATGGCGATTGACGCCGCGCTGTTCCAGTTGGAGCTTGAACAGTTCCAGCGTGCCGCGCCCGCCATCAATGCCATTCTGGGGCGCGGGTCTGTCGCTACGCCCATGCCCGCACCTGTGGTCATGCCCGAACCCGCTGCACCGCCTGTTCCTGAACCGCTGACGGTTCGTCCCGGTGCGCCTGACCTGCCGTTTGACCTGCGCCAGCGCTTCGGACTGCGATAACCACAATGGCGGGCATTCGGGCATTGCAGAAGCGGATGGCGAAGCTGGAGGATGCAGGGAAGCCGCGCCCGTCGCCCTTCACGGTTCTCTATGGTTCGTTTGACGCATGGGTTGAGCAGGCCGTGCTGCCGGGGGTGGAGAGCGGAGCACTGGCCGCTGACGACATGGTTGAGCTTGTCGCTACCCTTCGCGGGTGGGAAATGGGAGGGGTATGGAATGCTCGCTGACGGTGCGCCCGCGTGGCTGGTAGCATGGCGCGAGCGGAACCATCAGCGCAGTAGCAACTCCGACGGCTCGGTTCCTAGTGCTATGGCTATCCGCGCCAGCACCTGCACGCTTGGGTTTCTTTTCCCTCTCTCGATGCCACCGACATAGGTGAGGTCAATTTCAGCCGCGAATGCCAATTGCTCCTGCGTCATTTGGGCGTGCTGGCGGAATCGCCTCACATTCTTCCCAACAATGGCGCGCCAATCGTCCATCAGCGAATGGATGGCGACCGGGCATATATTCTCTAGGGAATATAGTCCCTATTAACTGGTTCCTGCTATTTGATCGGTCGTTTCAGAGGCGGGGTTAAGGCGATCATGGAAGTTCTAGGAATTATCGCGCTGCTGTGCGCGTTCATCTGGTGGCGGGTTAAAGCAGGCGATCAGCTCATCCCTAAACCGACGCCCACCCCGTCTCAGAAGAAATTTGCCGCGATGGGAAATATAGGCGGCTGGCCGATTGAAAATGTGATTAAGCGGGTTGGTCCCCCTTCCTCCATATCTGCAATAGCGGGCGGACAACTCTATCAATGGATGAAGGTCGGCGCCCTCGGAGGCTTCCATTACGCCATCTCAGTGGATGCTGAGGGTAAGGTGATTGGCTACACTCACCAGTTCGCCCGCTAGCGCCTAACATTGCCAGCACCCTGCGCCTCCGGGCGTGGGGTGCTGCTATGAGCCGCTAGAGCGGCTAGAAATACGCTAGAAAGCAAATCGTAAGCAACTTTTGGAGCGATCCCCGTTCGGGGTAAGTCACTGTATTTGCTGGGGAAATTTGGTGGACGCACTAGGGCTCGAACCTAGGACCCGCTGATTAAGAGTCAGCTGCTCTACCAACTGAGCTATGCGTCCACATCATTTTGGGAGCGCCTTGGTGAGCCACCCCGTGTTGAGGTCGGCCGGTTAGCATGATCCTCAACGCTTGCAAATATAAAATGATGCGTGCGGAAAAAAATCCCGCCGGCGGCTTTACGACCAATCGTCCGCTGAACGTCCTCGCCTGCTGGATCTGTCTATGCTCATGATGATGCCGACGCAGAGCATCACGGTCAGCATCGAGGATCCGCCATAGGACATGAAGGGCAGGGGAATCCCGACCACCGGCGCCAGCCCCATGACCATCATCAGGTTGATCGCGACATAGAAGAATATCGTGGTGGTCAAACCCGCCGCCGTCAGCCGGGCGAATTTATCCTGCGTGCGCAGCGCCACGCCAAGACCCCAGCGGAACAGCAGCATGAACGCGCAGATCAGCAGGATACCGCCGACCAGCCCCCATTCTTCCGCCATGGTCGCGAACACGAAATCGGTGTGGCCTTCAGGCAGATAGTCGAGATGGCTCTGCGTCCCTTTCAGGAAGCCCTTGCCGAAAATGCCGCCCGATCCGATGGCGATCTTGGACTGGCTGATGTGATACCCCGCGCCCAGCGGATCGCTTTCCGGGTCAAGGAAGATCAGCACGCGTTTCTGCTGATAATCATGCAGGAAGCTGAAGGCGATCGGTACAGCCGCCGCCAGCGTCAGGCCCGATCCGATGAACAATCGCAGCGGCAACCCGGACAGGAACATGACGGTGACGCCGCCGGCCGCGATCATCGTCGCCGTGCCCAGGTCGGGCTGGATCAGGACCAGCGCCCATGGGACGCCGATCAGAACGAGCGCGGGCCAGATCGCGTTCCATCTGCGAATCTCCCCGACGGGTAGGAGAGAGTAGAAGCGCGCGACGGCAAGGACGATGATCGGCTTCATGAATTCAGACGGTTGAAGCTGCATGAAGCCAAGGTTGATCCATCGCTGGCTTCCTCCGGCCACGCCGCCGACCAGTTCCACCACCACCAGGGCGATCAGGACGGCGGCATAGGCCGGAAAGGCGAAACGGGCGAAGGTTTCCATCCTGACGCGGCTGAGCACCAGCGCCATCACCGAAAAGATGATGAAGCGTATGATCTGATTGAGCGCCCATGGCGCCATGCTGCCGCCGGCCGCGCTGTAGAGGACGACGGTGCCGAAGGCGGCGATCGCCAGCAGCAGCAGCAGCACGCGCCAGGAAAATTGGGTGACGGGTTGGGGAATGATGCTCATGGCGCGCCTGCCGGTGGGGAGCCGGGCGGCGGCGGCGCTTCGCTGTCATCGTCGGCATCCGCAGCAGGCCCCGACGGCATGTTCGGGGTGCCGGCGGGTATCGCGCTGTTCGCGGCCTCGCCCGCATTGGCGGCGGCGGGGGAGGGAACTTCGCCCCGCTCGATCGCCTTGGAAAGGCGGAAGGCGGCGGTCTGCCGCGCCAGGCGCTCGGCGGGCGGGCCGCCCCAGCCTTTCTCCAGCGTCTCCAGCTTTTCCATCGCTTTCTTCGGGTCGAACAGGAAGGACAGGGTATCGGCGCAGATCATGGGTGCGTCCTCCACCCGGCTGATGTGGCCGCCATGCTCGATGATGCAGCCCACGGCATAGCGCGGATCGTCGAACGGCACAAAGCCCTGGAACAAGGCGTGATCGCGCAGCTTGAAAGGCAGGGAGGCATTGCCGCGTACGCCGCCCGCGCGTTCGGCCATGGTGATGCGGCGAACCTGCGCGGTGCCGGTCTTGCCCGCCAGCAGCACGCCGGGAATGTTCATGCGGGCTGCGCCGCCCGTGCCCCCTCCGTTCACCACCGCGCTCATCGCTTCGCGGATCACGGCCAGATGTTCCTCCGTGGCGCCAACCGATTCGGCTTCGGGACGGTCCGCGCCATGGAGAAAATTGGGCATGAGCTGCCTGCCGGTGGCCAGCCGCGCCGCCATCACCGACATTTGCAGCGGGTTGATGAGCATATAACCCTGACCAATCGTGGCGTTGACGGTATCGTATATCTGCCATTGCTGCCCATATTTCTTGAGCTTCCAGGCGGGGTCGGGCACGGTGCCATAACTCTGGCTGGCGAAGGGCAGGGGAAATTTCTGCCCCATTCCCACGCGACGCGCCATGCTGGCGATCGGATCCATGCCGATGCGCTGGGCCATCTGGTAGAAATAGATGTCGCAGCTCTGGGCGATGGCCGTCCGCATGTTGACCGCGCCATGGCCGCGCTTCTTGTGACAATGGAACAGCGTGTTGCCGACCCTGATCGCGCCCGGGCAGCCGATGGTTTCGGACGGATGGACGCCTGCTTCCAGCAGCGCGAGCGCCACCATGGGTTTGACCGTGGAGCCGGGCGGATACAGTCCTTGCAGCGTCTTGTTGCGCAAGGGAACATGGTCGTCCTTCGAGAGCATCTCCCATTCCAGGTGACTGATGCCGTCGGAAAAGCTGTTGGGATCGAAACTGGGCATGGACGCCATGGCCAGCACGTCGCCGTTGCGGCAATCCAGAATGACGATGGAGCCGCTTTGCGTGGCGAGGCGGCGGCCCGCATATTCCTGCAATCCGGCGTCGATGGTCAGGCGGATGGTGTTGCCCGGCGTGTCCGGCCGCGTGGTCAATTCCCGCACGATCCTGCCGCGTGCGGTGACTTCGACCCGCTTGGCGCCCGGCTTGCCCGTCAAATGTCCGTCGAACGACTTTTCCAGGCCGTCCTTGCCGATCTTGAATCCGGGCGTGATGAGCAGCGGGTTCTTGCGCTCCTCATATTCCTTGGCCGAAGCCGCGCCGACATAGCCCAGCAGATGCCCCACGGCCGCGCCTGCCGGATAATAACGGGAGAACCCCTGGCTGGGGGCGGCGCCGGGTAGATCGGGCAGGCGGACGCTGACGGCGGCATATTGATCGTAGGTCAGCTTGTCGGCAACCTGGACCGGGCGGAATCCAGGCGATTTGTCCAGTTCTTCCTTGATCCGATCGACTTCGTCCGGCTCCAGCGCCAGCAGTTGAGCAAGGCTGCGGACGGTCGCTTCGGCGTCCTTCACGCGCTCAGGGATCAGGTCGACGCGAAAATCGGTGCGGTTGTTGGCCAGCGGCCGGCCGTTGCGGTCGATGATCCATCCGCGGCGCGGCGGAATGAGCGTCAGGTTGACGCGGTTGCTTTCCGACAGAAGTTTATATTTCTCATTCTCCGCCACGCTGATCCACGCCATGCGGCCCGCCAGCAACAGGCCGAAGCCGCCCTGCAATCCGCCCACCACCATGGCCCGGCGCGTGAAGGTGAAGGACTGGGTGGCTTCCGTGACGATCTTGCGCCTAGATCGGGGAAATCTCATGCCATCACGCGCCAGCGGTCGATCCGGGCGCATTGCCGCACGATGAAGGGGAAAAGCAATATCGTCCAGAGCATCTGCGGCGCGACCAGTACCAGCTTAATTTCGCCTCCGCCGGTGATGCGCGCGAAAAACGCTCCCCCGGCAAGACAGAAGATAATCGCGACCGACGCGATAAGCCAGTCCTGCCGATAGCCGCGCCACACCATTCTGTGCTCGACGGCGTCGATGCCGATCAGCGTCAGCGTCCACAGGCACATGGCGGAGCCGATGGGCTGGCCGCTCATCATGTCGTCGAACAGGCCGAGCGGCAGACCGATCCAGGCGCGCAGCAATTCGGGGCGTAACAGCCGCCAGGCGAGCAGGATCAACAGGCCGAAGGGCGGCATGGACGGGGATTGGGCGATGATCGGCAAGGCCGTGACCATCGATCCCAGCAGGACGGTGACGACCGGCGTGCCGCCCAGGCGAAAACGGGAAGGATGACGACCCAGCCGGGTGGCGTGGTGAAGATGCCGGTCGATCATGGCGCCGCCGCATTTTCAGCGGCGGAGGTCTCCTGCTCCATCGGCGTGTTGGCGTCGGAACGCGTCACCACCTGCTCGAATGCGCGCTCCACCACGACGGCATCGACGCGCGAAGGGTTGGCGAGCGGTACGCCATAAGCGATTTCGCCCTGCACGCGGACCACCACGGCAACGGGCACATTGGGTTGATAAATGCCGCCGATGCCGGACGTGACCAGCAGGTCGCCCGGCTTGAACGGATTGCGTCCCGCCGACAGGGCACGGATTTCCAATGTGCCGTCGCCAAGGCCGGTCGAGATCGCCGGGATATCGTCGTTGGCGCGGCGCACCGGCACGATATTGCTGCTGTCGGTCAGCAGCAGCACTTCGGCGGTGTTGGGCGTGGTCGTGTGAACCCGCCCGATCAGCCCTTCGGGGGCGCGCACCGGCATACCGGCCCTCACGCCCTGCCAACTACCCGCATTCAGCCGGGCGAAGCGCCGCGCGCTGCTGGAAGAGGAACTGATGAGCCGGGCGGCGAGCACTTCGCTTCCATCTTCATCCACCAGCTTCAACAGTTTCTTGAGCCGGGCGTTTTCCCGCGCGACGGCCTTTGCCTCGATGATCTGGTTGCGGTCCGCTTCCACCTGACGGCGCAGCGCGACATTCTGAGTACCCGCGCGCCAATAGGCGACCAGCACTTCATCGATGGAGGCCGCTCCGCTGACCATATGCCGCAAACCCGTGGATAGGGGGCGCGTCAATTCGGCCGTGCCGGTCCGGATGGCGGCAAAACCCGCGGGGTCGAATATGGCGACAACCACCAGCAGCAGGCCGACGACTGCGCCCGTCACCGCCACCACATAGCTGGCGAACAGGCCATATTGCGCCTTCCGGTTATGCCCGGGGCGTCGGCTGGGTGGCCGCGCCATCGCTCTTGTTCCCCCGCCTTTAGGTGGTTTGCAGCACGCCCCGGAAAATCGGGTCTTCCATCGCCCGCCCGGTGCCGATCGCGACGCAGGTCAACGGATCTTCCGCGATGGTGACGGGCAAGCCCGTTTCATCGCGCAGTTCGTCGTCCAGCCCCTTGAGCAGGGCGCCGCCGCCGGTCAGCACGATGCCCTGATCGACGATATCGGCCGCCAGTTCGGGCGCGGTATTTTCCAGGGCGATCCGCACGCCTTCGACGATGGTGCTGATCGGTTCGGCCAGCGCGTCGGCGATCTGGCCCTGGTTGATGCTGATTTCCTTGGGCACGCCGTTCACCAGATCGCGGCCCTTGATGTGGATCGTTTCGCCCACGCCATCTTCGGGGGGCTGGGCGACGCCGAACTGCTTCTTGATGCGCTCGGCGGTGGCTTCGCCGATCAGCAGGTTGTGGTGGCGGCGCACGAAGGAGACGATGGCTTCGTCCATCTTGTCCCCGCCCACGCGCACCGAAGTGGTGTAGGCAAGGCCGCGCAGCGACAGCACGGCAACCTCGGTCGTGCCGCCGCCGATATCGACGACCATCGAACCGATCGGCTCCGTCACCGGCATGTCCGCGCCGATTGCGGCGGCCATGGGTTCCTCGATCAGGAACACCTGGCTCGCGCCGGCATTGCTGGCCGCGTCGCGGATGGCGCGGCGCTCGACGCTGGTGGAACCGCTGGGCACGCAGATCACGATTTCGGGGAAGCGCCAGGGGCGCTGCTTGCCGCCGTGCACCTTCGTGATGAAGTGCTTTATCATCTGTTCCGCGACGTCGATGTCCGCGATGACGCCGTCGCGCAGCGGGCGGATGGCCTCAATCGAATCGGGCGTCTTGCCCATCATCAGCTTCGCGTCGTCGCCCACGGCCTTCACCCGCTTGACGCCGTTCAATGTCTCGACCGCGACCACGGACGGCTCGTTCAGCACGATCCCGCGCCCGCGCACGTAGACCACCGTATTGGCGGTGCCCAGATCGATAGCCATATCCTGCGAGGAAAATTTGAAGAGACGCGAAAAGATCGACATGCCTTATCCTGTTCAGCCTGCCCGTAAAAAAAGCTGGAGCCGTGGGTCGCGGAAAGCGCTCGCTTGGGCTAGTCATTAGTTAATGTCAATACGCCGTCTGCCTGAACATCTAGTCAATCGTATCGCCGCGGGCGAAGTGGTCGAAAGGCCCGCCAGCGCGCTCAAGGAAATTGTCGAAAACGCACTGGACGCGGGCGCGCGGCGGATCGCGGTGCGCCTGTCGGGCGGCGGGCTGGACCGTGTGGAAGTCAGCGACGACGGCTGCGGCATGGATTCGGCGGAGATCGCCCTGGCGCTCGAACGCCATGCCACATCCAAGCTGCCCGACGACGCGATAGAGAATGTTTCCACCCTCGGTTTCCGCGGCGAAGCCTTGCCCTCCATCGCCAGCGTCGCGCGGCTCTCGATCGACAGCCGCCCGCGCGGCGGCGACGGCTGGAACCGCACCGTCGACAATGGCGCGGTGGTGAGCGAAGGGCCGGCCGCGCTCCCGCCCGGCACCCGCGTCGTGATGGAGCAGCTTTTCGCGCGCGTGCCCGCGCGCCGCAAATTCCTGCGCTCGTCCAAATCGGAATATGCTGCTTGCATGGACGCGGTTCGCCGCCTCGCCATGGCGCATCCATCCGTCGCCTTCAGCCTGGAACATGACGGCCGCCGCGTGCTGGGCGTGCAGGAAGGGGATTCGCGGGAGGATCGTGTCGCCGCGCTCACCGATCGGGCGCTGGTGGACAATCACGTCATCGTCTCGCTGGAGCGGGAAGGGGTGCGCCTGTCGGGCGTGGCGTCGATCCCGACCTATCATCGGGGCGTGGGTGATCATCAGTTTCTGTTCGTGAACGGCCGCCCGGTGCGCGACCGGCTGCTGGTGGGCGCGGTGCGCGCCGCCTATGCCGACCTGCTGGCGCGCGACCGGCATCCCGTGGTCGCGCTCTTCATCGACATGCCGCCGCTGGAGGTCGATGTGAACGTGCATCCCGCCAAGACGGAGGTGCGCTTCCGCGATCCGGCGCTGGTCCGGGGCATGATTGTCTCCGGCCTGCGCCGCGCGCTGGATGCGGAAGGGTTCCGTGCGGTCCAACATGCCGACCCCGCCGCGCTCTCCGCCTGGAAGAGCGAGCCGATCTCCCCCACGCCGATCGGCGCGATGCCGATTTTCGAGGCCGCGAATGCCGGTGCGCCTCCGTCGCCCGCGCTCTTCGCGGATCGACGGACGAGCTTCTTCACGCCCCCGCCGCAGGCCCGCGCCGAACCCGCCGCCGCCGCCGCGCCGGAAGGGCAGAGCTTCCCGCTCGGCGTTGCGCGGGGGCAGGTCGCGCGCACCTATATTGTCGCGGAAGCCGAAGACGGCCTCGTCATTGTCGACCAGCACGCCGCGCATGAGCGGCTGACCCTCGAACGGATGCGCCGCGCCATGGAGGGGCAGGGGGTTGCCTCGCAGGCGCTGCTCCTTCCCGAAGTCGTGGAACTGGATGAGCCTGCCTGCGACCGGCTGGAGACGCGCGCGGCGGAACTGCGCGAATTCGGCCTGGAACTGGAGCGCTTCGGCCCCTCGGCCATGCTGGTGCGCGCCGTTCCCGCCTTGCTGGGGCAGGCCGACGCGCAGGGGCTTGTCACCGATCTTGCCGACGATCTGGCGGCCTATGACAGCGCGCTTTCGCTCAAGGAGCGGCTCGATCTCGTCGCCGCGACCATGGCGTGCCACGGATCGGTCAGGGCGGGCCGGATATTGAGCGTCACCGAGATGAACGCCCTGCTGCGCGAGATGGAAGTCACGCCGCGCAGCGGCCAGTGCAATCACGGCCGCCCGACATGGGTGAAGCTGGGCCATGGCGACATCGAAAAGCTGTTCGGAAGGAAATGAGGATGAAGCACGGACCTTTGCTGGCGTTCGCCATCGTCCTCCTGCCGTTTCCCGCCATGGCGAAGGAGGGGCCGAAGCCGGTCTGCGAAGCCGTGCCACTCGCTGAACCCTGGACAAGCTGGACCCAAAGCGGCAGCGCCGTTGCCGGAGGCGACAGCCTCACCGCGCCGCGCCTGATCCTTGGCAAGCCCGTGACGGCTGCGCTGCGCCCCGTGGCCTATGTCCAATATGCCGCCGCGCCGGGCAAGGATGCGGGCAAGGGGCAGGGCGGCCTCTTCACCCTGGCGCTCAAGTCGCCCGCGCGGGTCGGCATAGCCCTGTCCGACGCTGCATGGGTGGATATCGTCGATGGCGATATGGCGGTTGCGGCAGTGGATCACGGTCATGGCCCGGACTGTTCGGGCATCCGCAAGATCGTCTGGTTCGAACTGAAGGAAGGGACGCACATCGTCCAGATCGCGGGCGCGCCGAGCCGCAAAATCCGTGTCATGGCGGCCGATGCCCGCGCCAATCAGCCGGTGCCGCAGCGCGGGTTCTAAGCCATGCCAATGCGCGTGCGCGTCATGGTGATGGGGATCATCGACAGCACCGCCTCGTCCTTCTGGTTGAACATCAGGATTCTGGATTTCACGATGCCCATTTCCGGCCGGCTTTTCGACGCGGACTTTTCGATGACCTCCGCTGTTCCGTGCAGCGTGTCGCCGGGATAGACAGGCCGAAGCCAGCGCAGTTCGTCAATGCCGATGCCGCCCAGGCTTGCTTCCTGCCAGCCGCTTTTCTGCACTTCGGTCAGGAACATCTTCATATAGAGCGCCAGCGTGTGCCAGCCACTCGCGGCGACGCGGCCGAAATGGGTCGTCGCCGCCGCTTCGTCGGACAGGTGGAAGGGCTGGAAATCATATTGGCTGGCAAAGGCGATGACTTCATCCCGGTCCACGGTCAGCGGACCGAAGCGCAGCATGTCGCCCAATTTCACATCTTCGAAATAGATCGCGCTCATCGCCAGTTCCATTTTCTTCCGCAACTGATGTGAAGTAGTTGCAGTTTACGTTAACGTCAATGGAAGGCCGCGGGCGTCACGCGATCCACTCCCGCAGCGCCCGCCACGCCTGCGCCTTCTTCTCGCGCGGCATGGAGGCATAGGCGCCGCTGGAGGAAGGCAGGTCGATCAGAGCCAGCGCCGGTTGGGGACCGATTTGTCGCCGTCCGTGCAGCGCCGCCGTCCTGCCGTTGAAAGCGATGGCCCGAAGTAGCGGAAGGCGCGCCGTGAAAAGGGAGAGGTCGCGCAGTTCCGCGCCCCGGATCGCGCTGTCCAGACTGCCCTCCCGGTCCGCGCTTTCGATGACGTCCCACAGGCCGACGCCGCGCGCCCGCAGCCGCTTGAGCCGCGTCGCATAGGGCAGGGCGCGCAGGTCCTCACCCAGCACATCGCCCATCAGCGTCCAGAAGGCGTTGCCGCGATGGGCATAATATTCCCCTTGCCGGATCGACGCGTCGCCGGGCAGGCTGCCCAGGATCAGCAGGCATGTATTTTCATCCACGCTGGGCGGGAAGGCCGCCTTGCGCTGCGCCGGCATCTGTCCAGGGCGCAGCATATCGGATCAGACGTTGAACCGGAACAGCATGATATCGCCGTCCTGCGTCACATAGTCCTTGCCTTCGGAGCGCCATTTGCCCGCTTCCCTGGCTCCGGCCTCGCCGTTGAACTGGACATAGTCGGCATAGGCCATCGTCTCGGCGCGGATGAAGCCCTTCTCGAAATCGCTGTGGATCGCGCCCGCCGCCTGCGGAGCCTTCGACCCCTTCGTCACGGTCCAGGCGCGCGCTTCCTTCGGTCCCACGGTGAAGAAGGTGATGAGGCCCAGCAGCTCATATCCGGCCCGGATGATCCGCGCGAGGCCCGCTTCCGCAAGGCCCAGCGCTTCGAGATATTCGGCGCG
>Ga0180221_1000707_pt1 | contig 26252 bp, 28 predicted proteins | sample eDN5th37CKraftMG_FD_151339 | JGI IMG/M metagenome (GOLD analysis project Ga0180221, IMG submission 151339) | Enriched Miracle-Growth compost microbial communities from Emeryville, California, USA - eDNA 5th pass 37_C Kraft MG (version 2) (version 2) ...
AAGCATGTCGACACGGTGTTCAGGCGCGTGTTCGGCGCCTGAACCACACGCGACAGCCGCGAAGGGCTATCGCCAGTGACGCCAGTGGCCGCGATGACCCCAATGGCCCCAATGGCGGTGCCCCCACCCGTGATGGCGCCAGTAGGGCCGGCCGAACCCAAAGCCGAAGCCGAACACCGGCGGGGCGGCATAGATCGGCGGCTCCACATAGACCGGCGGCGGCGCGGCCGCATAAGCGGCGCCTCCACCGAGATAGCTCGCGCTCGCATAGCCGATCTGCCCGCCATAGGCGACGCGGCACCATGAACCGCCGCAGCTCAGCACGCGCGCATAGCTGCCCGCCGGCATCACGCCGATCACGCGGTAACCGGTGCCGGGGCCGCTGCGCAGATTGAGGTCGTTCTGGACCACCGCGGCGCTCGCCAGTCCCGCTCCGGCGACGAGGAACGTGCCCGCTACGGTGAGGGTTCGGAAAATCCTGAGCATCGCAACAACTCCCGTCCAACACGTCGCCCATCGCGTTAATGCACGGCAAACGGGGCCGGTTCCGGGCGAAAATGCGACCCATTGTCACCCGCACGGCGGCATGATTGAACAGGGCATCCGGCAACGACTCGTTCATGACGCCCCGCATTCTCGTCTTCGATTCCGGCCTCGGCGGCCTCACCGTCTATCGCGAGATCGCGGCGGCGCGGCCCGACGCGCAATTCGCCTATGTCGCCGACGATGCGTTCTTCCCTTATGGCGCCCATAGCGAGGACGCGCTGGTCGCGCGCGTCGTGCCGCTGATCGGCGAGCTGATCGCCACGCATGGCCCGGATTTCGTCGTCATCGCCTGCAACACCGCCTCGGTGCAGGCGCTCGGCGCCTTGCGCGCGCGATACGCGGTTCCCTTCATCGGAACCGTGCCGGCGATCAAGCCGGCCTGCGCGCAGTCGGCGAGCAAGCGCGTCGCCGTGCTCGGCACCCGGGCGACCGTCGCGCGCGAATATACCCGCGGGCTGATCCGCGAATTCGCACAGGGCTGCGCGGTCGAGCTCGTCGGCTCGGCGGAGCTTGCACGGATAGCGGAGGCGGAACTCGCCGGCACACCCGCCCGCGATGCCGAGATCGCCGCCGAGATCGCGCCCTGCTTCGTCGACAAGGACGGCCGGCGCACCGACACCGTGGTGCTCGCCTGCACGCATTTCCCGCTGCTGCTGCCGCGCCTCACCCGGCTCGCGCCGTGGCCGGTCGCCTGGATCGATCCGGCCCCGGCGATCGCGCGGCGCGTCGTCGACCTCGCCGGTGCGGCAGCCGGCGCGGCGGCCGGCGAGCCCGCCCGCATCGTCTTTACCTCCGGAAAGGTTCCCTCAGCCCCGCTGGCCACGGCGCTCGCCCGCTTCGGCCTCGTCACGGCGCTCGCGGAGCGGGCCTGAACCTCAAGCCTTGGCCGTGATCCTTGGCCTCAATCCCGCCGCCGCGGTAAAATATCCTGATGGAGATCACCAACCTCCTCCGGAGTGATCCGATGAAGCTCTTTTGGGTCGTCCCGATCGCCGTGGCGCTCGCCACGCCCCTGACCGTCCTGTCGGCCGCGCCCGCCGCGGCGCAGGCGGAGATCATGGCGGTGCCGATGGCGGCCAAGAAGATGGCCGACCAGAAGAAGGCCGCCGAGCTTAAGAAGAAAAGCCAGGCCATCGACGAGGCCTACCAGGCGACCACCGCCACCCAGCCGGTCCAGAAGCCGAAAACCACCGATCCCTGGTCCAAAATGCGCTGAGGGCGCCTGATTTGGCCGGATATTCCGCCTTCCGGGCCGGAATTGACAGTGCGGGGCCGCAGCCCTACAACCCACGCGCTTGCGGGGGCTCGTCCCCCGCATAGTGTTTCGCGACCCGCGGTCATCGCCTTGCGCTTTCGAGGCACGACCTGTCGGCGCCGGACCCGGTCCGGCGCAAAGGAGGGCGCGGTTCCTCACCTTATCGTTTCAACCGTCATGAGGACGCGATGACCAAGCGCGCTGAATCCAAGTACAAAATCGATCGCCGGATGGGCGAGAACATCTGGGGCCGCCCGAAGAGCCCGGTGAACCGCCGCGAATACGGCCCCGGCCAGCACGGCCAGCGCCGCAAGGGCAAGCTCTCCGACTTCGGCGTCCAGCTCAAGGCCAAGCAGAAGCTGCGCGGCTATTACGGCAACATTTCCGAGAAGCAGTTCCGCGGCATCTTCGCCGAGGCGCGCCGCATGAAGGGCGACTCGGGCGCCAACATGATCGGCCTCCTGGAGCGCCGTCTCGACGCCATCGTGTTCCGCGCCAAGTTCGTGCCGACGGTGTTCGCCGCCCGCCAGTTCGTCAACCACGGCCACGTCAAGGTCAACGGCAAGCGCGTCAACATCGCGAGCTATCGCGTGAAAGTCGGCGACGTCATCGAGGTCCGGGAAAAGTCCAAGCAGCTCGCGCTGGTGATGGAAGCCCGCGCGCTGTCCGAGCGCGACGTGCCGGACTACATCGAGGTCGACGACGGCAAGATGACCGCGAAGCTCGCGCGCGTCCCCGTCCTCACCGACGTGCCCTATGCGGTCCAGATGGAGCCGCATCTCGTCGTCGAATATTACTCGCGCTGATCGCTTGGAGCGTTTTCGAGCGAAGCGGGTACCGGCCTTCGCCGGCCATAGCCGGCTTCGTCCGGCGACGGCCGGTTCGCGTGAAGAAAACGCGACAAAACAAAAACCTAGAGCCTCGGCTTTGATTCCATCAAAGCCGGAAAGGCTCTAGCAGCGGCGGATCAGGACGCCCCGGCCATTCGCCGGGGCGTTTTTCTTTGCGGCCCGCCGCGAACACTCCTTGGCATCGCGCCTGTGGAAAAAACCGGCTGTTCGGCGCAGACTGCGGTCATGACCAAACGCCCGTCCCTGCACCGCATCGATCGCCGCACGCTGCTCGCCTCCTCCGCCGCCGCGCTCGCGGCCACGCAATTCCCCGCGCCGCTTTACGCCGCGACACCGCCGCACCGCTTCAAGCACGGCGCCTTCGAGATCATCGTCGTCAGCGACGGCCATCTGGTGCTGCCGACCAGCTTCCTCGCCGCCGGCGGGCCGCCGGCCGAGCGCGCGGCGATCCTGAAGGCCAGCGGAGAGACCGGCGAGCAGTATCAGTCGCCGACCAATATCACGCTGATCCGCGCCGGCTCCGACCTGATCCTGATCGACATGGGCTCCGGCGACCGCTTCATGCCGACCGCCGGCAAGCTGTGGGACAATCTGAAGGCCGCCGGCATCGACAAGGCGTCGATCACCAAGGTCGTCTTCACCCACGGCCATCCCGATCACCTGTGGGGCGCGGTCGACGAGCTCGACGATCCGATGCTGCCCAACGCCAAGATTTACGTCGCCGCCGAGGAGTGGGATTTCTGGCACGGCGACAACGCGACGCGCGGCTTGCCGGCGGAGCGCGCCGGCTTCGTCACCGGCGCGCGGCGAAACTACGCCGCGATCAAGGAGCGCGTCACGATGATGAAAGCGGGCGACGACATCGTCACCGGCCTTCGCGTCCTCGGAACGCAAGGCCACACGCAGGGCCACATCTCGCTGGAAGTCGCCGGCGGCGACGGGTTGCTGATCGGCGGCGACGCGCTGACGCATCCGCTGATCTCCTTCGCGCATCCGGACTGGAAGACGGTCGCCGATCACGAGCCGGACCGCGCGGTGGCGACGCGCAAAAAGCTGCTCGACCGTCTCGCCACCGACCGCATGACGCTGGTCGGCTTCCATCTGCCCTTTCCGGGCCACGGCCGGGTCGAGCGCAAGGACGGCGCCTGGCGCTTCGTCGCGATCTGAGAGCGGAATTATTTCAGGCTCTTCCCGCAGTGCCGCGAAGCCAGGCGCGTGCCCTCCTGTTGCAATGCAAAAGCAAAACCGGTGCCCCGCGTCCCCGCGCTCTCCAATGCGACTCCGAGACGCGGTATTTTCCGATCCGGCTCCCGATTCGGGGGCTTTCGAGGAGACTCCGCAATGAAAGCCATCGATACCATCAAAGGCTGGGTGGGTGCGTTGACCGAGTTGGGTTTGATGTTGCTGGCGTTGGCGATTGTTCTTGCGCTCCTTGTCGGGTCGAATTTGCCGTTCTTCGGTTCCGTCACGACCAACATCATGACCTGGGTGAAGGAGATGGGCGCGAACGGGCTCGTCGGCCTCATCACCCTCGGCCTGATCCTCTGGCTGTTTTCGAACCGGAAACTGGCCTGACATCTCCGCGCGCGGCCTTTCGAACGGGCCGCGCGCGTTCCGCGACTCTTCAGACACGAACTGCGGTGGGGAGCGCCGCTCCCCGCCGTCTCTCACGGGGAGCCCGCGTCATGTGGACATTCGTCGCGACCGCCAAGCGTGTATTGTGGGAGTTCGTCGAGCTCGGCTTTCTCGTCGTGCTGGCCCTGCTGCTCGTGCATCTGCTGCTCGGCGCCGGCGCCGGCAACTATGTCGCCTCGGTCGCCGACAACGTGGCGAAATTCGCGTCGGGCGCGAGTTCCGGCCTGCTCGGCATCGTGATCGTGCTGGCGATCCTGTTCCTCGCGCTGCGCCGCAAGCCGGCGTGAGCGAACGCCGCGCCAAAAGGAAACGCCGCGATTGCCGGACCGGCAACCGCGGCGACCGCGATCGGAATTTTCAGCGAATGCCGCTTTAGGCGTTCTGCCCGGCGGCGACGCCCTTGTCCTTCAGCGTCTGCTGCAGCTCGCCGGCCTGGAACATCTCGCGCACGATGTCGCAGCCGCCGACGAATTCGCCCTTGATGTAGAGTTGCGGGATGGTCGGCCAGTTCGAATATTCCTTGATGCCCTGGCGCAGGTCGGCCGACTCCAGAACGTTCAGGCCTTTATAGGCGACGCCGAGATGGTCGAGGATCTGCACGACCTGACCGGAAAATCCGCACTGCGGAAACTGCGGCGTGCCCTTCATGAACAGGACGACGTCGTTGCTCTTCACTTCATTGTCGATGAACTGCTTGATGCTCATGGATCTGTCCTGGGAGTCCCGTGTTGCCGCGCCGCGTCCCGGAAAGACGCGAACCCCGCGCCGCATATTGCGAATATATGTAGCGCAAATCAGTCCGCCACCCCAAGGGGATGGCGCACCCGCGGCGGCTTTTCCGGGAGGATTTTATTTTACCGCCGCAACGGCGCGTAAAACGTGCCTTCCACCTCGAAAACATCGTCCTGATTGAGACTGGAGACCGCGACGATGGTCCGTGGCGGGTAAGGCCCGCCTGCCCACAATTCCTCCTGCACCCGGTTGGCGACCGGCCGCAACCGGCCCATGTCGGTGACGAACACCGTCAGCCGCACGCAGTCCGACAGGCCGGCGCCCTGCGACGCCGCGATCGCCGCCATGTTGCGGAAGGCCTGCCGCACCCGCGCCTCGTCGCCCTCGACCAGTTGCCCGGTCGCCGGGTCGATGCCGCGCATGCCGGCGATGAAGACGAAATTGCCGGCCCGGGCGCCGAGGCTCCACGGACCGGTCGGCGTGATCGCGTCGCGCGGCGACAGCAGCGTCACCTTGTCCTTGGCATCGCCCTCGCCGCTCATGCTTCGTCGGCCGCCGCGCCGAGCGACAGCCGCTCCCAGACCGACACCATGATGAGCACCAGCGCCGCGAGCGCGGCCAGCACGATCTGCGAGACCGGGATGCCGAGCATCGGCGCCGCAAACAGAAACAGCAGCAGCACGAGGCCGACGAGATGCGAGGGCTGGTACCAGCCGCGCAGCGCCCGCTTGAAGCCCATATTGCCGGCGAGGAACAGCGCCGGCCCGCCGACGATCGCCCAGGCATGCGCGGTGTCGGCCATCGTTCCCGGATGCGCCAGCACGAAATCGTCCGACACCGCGGCGAGCACGATGCCGCCGACGATCGGCAGATGCAGATAGGTATAGCCGAGCCGCGCCAGCGCGCCGGGATCCTCCAGTGTCGAGAGTTGCCGCGCGCCGAGCTCCGCGCCCTTGTCGAAATAGATCCACCACATCGCGATGCTGCCGACGAAGCAGACCAGGAACGCCGAGATCGACATCGGCGTCATCGCCTCCTTGGCGAAGGTCGCGCCGGTGACGAGGATCGACTCGCCGAGCGCGATGATGACGAACAGGCCGTAGCGTTCGGCCATGTGGCCGCCCTCGACGTTCCAGTCGTGCAGGCTTGAGGCGCCGAGGCCCGGCGTCCAGAACCGCACCAGCGGCCCGACGATCTCGAGACCGAGCGCGACGATCCACAAGACGACGCGCGTCTCGCCCTGCGCGAAAGCGCCGGCGATCCAGAACACGCCGGCGAACGCGAGCCAGATCAGGATGCGGCGGAAATTCCGCTGCACGCCGCCGCTCGAGGCCGGCACGATCAGGCAGACCACCGCGGCGCGGCCGACCTGCATCGCGGCATAGGCGAGCCCGAACGTGAGCCCGCGATGCGCGAAGGCGTCCGGGATCGACGCCGACATCATCAGCCCGGCGAGCATCATCGCGAACAGCGTCAGGCGGACGGCGAAGTGGTCCGGGTTGAGCCAGTTCACCGCCCAGGAGGTGTAGACCCAGACCCACCACACTGCGAGCAGCAGGAACAGCGTCTGCGCCGCGCCGACGCCCGAGTAATGCTCGACCAGCGAATGCGACACCTGCGTGATCGCGAACACGAACACGAGGTCGTAGACCAGCTCGACGAAGGTGACGCGGTGGTGCTGGTTGGCGACCTTGGTGCGGAAGGCGCCGTGGCCCTGCGGTGCCGTGCTCATGATGCGCTCATGATAGGCTCATGGCGGCGTCCGCCGTCAGTCCGGCGTTCCGGTCTGCAGCGCGAGCGCGTGCAGCACGCCGCCCATCTGGCCCTTCAGCGCGTTGTAGACGATCTGGTGCTGCTGCACCCGCGACTTGCCCTTGAAGGACGCCGAGAGCACGGTCGCAGCGTAGTGGTCGCCGTCGCCGGCGAGATCGCGGATCGTGACCTGCGCGTCCGGCAGCGCGTCCTTGATCAGCCGCTCGATCTCGTTGGCATTCATCGGCATGGGCTTCTCCGGGGATTGCACCGCAAAATGCGGGGCCATTTGCGCCCAATTTGTTTCAGATGACAATATGGCAAAGACCGCTAGCATGCGGGGATGGCGGCTCTGTTCACAGGAACCGCGCGCCTTTCATGACATTTCCGGGGGGATCGTGATGTTGTCCAGCCATTTCCGAACCGCCGCGACCGGCGCGCTCCTGTGCCTGTTCGTCGCATGTCTGTCGGTTGCCTCGCCCCGGAGCGCGAGCGCGCAACTGACCAGCGCCCAGCAGAGCGCGCTCAAGGCGAACTGCCGGAGCGACTTCATGTCGAACTGCTCCGGCGTCAGCCCCGGCGGCAAGGACGCCTTGATGTGCCTGCAGAAGAATGTCGACAGGCTCTCGGCGGGCTGCCAGACCGCCGTGAAGGCGACCCTGCCGCCGCCCCCCGCGGCGGCCGCGCCGCCGCCGCCCGCTCCGGCCGCACCGCCGGCGGCAGCCGCCGCTCCGCCACCCGCGGCGCCGGCCGCGCCACCGCCGCCCAAGGCGGCCGCCGCGCCTGCGCCGCAGGCGACGCCGAGCGCCCAGCAGCAGGCCGCGATCAAGCAGTATTGCCGCTCGGACTTCATGAGCAATTGCCCGGGCGTGTCGCCCGGCCCCGGCGCTTTGCAATGCCTGCAGCAAAACGCCGCCAAGCTGTCGCCGGCCTGCCGCACCGCGATCGGCGCCTCAGCGCCCGCGCCGAAAGCCGCGAGCACGCCCAAAGCTGCAACGCCGAAGACCGCCGCCCCGCCGCCCGCCGCGGCGGCACAGCCGACCGCGCAGCAGCAGGCCGCGATCAAGCAATATTGCCGCTCGGATTTCATGAGCAAATGCCCCGGCGTGTCGCCCGGCCCCGGCGCGCTGCAATGCCTGCAGCGCAATGCCGCAACGCTGTCGCCGAACTGCAAGTCGGCGGTCGCCTCGCTCGGCGGCGCCCCCGCTGCCGCAGGCGCTCCGGCCGCTGTCGGCGTGGCCGCGCAGCCGACGCAGCAGCAGATCAGCGCGCTGAAATTCTCCTGCCGCGGCGATGTCCGCGCGCTGTGCCGTGGCGTGCCGCAGGGGCCGGAGATTCTCGGCTGCCTGGCGGGCAACGAGGCGCGGCTCACGCCGAACTGCAAGGCCGCGGTCGCCGACATCGCACAGTCGATGCCGGACGGCGCAACGCCTGCCGCGCCGGCCGCTGCCGCGGCCGGTGGCGCCGCGGCGGGCGGCGCGGTCGTCGTGGCTCCGCGCGGCGGCCCGCTGCGGCGCGCCATCCGCCGCAGGATGCTGGAGCAGTAAGCTTTGGCAGGCTGCTGAAAAGCGCCGCGCCGTCATTCCGGACGCCACACGCAAGTTGGCCTTGGCCAACTTGCGCATCAATCATTGCTGATCTCGGGCAAGCCCCGAGATCAGTGTGGCGATCCGGAATCCAGATGCAATCTCGGCATATGTCTTCTGGATTCCGGGTTCGGCCCTTCGGGCCGCCCCGGAATGACGACTAATCAACCTCAAGCAATCACGCCGGCCATGTAGTCCGGCAGCCAGCGCTCGAACCGGTCGCGCAGCGCCGCCACGGGAAGCGCGCGCTCGCCGGCAATCGCCAGCGCATCGCCGCCCGTCACGCCGATCCGCGCGCACAAGACGCTCGCGTCCTGCGCGCGGGCGAGCACGGCATCCGCCTTGTCGGCGGGCACGGTGACGAGATAGCGCGCCTGGTCCTCGCCGAACCAGTGCGCATGCGCCGGCACGTCGCTCGGCGCCGCGTCGAGCCGCGCGCCGATATTGCCGGCCATCGCCATTTCCGCGAGCGCGACCGCAAGGCCGCCGTCGGAGAGGTCGTGGACGGCGCTCGCGGTGCCGTCGAGGATCAGCGCGCGCACGAAGTCGCCGTTCTCGCGCTCCTCGGTCAGATCGACCGGCGGCGGCGCGCCCTCTTCGCGGCCGCAGACGTCGCGCAGATAGAGCGACTGGCCGAGCCACCCTTGCGTCTCGCCGACCAGCAGGATCGCCTCGCCCTCTGTCTTGAAGGCGAGCGAGGCCGATGTCCGGAAGTCGTCGAGCAGCCCGACGCCGCCGATCGACGGCGTCGGCAGGATGGCGCGGCCCGATTCCTCGCCCGGATATTTGGTCTCGTTGTAGAGCGAGACGTTGCCAGACACGACCGGAAACGACAGCGCGGTACAGGCTTCCGCGATGCCGCGGATGCAGCCGACGAACTGGCCCATGATCTCGGGCCGCTCCGGATTGCCGAAGTTGAGATTGTCGGTGATCGCGAGCGGCCGCGCGCCGACAGCGGTCAGGTTGCGCCAGCATTCGGCGACCGCCTGCTTGCCGCCCTCGAACGGATCGGCCTCGCAATAGCGCGGCGTCACGTCAGTCGTGAGCGCGAGGCCCTTCGGCCCGTCCTCGACGCGCACCACGGCGGCGTCGCCGCCCGGCCGCTGCACGGTGTTGCCCTGGATGATGTGGTCGTACTGCTCCCACACCCAGCGTCGCGAGCAGAGATCCGGCGAACCGATCAGCTTTTCCAGCGCGTCGGCCACGCTCATCGGCGGCGCGACGCTCGCCGCGTCGACCGGCTTTTCCTTCGGCATCTCGACGAAGGGCCGCTTGTATTCCGGCGCCTGATCGCCGAGTTCCTTGATCGGCAGGTCGGCCATCACGTCGCCGCCGTGCTTGACGATGAAGCGTTTCGTCGGCGTGGTCTCGCCGACCACCGCGAAGTCGAGCCCCCATTTGCGGAAGATCGCCTCGGCCTCTTTCTCCTTCTCGGGCTTCAGCACCATGAGCATGCGCTCCTGGCTCTCCGAGAGCATCATCTCGTAGGCGCTCATGCCCTCCTCGCGGGTCGGCACCTTGTCGAGATCGAGCGTGACGCCGAGGTCGCCCTTGGCACCCATCTCGACGGCGGAACAGGTCAATCCCGCCGCGCCCATGTCCTGAATGGCGATGACACAGCCCTTCTGCATGATCTCGAGACAGGCCTCGAGCAGCAGCTTCTCCGAGAACGGGTCGCCGACCTGCACGGTCGGCCGCTTCTCCTCGGAGCCCTCGCCGAACTCGGCGGAGGCCATCGTCGCGCCGTGGATGCCGTCGCGGCCGGTCTTGGAGCCGAGATAGACGATCGGCATGCCGACGCCGGACGCCGCCGCGTAGAAGATCTCGTCCTTCTTGACGAGGCCGACCGCCATCGCGTTGACGAGGCAGTTGCCGTCATAGCGGCTGTGGAAGCGTACCGAGCCGCCGACCGTCGGCACGCCAAACGAGTTGCCGTAGCCGCCGATGCCGGCGACGACGCCGGAGACGATGTGCCGGGTGCGCGGATGCTTCGGGTCGCCGAAGCTCAAGGCGTTGAGGCAGGCGATCGGCCGCGCGCCCATGGTGAAGACGTCGCGCAGGATGCCGCCGACGCCGGTCGCCGCGCCCTGATAGGGCTCGATGTAGCTCGGGTGGTTGTGGCTCTCCATCTTGAACGCCACCGCCAGCCCGTCGCCGATGTCGATCACGCCGGCATTTTCGCCCGGCCCCTGGATTACCCACGCCGCCTTGGTCGGCAGCTTGCGCAGATGGACCTTGGAGGACTTGTACGAGCAGTGCTCGTTCCACATCGCCGAGAAAATGCCGAGCTCGGTGATCGACGGCGTGCGGCCGATCAGCTTCAGGATGCGCTCGTATTCGTCCGGCTTGAGACCATGCTCGGCGACGAGTTCCGGCGTGATGGCGGGTTCGTTGGAGATCACTGTTCGTTTGTCACTCTTTATCCCTCATGGTGAGGAGCCGCGCGTAGCGCGGCGTCTCGAACCATGAGGCCAATGCGTGTCGTCTTTCATCCTTCGAGACGCGCTGCTTCGCAGCGCTCCTCAGGATGAGGATCAGAGTCATGCCGCCTTCGCCAGGTGATCGGCGAGCCCGGCGAACAGGCCGCGGCCGTCGGTCGAGCCGATCACGCTTTCGACGTGGTTCTCCGGATGCGGCATCATGCCGAGCACGTTGCCCTTCTCGTTCAGGATGCCGGCGATCGCATTGGTCGAGCCGTTGGCGTTGGCGCTGTCGTCGCGGCGGCCGTCCGGCGTCACGTAGCGGAACGCGACGCGCCCCTCGCCTTCGAGCCGCGCGATGGTCTCGGCGTCGGCGACGTAGTTGCCCTCGCCATGCGCGGTCGGCACGCGGATCACCTGGCCGGCATTGTAGCCGCGGGTGAACGGCGTGTCGGAGCGCTCGACTTTCAGGAACACGTCCTTGCAGATGAATTTGAGCTTGGCGTTGCGCGCCAGCACGCCGGGCAACAGCCCCGCCTCGCAGGCGATCTGGAAGCCGTTGCACACCGCGAGCACCAGCCCGCCCTTCGCCGCGAAATCGCGCACGGCATTCATCACCGGCGCGCGCGCGGCGATGGCGCCGCAGCGCAGATAGTCGCCGTAGGAGAAGCCGCCGGGAATGACGACGAGATCGGTGCCGGCCGGCAGCGCGGTCTCCGCGTGCCACACCATGGTGGGCTGTTGTCCCGACACCAGTCGCAGCGTGCGCGCCATGTCGCGCTCGCGATTGATGCCGGGGAAGACGAGGACGGCGGCTTTCACGGTGTCGGAGCGTCGCTCAATTCGAGACGTTCCCCAATTCGGTCAAGCCGTGTTTCATGACGCCCCAGCGTCAGGTGAATCCCACTGAGTTCCTGATGAACGCCGAGCATCTCCTGACGAATAGCCTGCATCTGGGTCCGCAGCGCCATCACCTCCTGCTTGACCTCGTCCACCTTGCCGTCGACCTGCTCAAGGCGTGTCTGAACGGCCTTCAGAACTTCATACATCAGTTCGTTGGTTACTTCGGCCATCGCGTATCCTCAGCCAAGCACCTGGATACTGTAATTCTCGATCACGGTATTGGCGAGCAGCTTGTCGGCCGCCTGTTTCAAGAGCGCCTCGGCCTTGGCGCGGTCGGCGCCGTCGACCTCGATGTCGAACACCTTGCCCTGGCGGACGCTGGCGACGCCGGCGAGCCCGAGCGACTTCAGCGCGCCTTCGATCGCCTTGCCTTGCGGGTCGAGGACGCCGGATTTCAACGTGACGATCACGCGGGCTTTCATGGGAGCCTTCGAGCTGGCAAATCGGAGCTATCAAATCGTCCTGGCCGGGCATAGCCCGTCGAAGACGGGCGTGGACGCCCTTTTGTCCCGGCCATCCACGTCTTTCAGTCGTTTCTTTAAGTAAAAGACGTGGATGCCCGGCACAAGGCCGGGCATGACGGATTCACAGCACTGGCAGCCCTTTTTTGGAGGCTGTTCAGCCCTTCACCAGCACCGGGCCGGAGCCGCGCGGCGGCTCGCCCTCGTTCATGATGCCGAGGCGCTTGGCGACCTCGGTATAGGCCTCGACCAGCCCGCCGAGATCGCGGCGGAAGCGGTCCTTGTCGAGCTTGTCGCTGGTCTTGATGTCCCACAGCCGGCACGAGTCGGGCGAGATTTCGTCCGCCACCACCACGCGCATCAGGTCGTTTTCCCAGAGCCGGCCGGTCTCCATCTTGAAATCGACCAGGCGGATGCCGACGCCGAGGAACAGGCCGGACAGGAAGTCGTTGACGCGGATGGCGAGCGCCATGATGTCGTCGATTTCCTGCGGGGTCGCCCAGCCGAACGCGGTGATGTGCTCTTCCGACACCATCGGGTCGTTCAGCTTGTCGTTCTTGTAATAGAATTCGATGATCGAGCGCGGCAGTTGCGTGCCTTCCTCGATGCCGAGCCGCGTCGCCAGCGAGCCGGCCGCGACGTTGCGCACCACCACCTCGAGCGGGATGATCTCGACCTCGCGGATCAACTGCTCGCGCATGTTGAGCCGGCGGATGAAGTGGGTCGGCACGCCGATATTGTTGAGGTGCTGGAACACGTATTCGGAAATACGGTTGTTCAGGACGCCCTTGCCCTCGATGACCTCGTGTTTCTTGGCGTTGAAGGCGGTGGCGTCGTCCTTGAAATGCTGAATCAGCGTTCCAGGCTCCGGGCCTTCATAAAGGACCTTGGCCTTGCCTTCGTAAATACGGCGGCGGCGGCTCATCGGGATATACCGTGGTTTCTGAGGGTCCATTGAAGTGCCGTGATTCCGTTTCGAGATACCAGTGAAATCGGCGGCGACGAGACCGGGATGCCTTCGAGGCGCCGAACAGCTGCGCCGAACGTCCCGGCCACGTGGGCAACCTAGCGGATCGGTCCGGGCAGTACAATCGCGGGCGAACCGGCTTGTCCACCTCCAATTTGAGACGGGGGTGCGACCGCCATGTTGTTGCCTTGACCCTATGGGGACGATATGCAAGGCGGCAAAATACGACATGCACGGGGCATTTTTTCGCGACGCCGCCGCTGCGACGCCAGCCAAAGGGAACCTGTATGACCACGTTCGACAAGCGCGAGGAAGGCTTCGAGAAGAAGTTCGCGCATGATGAGGAATTGCGCTTCAAGGCGACCGCGCGCCGCAACAAGCTGCTCGGCCAGTGGGCCGCCGCCAAGCTCGGCCTCGCCGGCGCGGACGCCGACGCCTATGCCAAGGACGTCGTGATGGCCGACTTCGAGGAAGCCGGCGAGGACGACGTGTTCCGCAAGCTGCGCAAGGACTTCGACGCCAAGAAAATCACGGTCAGCGATCAGGACATTCGCGTCGCCATGAACGACTTGATGGCGCAAGCCATCCAGCAGGTCCAGAACAGCTAGGAACGCGACGCCATGGCCCTCCCCGGCTACTCGCTCGCCCGCCGCCTGCGCGCCGGCGAGCCGGTGCAGACCGGCTGGTGCAGCCTCGGCTCACCGCTTGCCGCGGAGGCGCTGGCGCGCGACGGCTTTTCCGCCGTCACCATCGACATGCAGCACGGCGTCTGGGACGACGCCGGCGCGCAGGCCGCCGTCGCCGCGGTGCGCCAGGGCGGGGCTGCGCCGATCGTGCGCGTGCCGCTCGAGGCGTTCGGCACCGCGTCGCGCATGCTCGACTGGGGCGCCGAAGCCATCATCATGCCGATGATCAACACGGCGGACGATGCGAGGCGCTTCGTCGCCGCGGCAAAGTATCAGCCGGTCGGCGAGCGGAGCTGGGCGCCGCACCGCGCCATGATGCTCGCCGGCATTGCCGACCAGATGGACTATCTGCGCGAGGCCAACGACAACACCCTGACGCTGGCGATGATCGAGACGCCGCAGGCGATCGGGAACGTCGACGCCATCGCCGCGGTGCCCGGCATCGACATGCTGTTCATCGGCCCCTACGACCTCTCCGTCGCGCTGTCGAAGGGCGCGGTGCTCGATCCGCATTCCAAGGAAGTCGAGGCCGCGATCGACACCATCGTCGCAGCGGCGAACAAAGCCGGCAAGCTCACCGGGCTCTATTGCGCCACCGCCGAGCGCGCCAAGGCCGTGCTGCCGCGCGGCGTGACCTTCGCCGCGGTCGGCAACGATCTCGGCTTCCTGCGCGCCACCGCCGCCGCGCAGCTCAAGGCGTTGAAGAACTCTTGATGGTCGTCCCCGCGAAGGCGGGGACCCATATCCGCAATCGTCCATCGTGACCGCAGATTCGGTGGCTATGGGTCCCGGCCCTCGCGCAAACGCGCGTCGGCCGGGACGACGAAAAGAATGAGCCCGGGCACCTCAGGATAACGACGACAGTTCACGCCGCCGCGGTCACCCCAACACCCCCGCCAGTTGCTCCAGCGTCCCCGCGGGATCGCGTTCCGCCACCGCCGCGCTGATGGTGATCACCTTGTAGTCGTGATCCTCCAGCCAGGCGTGCTTGTCGGCGCGGGCGAGCGCGGCCTCGTTGCTCTCGTCGGCCGGCAGCAGCTCGATCACGCATTTCTCGCGGAACGACACGAAATCGACGATGTGCGGACCGATCGGCGTCTGCCGCTTGAAGCCGAGCCCGGCGAAGCGCCGGTCGTTGGTCAGCGCCTGCCACAGCGCGCGCTCGGCCTCGGTCGGGTTGCGCCGCAGGAGCTTGGCAAGGCCGCGCACCGGGCTGCGCGCGTCCGGCGCCCGCCCGCCGCCGCCTTCGGCCAGCAGCGTGCGCAGCAGCTCGGCCTGCTCGCCGTCGAGCACGCCGCCGCGCGCCGGGCCTTTGCGGCCTTCCGCCAGCGCCATGACAATCCCATGGAGCGTGCGGATGTCCTGCTCGGTCGGCTGCATGCGGTTGAAGATGTTCAACAGGTTGGTCTGCATGGTGCCGCGCTTCTCGTGCGGCCGGTAAAATTCGATGCGATCCAATTCACGTTCAAGATCGGCGAAGAACGCGGCCAGTTGCTGCTTGGGCGCCGGCGGCGAGCGCTCCGGCGCCGCGAACGGCAGCGCGCCGCCGCTTGTGAGCTTGAACCATTCATAGGCGACGATCAGCACCGCCTGCGCGAGGTTGAGCGACGCGAAAGCCGGATTGACCGGCAGCGTGACGATGGCGTCGGCCTTCGCCACCTCGTCGTTCTCGAGCCCGTTGCGCTCGCGGCCAAAGAGAATGGCGACCGTCTCGCCGCCCGCGACCCTGGGCGCGAGCTGGCGCGCCGCTTCGTCCGGTCCGATCACGGGCTTGGCCTGGTCGTGGTTGCGCGCGGTGGTGGCGAGCACGAGGGTGCAATCGGCGATCGCCTCGTCGAGCGTCTCGCAGATCCGTGCGCCGTCGAGAATGCGGTCGGCGCCGGCCGCCATCACGCGGGCGCGCTCGTTCGGCCAGCCCTGCACCGGCTTGACGATGCGCAGCGTCGGCAGGCCGAAATTCGCCATCGCCCGCGCGCAGGCACCGATGTTCTCGCCGAGCTGCGGCTCGACCAGCACCACCACGGGCGCGGGCGTCTCGATCCAGCGTTTGGTCTTGTCGGTCCCGGCGCCGGCCATGGCGTGTCAGTCAATCAGAACGTCGGTGAAGCGGTCGATGCTCGCGAGCGCCGCGATGCCGCGCGGCGCGGTCTCGCCCGTATTCAGCGCATGGCACTGCGTGTAATGCGCCGAGAGCCGCGCGACGAAGGCGTCGCGCTGCTCGCTCGTGTAGCGTTGCGGCGCGAATTCGATCAGCAGCGGAATGCGCTGCGCCAGCCAGTCGCCGAGCCCGGCGACGACCTGCGGCTCGAAGCCTTCGACGTCGATCAGCATCAGCGTCACCTCGGCGGGCGTCACGCCCAGTTCGGAGAGCGCCGCGTCGGCGCGCTCGACCGGCACGCTGACGACCTCGCGGCCGTCGACCGAAGGCCACAGCGACAGCGAATGCGCCCCCTTGTTGCGCGGATGCAGCCGCAATTCGCCGCGCCCCGCCGCCTCGCCGAGCGCGGTGCGCCGGATCGTCACGCGATCCTCAAAGCCGTTGAGCGCGACATTGCGTTCGAGCAGCGCGGCGTTGCCCGGCTCCGGCTCGAAGGCGACCGCGCGCGCGAAATGGCCACCCTTCAGCGCGGAGACGACCTGCACGCCGATATTGGCGCCGATGTTGACGAAGGTGCCGCCCTGCCGGAACCGGCCGGCCCGCGCCAGCAGGTCGGTCACGGTGTCGAACAGGCCGGCGTCCCAGCCGCCCTTCAGCAGCAGGTCGCGGCCGACCGACTGGTCGGCGGGATCGACGAAGAAGCAGCCCTGCGGCACCTCGCAGTAGAGCAGATGCCCGCGCTCGGAGAGCTGCGCCAGCACCACGTCGCGCACCGCCGGCTTGCGCAGCACCGCGCGCTCGATGACGCGGCGTTTCAGCCCGCGCCGCCAGCGGCTGTAACGCGCTTTCAGGTCGGTGAAATGAGTCAAAGCTGCCTGCCCCGCGCCCGGCATTCCACAAGCCGGCGCATGGCGGCAATATCATAGTCGAATCAAGGGGAAAAGCCCGCCTCCAGACCCGCCTTGCGCCGTTTTGGGCGCTTCCGTCGGCCGCCCGCAGGTGCTATAGCGCCGCCGTCTCAAGATTTCCCGCCCGCGCATCATTGCCCGTGCCGAGAACATTCATGTGAGGGCCGGAGGAGAAGCCTCCACCGCGCCATCGATGGTCAGTTTCCGGCCGGCCCCGGACCAGCGCGCCGCCCAGAGGTGTGAAGCATGTCGAATCTCGAAATCGTATGGACCAAGGTCGACGAGGCCCCCGCGCTCGCCACCTATTCCCTGCTGCCGATCGTCCAGGCCTTCGTCGGCGCGGCGGGCGTGTCCATGACGCTCAAGGACATCTCGCTGGCCGGCCGCATCATCGCCACCTTCCCCGAGAAGCTGACCCCGGCGCAGCGGATCAACGACGAGCTGACCGAGCTCGGCGAGCTGACGCTGAAGCCGCACGCCAACATCATCAAGCTGCCCAACATCTCCGCCTCGATCCCGCAGCTCAAGGCCGCGATCAAGGAGCTGCAGGGCAAGGGCTACGCCGTCCCCGACTATCCGGACAATCCCACGACCGACGCCGAGAAAGAGATCAAGGCACGCTACGCCAGGGTGTTCGGCAGCGTCGTCAACCCGGTGCTGCGCGAGGGCAATTCGGACCGCCGCGCGGCGAGCGCCGTCAAGCAATACGCCCGCAACAATCCGCACAAGATGGGCGCCTGGAGCAAGGACTCCAGGTCGCACGTCGCCACCATGCCGGGCGGCGACTATTACGGCTCGGAGGTCTCGACCACCGTTCAAGCGGCGACCAACGCCCGCATCGAGCTCGTGGCGAAGGACGGTGCCGTCACCGTGCTGAAGGCGAAGACGCCGCTCCAGGCCGGCGAAATCATCGACGCCGCGGTGATGAGCCGCAAGGCGCTGCGCGCTTTCTTCGCCGAGCAGATCGAAAAGGCCAAGCAGGAAGGCGTGCTGTTCTCGCTGCACGTCAAGGCGACCATGATGAAGATCGCCGACCCGATCATCTTCGGTCACGCCGTGTCGGTGTTCTTCTCCGACGTGATCGAGAAGCACGCCGCCACGCTGAAGAAGCTCGGCGTCAATCTCAACAACGGCTTCGGCGACCTGCTGGCCAAGATCGAGACGCTGCCGGCCGCGGAACGCGACGCGATCAAGGCCGACATCGAGGCCGAATACAAAAAGCGCCCCGGCCTCGCCATGGTCAATTCCGACAAGGGCATCACCAACCTGCACGTGCCGTCGGACGTGATCGTCGACGCCTCGATGCCGGCGATGATCCGCGATTCCGGCCGCATGTGGGGCGCCGACGGCAAGCTGCATGACGTCATGGCCACGATCCCGGACCGCGCCTACGCCACGCTGTACCAGACCGTCATCGACGACTGTAAGGCGCATGGCGCGTTCGACCCGAAGACCATGGGCTCGGTTCCCAACGTCGGCCTGATGGCGCAGAAGGCCGAGGAATACGGCTCGCACGACAAGACCTTCGAGGTGCCCGCCGACGGCACGGTCCGCGTCGTCGGCGAGGACGGCAAGGTGCTGCTGGAGCGCCCGGTCGAGACCGGCGACATCTTCCGCATGTGCGAGGTGCGCGACGCGCCGATCCAGGACTGGGTCAAGCTCGCGGTGCGCCGCGCCCGCCTCACCGGCACGCCGGCGGTGTTCTGGCTCGACAAGAACCGCGCGCATGACGCGCAGGTGATCGCCAAGGTCGAGACCTATCTCAAGAACGAAGACACCAAGGGGCTCGACATCCGCATCCTGGCGCCGGTCGAGGCGATGAAATTCTCGCTCGAACGCATCCGCAAGGGCGAGGACACCATCTCCGTCACCGGCAACGTGCTGCGCGACTACCTGACCGACCTGTTCCCGATCATGGAGCTCGGCACCTCGGCCAAGATGCTGTCGATCGTTCCGCTGATGGCGGGCGGCGGCTTGTTCGAGACCGGCGCCGGCGGCTCGGCGCCCAAGCACGTCCAGCAGTTCCAGGAGGAAGGCTATTTGCGCTGGGATTCGCTCGGCGAGTTCCTCGCGCTCGGCGCCTCGCTCGAGCATCTGGCGCAGACCGGCAAGAACGTCAAGGCGCAGGTGCTGGCCGACACGCTCGATACCGCGATCAGCAAGATCCTCGAGTTCAACCGTTCGCCGGCCCGCAAGGTCGGCGAGCTCGACAATCGCGGCAGCCACTTCTATCTCGCGCTCTACTGGGCGCAGGCGCTCGCCGCGCAGACCAGGGACAAGGAGCTGCAGGTCCGCTTCAAGCCGCTGGCCGAGACGCTCGCCAGCAACGAAGCCAAGATCAACGGCGAACTGATCGGCGCGCAGGGCAAGCCGGTCGACACCGGCGGCTACTACCTGCCCGACGCCGCCAAGACCTCGGCGGCGATGCGCCCGAGCGCCACGCTGAACGCGGCGCTCGCCGCGCTGTGAGGCACCGCCCGCTCATGCCCGCGCATAGCCGTTCGAAGAACGGCGTTCTGAAGAACGCCTATGGCGGGCATCCAGTCTTTAGCTTTGGATTCCCGCTTTCGCGGGAATGAGCGGAGTTTTCTTCAACCTCGTCGATCAAACCGCGGCCGCAGGAGCGACAACCTCATCGGGCGCGCGGCGCGGCTCGCCGGCGTCGCGCCAGAAGCCCGGCCACGGCCTTCACGGCCGCCGCGACGACCAGCGCGCAGAGCGCCAGTTTCGACACCGTCTCCATCGTCCCTTCGACCAGCATGGCGTGGACCACGCCGCCGGCCACGATCACCGCCGCGAGCGAGAGATGCGCGACCCGCCACGCGCGCGGCCCCAGCCTGCGGCGGAACAGAGCCAGCAGCGCGACGGCGAGGATCGCCCACATCGCCACCACGCCCCAGGCGGAGAACGGCGTCGGCGATCGCAGCAGCAGCGCGTCGATCATGTCGGGCGGGCTGGTGATCCAGAGCCCGCCGACATGGATCGCCAGCGCGGCGACCAGCGCAGCCCCGATCCAGTGATGGATGCGCCGGCCGCGATAGGCCGAAAGCCCCGGCAGGTCTCCGGCGATCAGCAGCGGCTGCACGAGCATGAGAAAGAGCACGATGATCCCGGCGAAGCCGGCCACGATGTAGACCGCGCCGCGCCATTGCAGCAGCGGGCTTGCCGCGGCGAGCGCCAGCGGCACGCCCAGGGCGGCTGCAAGGGCGGCCCAGATCAGGGTCGCCTTCGCCGTTTTCATCTCCCTGGGCGCCAAGCCGGTCAGGCCGGCTGAAGGACGAAATGCGCCTCGAGGCTGGTCTGCTTGGCGCTCCGCATCACCGGACGCAGGAACACGGTTTTGAACTCGCCGCTGTCATAGGCGAGATGACCGTGCGGCTGGCCGAACACCGGAACGATCTGCGGTATCTCGAGACGGAACGCGCCGTTCTTGTCGGTGAGCGTCGCGCCGTGGCTTTTCGGCTCGTGCTCCTGCCCTTCGACCGTGTGCGCCCAGATCTGGATGCGCTGGCCGGCGAGCGGAGCGCCGTCGCCGGCACGGCGCACGGTGCCGCTCATCCAGAAGCCGCCCTTGCCGATCCGCGCCACGGTCGGCGCGCCCTTGATGTAATTGTTCGCCCCGCCCGGCATCGACGGCGTCGGCGCGACACCCTGCGCGCAAGCCGGCAACGCCAGTGCCGACACGCCGGTGGCGAAGGCTGCGCCGCCGCCAACGAGAACACTGCGGCGATTGAGGACGAGGATGGTCATGTCGGCTCCTCCGTGCGGTGGCCCGCGCGAGAACGCGCGACACGCGCAGACGCGCTCAATTTAGCGCGGTTGCGATCCGTTTCCAATTGAGGGAACGTGATAGGTTGCAATAACAGTTTTGTGAACGCGAGGCGGCTCAATGGCGAAGATCAAGGTTGCCAACCCCGTCGTCGAGATGGACGGCGACGAGATGACGCGGATCATCTGGCAGCTCATCAAGGACAAGCTGATCCACCCTTATCTCGACATCGACCTGCTCTATTACGACCTCAGCATTCAAAAGCGCGACGCGACCGACGACCGGATTACCGTCGACGCCGCCAACAAGACCCGCCGGGTCGGCGTCGCCGTCAAATGCGCCACCATCACGCCGGACGAGGCCCGCGTGAGCGAATTCGGCCTCAAGCAGATGTGGCCCTCGCCGAACGGCACCATCCGCAACATCCTCGGCGGCACCATCTTCCGCGAGCCGATCATCTGCCGGAACGTGCCGCGCCTCGTGCCTGGCTGGACGCAGCCGATCGTGATCGGCCGCCACGCCTATGGCGACCAGTATCGCGCCACCGACTTCAAGGTGCCCGGCAAGGGCACGCTGACCCTCACCTTCACCGGCGACGACGGCCGCACGATCGAGCGCGAGGTGTTCCGCTTCCCCGGCGCCGGCGTCGCCATGGCGATGTACAACCTCGACGACTCGATCCGCGACTTCGCGCGCGCGTCGATGAACTACGCGCTCAACCGCGGCTATCCGCTCTATCTCTCCACCAAGAACACCATCCTCAAGCAGTATGACGGCCGCTTCATGGAGCTGTTCCAGCAGATCTTCGACGCCGAGTTCAAGGACGCCTTCGCGGCGAAGAACCTCACCTACCAGCACCGGCTGATCGACGACATGGTGGCCTCCGCGCTCAAATGGTCCGGCGGCTATGTCTGGGCCTGCAAGAACTATGACGGCGACGTGCAGTCCGACACCGTGGCGCAGGGCTTCGGCTCGCTCGGCCTGATGACCTCGGTGCTGATGAGCCCGGACGGCAAGGTGGTCGAGGCGGAAGCCGCCCACGGCACGGTGACGCGCCACTACCGCCAGCATCAGAAGGGCGAGCAGACCTCGACCAATTCGATCGCCTCGATCTTCGCCTGGACGCGCGGGCTCGCGCATCGCGCCAAGCTCGACGACAACACGGCGCTGGCGAAATTCGCCGCGACGCTCGAGAAAGTCTGCATCGATACCGTCGAGAGCGGCTTCATGACCAAGGACCTCGCGCTGCTGGTCGGGCCGGATCAGAAGTGGCTCACCACCACCGGCTTCCTCGACAAGGTCGACGCGAATTTGAAGACGGCGATGGCGGCGTAGAACCGCCTCGCCAACCATCCGCCCTCGTCCTGAGGAGCGGATCATAGCGCGCCTTCAACGCGCTATGATCCGCGTCTCGAAGGACGGGGCGGCCCCATCCTTCGAGACGCGGGCTTCGCCCGCTCCTCAGGATGAGGCCGAATTGGTCTAAGCGCTTAAAGCGCGGTCTTGCACATTTTGCGCGGCCGTCCCCTCCCCCAGCGCCGCCGCCCGGATCGCGGCGAGGCGGTCGGCGACCGCCTCCTCCGGCACCTCGAGCGTCTCCAGCACCCGCGCGGCGAGCTGCAGGCTCGCCTCGAAATTCTCCGGCACCACGCCGACCGCGCCGAGCGAGCGCAGACGCTCGGCGTGCTTGGGGTCGCGGGCGCGGGCGAAGATCGGCACGTCGGGCCGGATGCGGCGCGCCGCCGTCACCATGCGCTCGGCCGCCGCGGCGTGGTTCACGGTCACGACGAAAGCGCGGGCGCGCTCCGCCCCGACCCGCTCCAGGATCTCGGTACGCCCGGCATCGCCGTAGAACACGAAATGATTGGTCAGCCGCTGCACCGCGACCAGCTCGCCGTTGGTGTCGAAGGCGACATAGGGCACGCCTTCGGCGGCGAGCACCTGCGCGACGAGCTGGCCGGCGCGGCCATAGCCGCCGATCACCACATGACTGTCGAATTCGGAGGCCGCCGGCAGCGCCGCGCCCTGCGCGGCGTCGGCGGCTTCGAGCCGGGCCGAGAGCCTGCGCGCCAGCGCCGCGGCGACCGGCGTCAGCATCATGCTCAGGCCCACCACCGCGATGGTCGCCGCCGCGAGCCGCGGCGACAGCAGCTTGCCGGCCGCCGCCGCGCCCACCACGACGAAGGCGAACTCGCCGGCCTGCGACAGCAGCAGCGCAAGCTCCGCCGCGAGCGGCCGCGCCACGCCGAAGACGCGCGTCGCGCCGTAGATCACCGCCGCCTTGCCGGCCATCAGGCCGATCACCGCCAGCACGATCCACAAGGCATCGCCGACCACGCTGACGACGTCGACCTTGGTGCCGACCGAGACGAAGAACACGCCGAGCAGCAGGCCCTTGAACGGCTCGAGATCGATCTCGAGCTGGTGGCGCACCTCGCTGTCGGAGAGAAGGATGCCGGCAAGGAACGCGCCGAGCGCGATCGAGAGGCCGCTCGCCACCGTCACCAGCGCGAACACGACGAGGATCAAGAGCGAGATCGCCATGATGAGGTCGCGGCTGCCGGTGCGCATCGCCGAATGCAGCAGGGGCGAGGCGAGGAAGCGGCCGACCATCATGATCGCGGCGACCGCCGCGAAGCCGACCGCGAAGGGCACCATGAGATCGAGCCAGCCGCCGCCGCGCGTGCTGCCCGAGAAGATGCCGACGATGAACAGCACCGGTACCACCATCAAGTCCTGGAACAGCAGGATCGACAGCGCGATGCGGCCGACCGGATGCGCGACGCGGTGCTGCTCGGCGAGGATCTGCATCACGATCGCGGTCGAGGACAGCGCGAGGCAGAGACCGAGGATCAGCCCGGCCGGCGGCGGCGCGATCAGGAAGCGCACCGCGAAGCCGATCGCCACCGTCGTGACCGCGACCTGGACGAGGCCGACGCCGAGCACGTAGCGGCGCAGTTGCCACAGCCGCTGCACCGACAGCTCGAGACCGAGCAGGAACAGCATGACGACGATGCCGGCTTCCGCCAGCACCTCGGCGTTATGCGGATCGTTGAAGGTGATGTAATGGACGAATGGGTATTGCGCGTCGAAGCGGCCGAGCCCGCCGGGGCCGAGCACCACGCCGGCGATCAGGAAGCCGAGCACGGTGCCGATCCGCGCGCGGTGGAACAGCGGCACGACGATGCCGGCGACGACCAGGAACAGGATCAGGCCTTGGGCGGTCGGCGGGTGCGGCACGGGCGGGTCCAGTGGAGTTGCGCCTGTTTGCCGCAGCCGGCCGCGTCGCGCAACGGCCCGCAAGCGCCCTGTCCCCATGGCGCTGGAACCCGGAGGATCGCGCCATGACCGATGCCGGCTCCCTGCCGCCGTTTTTCGTGCTGACCGGCGGCCCCGGCGCCGGCAAGACCACGCTGGTCGAGGCGCTGGCGCAGGCCGGCGTCGCCACCGTCGCGGAGGCCGGCCGGGCCGTGATCCGCGACGAGACCGCGCGCGGCGGCCGGGCGCTGCCGTGGCTCGACCCGCTCGCCTTCGCCGGGGCGATGCTGGCGCGCGACGTCGCGGCCTATGAGGCGATGCGCGGGGCGGTCGCGCCCGTCGTGTTCGACCGCGGCATTCCCGACATCGCCGGCTATCTGCGGCTCGAGGGCCTGGACCCGCCGCAGGCGCTGCGCGCGGCGATGCGGCGGCACCGCTACCGCCCCCGCGTCTTCATCTGCCCGCCGTGGCGGGAGATCTACACCGCCGACAGCGAGCGGCGGCAGAGCTTCGAGGTCGCCCGGCGCACTTACCGCGCCATGGTCGAGGTCTATGGCGAGCTCGGGCATGAGCTGCTCGAGGTGCCGCGCGCCCCGGTCGCGGCGCGGGTGCGGTTCGTGCGGGAGAGGATCGGAAGCGCGGCCGGCCTCCGCGGCCAATCCAACGAGGTGTGAAACGGTCGTTGATTGTCGCCGTCACCCTGAGGTGCGCGGCAAAGCCGCGCCTCGAAGGGCGACGGCCCGGACATCGACAAAACTCGATCTCATGACGTGGTCATCCTTCGAGGCTCGCCGCCATAGCGCGTCGAAGGCGCGCGTGAACGCGCTTACGGCGGCTCGCACCTCAGGATGACGACGCCGATCAGCCGCCCGCCAGCGCCGCCTCGACCGCCTTGAGCGCGGCGTCGGCCTTGGTGCCGTCCGGCCCGCCGGCCTGCGCCATGTCGGGCCGGCCGCCGCCGCCCTTGCCGCCGAGCGCCTCGGCGCCCTTGCGCACCAGATCGACCGCGTTGAAGCGCGCGGTGAGATCGGCGGTGACGCCGACCACCAGACCGCCCTTGCCGTCCGGCGCGTTGTTCGCCACCGCGACCACGCCCGACTTGACCTTGGCCTTGCCCTCGTCGACCAGCGCCTTGAGATCGTTGTTCGGCAGGCCGCTCACCGAGAGCTTGAGAAACTTGATGCCGCCGACATCGATGATGTTGTCGGCGCTGCCGGCGGACCCCGCCGCCGCGCCGCCGCCGCTCATCGCCAGTTTGCGTTTCGCGTCAGCCAGTTCGCGCTCGAGCTTCTTGCGCTCCTCGAGCAGCGTGGCGACCCGCGCCGGCATGTCCTCGAGCGACACTTTAAGTTCCGCAGACGCCGCTTTAGCGGCCTGAAGCTGTTTGTGAGCGGCCTTGCGGGCCGCGGCGCCGGTCAGCGCCTCGATGCGGCGCACGCCGGCCGCGACGCCGGCCTCGCCGACGATCGAGACGATGCCGATATCGCCGGTGCGCTTCACGTGGGTGCCGCCGCACAGCTCGACCGACCAGCCCATTGCATTGGAGTTGGCCCCGGCCGGGGATTCGCCCATCGCCACCACGCGGACCTCGTCGCCGTATTTCTCGCCGAACAGCGCGCGGGCGCCCGAGGCGATGGCGTCGTCGACCGCCATCAGCCGCGTCGTCACGGCCGCGTTCTGGAGAACGATGGCGTTGGCGATGTCCTCGACCTTCTCGAGCTCCTCGGCCGTCACGGGCTTGGGGTGCGAGATGTCGAAGCGCAGCCGCTCCGGCGCGACCAGCGAGCCCTTCTGCGCGACGTGGTCGCCGAGCACCTGGCGCAGCGCCTCGTGCAGCAGGTGGGTGGCGGAATGGTTGGCGCGGATCGCGCCGCGCCGCTCGTGATCAACCTCCAGCAAAAGCGGGTCGCCGACCTTCACCGTGCCCTGCTCCACCCTGACCAGATGCGCGAACACGTCGCCGGCCTTCTTCTGGGTGTCGGTGACGACGACGCGCACGCCGTCGCGGCGCATCTCGCCGGTGTCGCCGACCTGGCCGCCCGACTCGCCGTAGAACGGCGTCTGGTTCAGCACGATGGCGCCGGTGTCGCCGGTCTTGAGTTCCGTGACGTCCTTGCCGTCCTTGACCAGCGCGGCAACGATGCCCTCGGCGCTCTCGGTCTCGTAGCCGAGGAATTCGGTCGCGCCGGTCTTCTCGCGCAAGGCGAACCACACCGCCTCGGTCGCGGCGTCGCCGGAGCCTTTCCAGCTCTCGCGGGCCGTGGCCTTCTGGCGCTCCATCGCGTCGGTGAACGCGGCGAGATCGACCGAGATGCCGCGCGAGCGCAGCGCGTCCTGCGTGAGGTCGAGCGGGAAGCCGTAGGTGTCGTACAGCGTGAAGGCCGTCTCGCCGTCGAACATGTCGCCCTTTTTCAGCGCCTTGCTC